>Ga0207674_10008683_pt1 | contig 11699 bp, 11 predicted proteins | sample KBSCornC72_FD_184303 | JGI IMG/M metagenome (GOLD analysis project Ga0207674, IMG submission 184303) | Corn rhizosphere microbial communities from Kellogg Biological Station, Michigan, USA - KBS Corn C7-2 (SPAdes) (version 2) | ecosystem: Host-associated > Plants > Roots > Rhizosphere > Soil ... | reverse complement strand
TAGCGAGCCAGCCGCGCGGCGTCCCGGACGCTTTTTCCCACCGCCCAATGATCCGGATGCTGGTTTTCGCCCAGGTGCGGGGCCAGGACCACGTCCGGTTTAAAGCGCCGGATCTCGAGGGCCAGCAGCATCGCGGTGGCGGGGTTATGCTGGATGTGGCAGTCCCCGCCCAGGTCGAGAAACTGGATCGCCGCGCCGATGATGCGAGCCGCATCCCGGGCTTCCTGCGCGCGCTCTTCGGGGGTCCCGGCGCTGGCAGCTTCTCCCTTGGAGGTCACCAGAATGCGCGCTTCGTGGCCGTTCCGGACTTCCTGGATCAACACAGGCGCACATCCGAATTCGACGTCGTCGGGATGCGCGCCGACGGCCAGGATCTTCATAGGATCTCCATGTCTGGAGAATGACTAAGCTTCGGTAATTGTCACGCTGGTGATCGTGTCGCCCTGCTTCACCGCGTTGACCACATCCTGCCCTTTCAGCACCTGACCGAAGACCGTATGCTTCGGATCCAGGTATTCCGTGGCGACGTGAGTGATGAAAAACTGGCTGCCGTTGGTACCCGGGCCGGCATTGGCCATGGATAGCGATCCGACTTTGTGATTATTCTTGCGGCCTTGGATCTCGTCTTCGAAGCGGTAACCGGGACCGCCGTAACCGGTTCCCTCCGGACAGCCGCCCTGGATCATGAAATTGGCGATCACCCGGTGGAATTTCGTGCCGTCATAGAACTTATCACGCGCAAGGAATACGAAGTTATTTACCGTCTTGGGCGCGTCTTTGGCGAATAACTCGCATACGATCTCCCCGCGCGAGGTATTGAACGTCGCGGTGTACTTCTTGTTCGGATCGATGCTCAGCTGGGGCGGACTTGGGTATTGTTTCGGCATTCAGTTTCTAGTGTAGCTCCACGCCTGAGCCGATTTTCTATAGATCGCGCGGACATGTACGAGCATCCAATTGGCATTGATGATACGTATTCTTCCCGAAAGACACTAGTCGAGGGAATCGAAGTTTACCTAGTCCGGATCTCGTAGGCGTACTGCCTGACCGATTTGGTAAATCGCGTGCTCAAAGAAAGTTGATTGTTGGTCGGAGGAAATGGGGTCGCTTATGTTAATCGGAGCCGTGATCGCCGGATTGCTGATCGTTTCTTTGTTTCTTGAGATGGTGTCTTCCTCACCGAAGGCCCACCAAGAGGACAAAACCGCGCCTACTGCGTGAAATAGTGGCACATCACTTGTGTCAGAATGGCACGCCTAGGGGCGCACGGGACCCCTAGGGTCTTGCGGACGGCACGCGTCGCGATTATACTTTTGTCTTTATGCCGGTGCTCGCGCGCCTGGAAGAATTCGATCCGCTGGCGCCTCAACGTGAGGCGGCCTTATTCTATGGGCTATTTCTGCGTGGCCACTCCGCTGAAACCCTTCGCCGCGATATCGACGTTCCCCGGAAACTCTTGAACAAGATGATGTTCCGCCATCGCAATGAGCAGGCGGTGCAGCAGAAGCTCCAGCGGACCTACATGTACCGCAAGCAGGTTCTGGCGATTTTCGACGAACTGGTCACCCGCGAGAAGATTTTAGACCGGATTCACTAGTTTCACCCTCCACGCCACGGGCGAAAAGCGCGTCTAAACTATACGTATGGGCTATAACCAGCCGTGTCAAACGAGTCGGCAGCGGTCGCGCCACCGAGGCTTTACCCTCATTGAACTCCTCATCGTTATTTCGATCATCCTGGTCATCCTGGCGATTGCCGTGCCCAAGATGAACACTCAGATGCAGGGCGCCCGTGAGATGGCCGTGATCCGCGAGATCGGCACGCTGCATCAAGCCGAGACGCAGTATTCCTCACAGTTCGGGAAGTTTGCGACCACCCTGAGCCAGCTTGGCCCACCTGCAGGCGGTCCCGAAGGACCGGAAGCAGCTAACCTCATCCCCAAAGTCCTGGCCGACGGGAAAAAAAACGGGTATACCTACACTCTGGCGGGGTCGCCTAGCGGCTATTCGATTGTCGCGGTGCCCGACTCCTTCGGGAACTCCGGCCGCCGGACTTTCTTTTCGGATCAGAGCCTGGTGATTCGCAATAACTGGGGCCAGGAACCTGCCACCCCCGCGAGTCCGGAAATTAAGTAGCCTCCGGCTGACCGGCGATTGCCTGATCTTCCGCCTCCGCCTGGACGTGGCGAGCTTTCTTTCGCAGTAGATTGGCTTCCACGCGCAGGCGTAAATGATCCGATAAATCCGCCTGGAGTTCCAGATTCCGGGACCACTCTTCCAGGTGCTGAGGTTTGGACTTCTCCCAGATCTTGGCGGCTCGCTCGAGTTCGTTCAAGGCGAAGGACACTCGCCCCTCGCGCTCCTCGACGTGCGCCAAGGTTTCATAGGCGACCGCCAGCCTGGCGCCTCCCGCCCGCTTAAACGCCCCAATGCACTCCGATAAAAGCTCGCGAGCGCGGGAATAACGGCCCCAGCCCACATGCAGGCACGCCAGGCTGTATTGCATGTCGGCGACTTCGTCGATATTTTCGTGCCCCAGTTGCCTTAACTTCAGCCCCAGGGCGCGTTCGTACTGCGCCGCCGCTGCGTCCAGATCGCCCGTATCTTCGAGCGACCCAGCAAGCTGCTGGACATCGCCCAACGCCTCCAAAGAATCCGTACCGCACTGCGTTTCATGGATGCGAAGGGCTCGCTTCAAATACGCCTGAGCCTGGACATGAACCCCACGGGCCCGGCAGATCCGGCCGACTTCCGCCAGCAGTTTCCCGGTCTCCAAGTGCCCTGCCCCGTAATGCCTCTCGCGCACCGCGATGGCTTGGTCGAAAGTCTTCAAGGCGTCGGGAAATCGGCCGTTCCTGTCCTGAGCCGTCGCCAACCGTTGGAGCCTGCGCTCGGTGCGCTCCGGATCTTCGTTCTTGATCGATGCTCCCAGCCGAACTGCATCCCGGGTGACTTCTTCCAAAGCCTGATAGTCTGCCACCAATTCGAAGATTTCCGCCAGCGTGTCCAGACAGAGAAGATACAGCTTGGAGTCCGAAGCCTGGGTGCAGACGATGACAGCCTCGCGTAAAGTGTTTTCGCAGTCGCGTAACTTGGCCAAGTCCAGTTGACCGGGTTCTTTTAGAGTTTCCGGCGGCTGGGCCAGGCGGCGCTGCAGTGCCGCGAGCTCCAGTCGCAGTTCAACCCTCTGCGCGGGTGCTGTTCCGCGGTCGTCGGCTTCTCTTATGCCCAGCGATAAGTGCCGTTCCGCGTCAGCAAGATTCCCGGATTTCAAATGGCGCGCAGCTTCTGACCGATGCCAGTTCCGGTCGAGCCCCCAGGACTCCCGATTCGGCCGGCGGGTCAACTGCCATTGCCATGCCTTTAGAAACCCGTTCATGCCTATCGTGAAGGATCGGACGTGTAGGTGGAAAGCTTTAGCTCTGCCTGGAAAAAGTTCCATGCGATAATGGTGTTGAACAGTCTCCTTGAGTTAAACTCTTTACTCTGAACGCAAAAATGACGCCTCGCAGCCTACAGGTCCTGCACGAGATCGTGGGAGCGTACATCGCTACCGGCGAACCGGTAGCCTCGCGTTCCATCGCCCGGCGTCGTCGCGACGGCCTCAGCGCGGCATCCATCCGCAACGAGATGGCGGACCTGGACGAAGAAGGCTACCTGATGCAGCCGCATACTTCAGCGGGTCGGGTCCCCACCGAGAAGGCTTTCCGCAGCTACGTGCAGTCGCTGGGAATGCGCAAGATGGTGGCCGCGGAAATCCAGAGGCTGCGCGGTGAGTTCGGCCGACTGGAAACCGTCGAGCAGCGCATAGAATATACTTCCCGCACACTCACCGAATTGACCAACGGAGTGGGAATCGCCGCCGCGATGCCGAGACCCCACCCGGCGCTGGATCAGGTGGAACTGGTCTCGCTTTCCGACCGCAGAGTCTTGATGGTGGTGGTCACTCGCGATCGGCAGGTCCGGAATCGAGTGGTGACGCTGGAGGAATCGCTCAGCACGGATGAGCTGATGACCATCCGCAACTACATCAACCGGAATTTCGCCGGCTGGTCGCTCGAAAACGTCCGCAAGGAGCTTGCCGGGCGCCTGGCGCGAGCCGAGGCTACCTACGACGCCGTGCTGCAGAAGCTCAATATGCTGTACTCCAAGGGCCTGCTGGATATCGCCCTGGATCCTCCCGAGGTGCGCATGGATGGAGCCAGCAACCTGGTGGTTCTGGATCTGCATCTCACCAAAGAGAAGATGCGGGAGCTGTTCCGTGCCTTGGAAGAGAAGAAGCGCGTGCTGGAGCTGCTGGACCAGTTCCTCGAGCAGCCCGAGGGAGAAGTCGGAGTCCACGTCGGCCTGGGCAGCATTCATCCGTCGATGCGCGAGCTATCGCTCATCGGACTTCCAGTGTGCCTGGAAGACGGTCTTTCGGCTGTCATCGCGGTGCTGGGTCCCATGCGCATGAACTACGCAAGGGTGATCTCGACCGTCCAGCACGTCGGCCAGGCATTCCGCGGTTAAGACCGCATGAGCGCCAGAAAACGACTTCCTCCCACCCATCCGGAGGACCTCCTCAAAGAAGAACTGGAGGAGCGGGGGATTAGTCTCAATAAACTGGCACGCGACGCGCGAATCGCATTGAGCCGGATAAGCTTGATCGCAAACGGGAAGCGGGCGGTGACGGCCGAGACGGCTTTGCGTTTTGCGCGTTATTTCGGAACTTCCGCGCAGATGTGGATGAATCTACAGACGGCTTACGATTTGGAAATCGCCCAACTAAAGGCGGGCAAATCGATCAGCCAGGAAGTCCTGCGGGCGGACTCGAATGTGGCGCTGCCTGCTAATCTAGAATTGTGAGTAGGAAACCGGTCCCCGATCCCGTGGACGACAACCCCGATATTAAGAACGACCAGGCGGACGTCGATCCGTTCGCCGCCCTGGCAGCCATCACCGCCGAACGCGATCAACTGGCCGCCGAAAAAGCCGAACTGGAAGATCGCATGCTGCGCGCCCAAGCCGAATTCCAAAACTTCCGCAAGCGCTCCGAGAAAGACCGGCTGGAGTTTAGCGAATACGCCAGCGTGGAAGCTGTCCGTACGCTGCTGCCGGTGATCGACGATTTTGAGCGAGCCTTGCAGGTGGAAACTCCGGACAAAACCTACGTCAAGGGCATGGAGCTAATCCACCAGCGCCTGTTTGACGCCCTCAAGAAACTGGGCTTGGAGCCGATTGTTGCTCAGGGAGAACCGTTTGATCCGCATGTCCATCACGCCGTCGAAATGGTGGAAACCGAAGATCTCCCCGATCACACCGTGCTGGCGGAATTCCAGCGTGGGTACAACTTCAAAGGTCGCCTGCTGCGCCCGGCCATGGTCAAAGTGGCAGTCGAACCAAAAAGAGATTGACCAGTGAGCGTAGCCAAGCGTGACTACTATGAAGTCCTCGGTGTAGCCCGGGACTGTGACAATGAGGTGCTCAAGGGAGCCTACCGTAAGCTGGCTCTGCAGCATCATCCCGACCGCAACCCCGGCAATCACCATGCCGAGGAAAAATTCAAGGAAGCTGCCGAGGCGTACAGTGTTCTGAGCGATCCGCAAAAGCGCGCGGCCTTCGACCGCTTCGGGCACCAGGGTGTTCCCACCGCAGCCGGCGGAGGCTTCGACGCCAACGGATTCCCGGATCTAGGCGACATCCTCAATGAGATGTTCGGATTTGGCGAAGTGTTCGGCGGAGGCTCCAAGCAACGCCGCACGCGAGCCCAGCGCGGCGAAGACGTTCGCTACGATCTGGACATCAGTTTTGAAGATTCCATGCGCGGCATGGCGGCCGATCTGCAGATCCCGCGAATGGAAGAGTGTGGGCGCTGCAAAGGGCAAGGAGCTGAGCCTGAAGATGGCCTGACCACCTGTCCGATGTGCCGTGGTCGCGGCGAAGTGATCTACCAGCAGGCATTCCTATCCGTGCGGCGCACCTGTACGCAATGCAGCGGTCGCGGCCAGATCATTCGGCGGCCGTGCAAAGAGTGTAAGGGTCAAGCCTACCTGCGTCGCGAGCGCAAACTGAAAGTGAACATCCCGGCCGGCGTAGACAACGGCACGCAAATGCGTCTCTCTCAAGAAGGTCAGCCCGGGGCGAACGGCGGACCTCCGGGCGATTTGTTCGTGGTTCTCAAGGTCGCCGAACATCCGATCTTCGAGCGGCACGAGTACGATCTGCACTGTACGGTTCCCGTGAACATCGCGCAGGCAGCCCTGGGATGCTCTGTCGACGTGCTGACATTCGACGGCCTGCAGCATGTGAAAGTCCCGGAAGGTTCGCAGGCAGGTGCGCGGCTGCGCTTAAAGGGTCTGGGAGTTCCCCACCTGAACTCCAGTGCGCGCGGCGATCTCTTCGTGCATGTTTCCGTGAAAGTTCCGCAGAAGCTGACGCGTGATCAGCGTCGTCTGCTCGAAGAGCTCCGCGACGTGCTCCCGGCTGAAAATGAACCGGAAGAGAAGAGTATCCTGGAGAAAGTCAAAGACTATTTTATGTAGTTGGCAGGCGTCCGGCGCGCTCCAGACGAAGCCGCAGATCTTCGGCCATCGGACCCATCTCTTCCACCGTTATCCGCATCTTCCGCTGCCAGTTGGGATGCTGCCAGGTACTAGCAGGCAGATTCTGCTGCTCGGTTTCACCGGTCAGGTCTTCCTGATTCACGATCGCCAAAGCGCACGGTGTTGCCAGAACGAACCCGAGTGGATCGCCCTCAAAGCCAGCTCGACGTAGCGCATCCTCCAACCGGCCGAGTTCTTCGCGCCGAGAAGCCCATTGGTGCTGATACGCTGGCTCATCCACCAGGCCTGCGGCGCGGCGCGCTTCGATGTCTCGGCCTTGCGTGAACCCCGCGAGCGTCGGCAGATCGTGCGTAGTGGTAGAAACGGCTGCCTGCGGCGGATACTCATGAGGCATGCGGAAACTGCCGTCGGGATTCTTCTCGAACCACAGTAGGCGATACCCCAGGATGCCCATTTCGCCCAACTTCTGTCGCACCGACCATTCCACCGTGCCCAGATCTTCGCCAATCACGACGAATCCGCCGCGCACGCTTTCCAGCGCCAGAATGCCGAGCAAGTCCTCCGCGAAATCGCGCACATAAGCGCCCTGTGCCGCCGTCAGCTCATCCGGGATCCAGAACAAACGGAAGAATCGCATCACGTGATCGATACGTAAGGCCCCACCGTGACGCGCGTTCTTGCGAATGGATTGCGCGAACAACTCGTAGCCGTTTTCGCGATGCGCTGCGCGATTGGGCGGCGGAAATCCCCAGTCCTGTCCGCCCGGCGCGAGCTCATCCGGAGGCGCTCCTACCCGTGCTCCGGCCCCGTAGAAACGGGCGTTCATCCAAAGATCGGCGCCGAACCTGTCTGTGGCCAGCGCCAGATCGTGATACAACCCGATCTTCATCCCCTTCGCGAGCGCATGCTCATGGGCGGCGGCTAACTGGCGATCCAGCTGCCACTGGAGAAACTTATAGAACAGAACCTCGTCGCGATGCTGCTCAGCAAACGCCGTCACCGCCGCCGAGTGTGGATCGTGATACTGCGCCGGCCAATCCTTCCATAGCCAGATGTCGGGATGCTGCCGATGGATATGCTCGTCCAGTACGCTAAATACCGCGAAATCGTGCAGGAGTATGCCTTCGGTTCGCGCGAATTCGTCCAGCCCAACAGTTTTGCCGGAGTCTTGAAAGCGCGCAAACGCCTTGCGCAACGTCTGAAGCTTGATGGCCGCGACGCGCTCGTATTCGACCAGATCGGACGCGCGCAGCGGATCTAATTTCTGAGAGGAAGGCGCATCTTGCGGCATATAGCCCGGCACGCGCTCGACATCCAGATACAGAAAATTTCGGTACAACGAGCAGTGCGGCAAGTAGGGACTGGTGTTATACGGCCGCCGGTTGGGAATGGCGTGCAGAGGATTCAGAGCGATGAATGCCGCACCCGCGGGAGCCAGGACGTCGATCGCCGCCTGCAGGTCGGTGATATCGCCACATCCCCAGTTGCGGGACGACCGCAAACCGTACAGGCTGAGCCCGACTCCCGCCATGCGGCCTTCCACTATGTGCGCGCGCCGCGGGCAAACGATCAAACGGGCGTCCTCAAACGCCTCCTGTTCCGGCGCTTGCATCCAGTAGATGCGCAGGTGGTGATAGCCCAGGCGCATGGCCGGCAACGGTATGCGTTTGGAAATGAACTCCTGCCCTCCCACTGAGACACGCTCAAGTTCCTGCAGTTCCGGCAGCCAGAACCAGTGATGTTCCAGATCGCCGTTCTCCCAGCCAAACTCGATTTTCACGGAAGCGCCGGCGCGTCCGGCCGGAATCCGCAACGGGATCGAATCGGAATCCTGGCGGATCACGACCGCGTGGTCGAAAGCTCGCGACCATCGAGCCAGGTCTCGCTCGGTTGCGGCGCGCTTCAGCTCCTCGTCACTGTCCGCGGGAACCCTTAGGGCGGCCAGCGTTGCACGTAGAGTTTCGTCTGAGGCAATGTGGGTCCTGCCCCAGGTATCGGTGTATTCGAGCTCGACGCCCCAGCCCGCGGCGGCGCGCTCCAGAGCTTCGCGGTCGGAGGCCAACCTCCAGTGTAATCTCCCATGAGATAATGATGCTTGTGGAAGAGCCTAAATTTCAGCTAAGCCAGCCGCCCGCGTTGTTCGCGCGCGTGGACGACGAACCCGAACCCGTGGACGAATTTGGGCAATCCATCCTGACCACGTCGCTCGATTCGCTCATCAATTGGGCGCGCAAGAACGCCATCTGGCCGATGAGCTTCGGCTTGGCCTGCTGCGCGATCGAGATGATGTCCATGATTGCTTCGCGCTACGATATTTCCCGTTTCGGCGCGGAGGTTATGCGCGGCTCGCCACGCCAGAGCGACCTGATGATCATCGCCGGACGGGTGTCCAATAAAATGGCTCCGGTGATCCGCCGTCTTTACGAGCAGATGCCCGAACCCAAATGGGTGATCTCCATGGGCGCGTGTGCGACGTCTACCGGAGTGTTCTCCAACTACGCGCTGGTGCCGGTGAATCAAGTGATCCCGGTTGATGTGTACGTCCCCGGCTGCCCTCCGCGGCCGGAACAGTTGATCTACGCCATCATGCTCCTGCAGAAGAAGATCGAGCAGGAAAAGAACGTGACGGCGAAAGTCCTGAACCTCGCGTAACTCGCATCGGCAGGCGACAAGATCGCCCTACTCACCGCTCCACAGCCCTGATATACTCCCAGGCGATGAAATGCGCCTGTCTTTGGCTGATCGCCACTGTTGTGATGTCTGCCGCCGATCCGTATGCCGAGCAGCTCTTCCAGAAAAACTGCGCTTCCTGTCATCGGGCAGCGGCCGGAGCGGAAGCTCGAGTACCGCAGATTGCCGCACTCAAAACCATGACGCCCGCCGCGATTCTGCGGACCCTTGAAAGCGGCATCATGAAGGCGCAGGCATCGCCTCTTTCCGGCGACGAACGTCTCAAGATTGCGGCCTTCCTCGGCACAGGCGTCACAGTCGAACGCCGCCGCGAGGAGATCGCAAATCCCTGCCCCGCAAACGTTCCTTGGAAGCAAACCTCCGGCTGGACGAGTTGGGGAGGCGGCCTCACCAATACTCGATTCCACGCGGCAACCGATGCGGGTCTGGCAGCGGATGCCCTGCCTCGTCTGGCTCTCAAGTGGGCCTTCGCATTTCCGGACACGTCGACGCTGCGGTCGCAGCCCGCTGTCTACGGCGGCAGGATTTTCGTCGGCAGCCAGGACGGCAGCGTCTATGCATTAGATGCAGCTACCGGATGCGTTCACTGGACCACGATGGTGCAGTCGCAGGTCCGCTCCGGAATCGCCACAGGAGAAATCGCCGGCAAGCCCACCATCTTCTTCGGCGATTCGGCTGGCTACGTGTACGCTCTGGACGGCGCCACCGGCAAACAATTATGGAGCACGCGCCCCGATGAGCATCCGGCCTCGACCGTAACCGCTACGCCCGTGTTTTACCAGGGACGGTTGTACGTCGGATCGGCTTCGCGCGAGGAAGCATTGTCGGTTTCTCCCACGTACCCCTGTTGTACATTTCGAGGCAGCGAAGTTGCACTGGACGCGGCGAGCGGCAAAACGCTGTGGAAGCGGTATATGATTCCCGACGTCGCCAAGCAGCGCGCGAAAACGAAGCAGGGCGCCGTGGCGTTCGGACCATCCGGCGTCGGCGTGTGGACCGCACCAACGCTCGATCCCGACAAAGACACGATGTATGTCACCACCGGCGACAATTACTCCGATCCGCCCACCTCGCTCAGCGATGCCTTGGTCGCGTTGAAATTGTCCACCGGCGAGATTCTGTGGTCGAAGCAATTCACCGCCAGGGATTCGTGGAACAGCTCCTGCCAGCTTCCTGGCAAAGTGAACTGTCCGGATACAGAAGGTCCCGATTGGGATTTCGCAGCGTCCGCGATCTTAGTACCGCTGCAAAACGGGAAGCGAGTTCTGCTGCTGCCGCAGAAGTCCGCGGTGATCTATGCCGTCGATCCTGACCAGCGCGGCAAGGATCTATGGAAGGGAAAGATCGGCGAAGGCGGTACGGTGGGCGGCATCGAATGGGGCGCCTCAACCGATGGCCGTAATGTTTACGTCGCGCTCTCCGATATTCGCTTCGAAGTGACGCGCAAGCCTGGCAGCAACGACCGCAGCTACCAGCTCGATCCGAAGAAGGGCGGGGGGATATTCGCTTTCCGCGTGGACAACGGGGAGCGAATGTGGCAGACTCCCCCGCCCGGCTGCGGGGACCGGAGACCCTGCAGCCCCGCCCAATCCGCCGCCATCACGGCGATTCCCGGGGCGGTGTTCTCTGGATCCGAAGACGGCCACTTGCGGGCATACTCCACCTCCGACGGACGCATCGCGTGGGATTTCGACACAGCCCGGGAGTTTAAAACCGTCAACGGCGTTGCAGGGCACGGCGGAGCCATCGACGTCGCCGGACCTGTGGTCGCCGGAGGCATGCTGTTCACCGTATCCGGTTATCCCGCCCGAGGCGGCATGGGCGGTAATGTGCTGCTGGCTTTCGGCGTGGAATAGGATCCGCCCGGCGGAGCGCTACCATATAGGGAGCGCATGTCCGATATTTCCCGGGATACGGTTCCAGCGGGCGTTGGTCCAGCCATCGAAGTTCACGATCTCCGGAAAATGTACGACCAGAAAGCCGCTGTAGACGGACTTACGCTCACCGTCCCGCGCGGTTGCTTTTTCGGATTCCTGGGACCCAACGGAGCCGGCAAAACCACCACTATTAAGATGCTGATGGGCCTGGCGCCGCCGACTTCAGGATCCATCCGCCTGCTCGGCCTGCCGATGCCCGAAGAAAGTCTGGCCATCAAGCGGCAAATCGGACTGGTCCCCGATGAGACGCTCCTGTTCGACCATCTCACCGGTGGCGAGTTCATCGAATTCGTCGGACGCATTTACGGACTCGAGCGCCCCATCGCGAAGGAACGCAGCAAGGAACTCCTCGATCTTTTCGAGTTGGGCGATTCGGCTCGCAAGCTGATCGCGGAGTATTCCAAAGGGATGCGCAAGCGGGTGGCCATGGCAGCCGCGCTGATCCACCGTCCGCAATTGTTCCTGATGGACGAACCGTTCGAGGGTGTGGACGCCGTCGGCGCGCGCCTCATGAAGGACATCCTGCT
>Ga0207674_10008682_pt1 | contig 11700 bp, 10 predicted proteins | sample KBSCornC72_FD_184303 | JGI IMG/M metagenome (GOLD analysis project Ga0207674, IMG submission 184303) | Corn rhizosphere microbial communities from Kellogg Biological Station, Michigan, USA - KBS Corn C7-2 (SPAdes) (version 2) | ecosystem: Host-associated > Plants > Roots > Rhizosphere > Soil ... | reverse complement strand
GATGATCAGCCCGGAGCTGGGACGCATCGATGCCGAGCACGTCGTCGGCGTGCACGTCACGCAGCTCTTTTCGTTCCCTTCAGGCGATCCGGAGGAGATGAAGGATCTGGGGCCGGACGAGCTATCGCAGCTGCGCGTGCTCCAGTGGTTCTACGAGAACAAATTCAGTTTCAACGTTCTCATGGCACAGCAGCCGCAGACGATCGGATATTCGATCGATGATTCGCCGGTCGGACTGCTGGCGTGGCTCGCGCAACTGCTTGGCGAGGAGCTCGACCCCGACTTTGTGCTCACCAACGTGATGACGTATTGGCTGACGCGGACTGGGTCATCGGCAGCGCGCCTCTACTACGAGAACGCTCACGCTCCGCGCGTGAGCGAGCCGACGACGCTTCCGATCGGCCTCGCCGGGTTCGGCGGTGACTTCTACGGCGTCCGACGGCTCGCCGAACGCGACCACCGGAATATCGTTAGGTGGAACACGTACGATCACGGCGGGCATTTCGCGGCCCATAAGGTGCCTGACGTGTACGTCTCCGACGTTCGGGCATTCTTTCGCGCGATCGGCCGATGAGCGTGCGTGACTCGATCCGGATCCCGAGCCCGGGTCACGCAGCCTTCGCCGTCACCTTGATCTGCCTCGGCATCATGGGATTGATCACGCGCGATTTCTCGCAGATGTGGCAGCCAGTGCCGAAATGGGTGCCGGGGCGCACGGCGTTGGCGTTTCTTTGCGCAACGATCTCTCTCGGAACCGGTATTGGTTTGCTCTGGCGGCGCTGGGCGCCGGTGGCTTCGCGCGTGCTGCTGGTCGCCTTGGTGGTCTGGCTGTTGGTGCTGCGGCTACCCAACCTCTTTTATGAGCATCCGCTGGTGCTCGTGGCGTGGACGTTCGGCTCGACCGCGGTCATGGCTGCGGCAGCCTGGGTGCTGTACGTCTGGTTCGCGCGCGAGCGCGATCCAGCGCGTCCCGGTTTGCTAGCCGACGCTACGGGGCTGCGCATTGCCAGGACGCTCTACGGTCTGTCGTTGATTCCGTTCGGCCTCGCGCACTTCATGTACCTCGATGCGACCACAGTGCTGATTCCAAACTGGCTGCCGGGGCACGTCGCGTGGGCCTACTTCACCGGTGCGGCGTTCATCGCAGCGGGCGTCGCCGTGTGCGTCGGTGTACTTGCCTATCCGGCCGCGGCGCTCTCCGGGCTGCAAATGGGCCTGTTCACCCTGATCGTCTGGCTGCCTCGAATGATCGCCGGTACGGTCACCGAATTCCAACGCGGCGAGTTCATATCGTCGTGCGCGTTGACCGCCGGCGCCTGGGTGGTAGCGGACTCCTATCGCGCACCGCGTGGCTCGGCTACCTGAATAGCCATCGTTTGATCAGCCTCGTGTAGCGAGGCATGACGACGTACACCATCAAGTAGACCACCATGCCGGTGACGAAGAACGTCGTTAGGAGGCGGTTTGGTGTAACGACGAATCGCCTCAGAACCGGTGTGATTATCAGCGGTACGATGAGAACCAGCGGATAGATGGCCGACCAGGTAGCGAGAAACTGCTTCCACCGTACTGGAACCTGGGCCTTGGCCCCAGTTGGCGTGAACCAGAAGTCCAGGCCGCTGCTGATATAGAAGTCGTCACCCTTGACGAAGAGTGGCTGCGCCTTCGCGATGAGACGCGCGCGTGTCGGCGAGTCGATCCACAGGCGCAGATTGGCTTCCGAATCGAATCGGAGAATGATGGTGAAGGTGGCCGTCAATCCGGGAATTGGACGGACGATGTGCCAGTCCAGATTGCCTGGAGACGCCCTGGCCAGGGGCGAGATCTCCTTGAGCCATTCCTCGTAGTCCGCGAGCTTGTCGTCGCGCACTCGATGGTTGATCACGACGGTCGCACCGGTGAATGGTCGTTCGTGAGTCATGGCTGCAACTCGCTCGTGTGCGGATCGCACCGCCTAACGTGCCGACTCGAACGGCGGAGCGACTACCCGGAGTACAGACAAGAGCTTACCGCTGCCGCGGTTCTCGATGCAACTGCGGCTGGACTGAACGCGCGAGCACTGCCTCGCCTCGATCCGAGTGACAGGAAATGAGCCAGAGATGCGTTCTTGAGAAATCGACAGAACGCAACTCGCTTCACCGTCCGTCGAACCGGAGGAATCACGATGCCTCGTCAGATCGTCTACACACCCAGGGCAGCGAAGCCCCCTGCCACGTATAGCCAGGCCGTGAAAGCCGCAGGGCTCGTTTTCGTGTCGGGTACGTCACCGCACGATCCAGCCACCGGCACCATCACCGGAACAACAATCCAGGAGCAGACCAGACAATGCCTAACGAACATCACCGCGATCCTGGAGGCGGCGGGAAGCTCGCTCGACCAGATCGTGAGCGTGACGATCGTGCTCGCCGACGAAGATGACTTTCCCGGAATGAACGAGGAGTGGCTGAAGTGGTTCCCGTCGAACCCGCCAGCGCGTCAGGGCGCAAAGCTTCCGGTCCGCATTCCGGGCCTCAAAGTATCGATCGCCGCGATCGCCGAGGGGTGAGCGACGGAACCCTAACGAATGCGTCGATGCTCGTCCGTTAATCCGTGCTCAAGCTTCCGAGCATCAGCGTCCGTGAAACGCAGACGAGGCAGCTAACGGCATGCCCATCCACTCGGCAGACCCGTTCCCCACCGACGCACTCGAGGCAAATCGCAGCGGCCAGCTCACGAAACAACAGCGCGACCGCCTGCGGCCGCTCGCGCGCTACGCGCGCCAGAGCGCGCTCATTGGCGCCGGTGTGCTCGTGGTGGCGTCCCTGATGGTGTTGACGGACCGCCAACTGTCGCTGCCCGGGGTGTTGCGTGTGCCGCTCGTGGGCATCTGCCTTGCTTTCGCGGCCGTCTTTCTCCTGCGTGCGATCATCGGCGGCGACGCGCTCAGTCGAGATCTCCGCCACATGACGGTCCAATCGGCCGAAGGGCCGATCGGGAAACACCGTGGCGGGTCCACGGGTCGTTCCGGCAGGAGAGCCTATTTGTTCGATGTCGGCGACGGGACCTTTCGCGCCGCGTCGCGTGCATCGTACGACGCGGCGCCCGACGCCGGCATGGTGCGCGTGTTCTTTCTGCCGCGCAGCCGGCGCGTGGTCAACCTCGAGCGTCTGCCGGACGTCGCGTTCGCACCAGGGACGACGGCCCAGGATGTCGTCGCGTCGCTCGGTGCCGCGGTTCGTTCACACAGCCGCCGCGACGTCAATGAATTGCGCGCGAAAATGGCGCCGGTGATGGACGCGGTGAAGGCTGCCCGCGACGAGCCGGTGACGCCTCCGCCGTTAGGCGCGCGCGATCCACGTCCGCTCGAGCAGGCCATCGTGGGAACCTGGCGGAGCCCGATCCTGACGATCGCCTTCCAGGCGGATGGCAGTGTGTCGGCGACGATGCTCGGTGGAATGCAGCGGCGCGGACGCTGGTCGGTCGACCGCGCTGGCCGGCTCATCTCGGACGTCATGGGCCATCAAGACGCGGCCCAGGCGTGGGTCGTCGGTGACGAGCTGACCATCACGGCGGATGGGACCGCGCTCACGTTCACGCGCCACTGAAGAATCGGCGGGGATTGTCGACGGGCAGTCCGGTTGCGGGGCGTCTAGCCGTCGCGTACGATCAAACATCGGCATGCAAACGACTGAGGTGGCAACTGATCATGATCCGATCGGCACGTCTCGGACGGCTCTTTCAGTCTTCGCACTCGCTTTAGGTAGGGAGCAGCATCGATGACGGAAGGTCGAATGAACAACACGCGGTCGATTCACGTTGTGGTGTTCGATGGTTTCGCCGATTGGGAGCCCGCTCACGCACTTGCCGAGCTGCGCCGCTGGGGCAAGCGCGCTGTGCGCGTCGTGGGGTTCGCCTCCTCTCCTGTCATATCGATGGGCGGGCTCAGGGTGTATCCCGATGTCGTGCTCGAGGACGTCGAGGTCGACGATGTCGAGCTGCTCATCCTGCCAGGTGGTGACATGTGGGAGCGCTCGACGTATCCGCGCACTATTCTCGAATCGCTCATCACGCGGCTCGTCGCCACCGACAAGCCGGTGGCAGCTATCTGCGGCGCGACCCTCGCGCTTGGCCGCGCGCGCGTCCTGGACGAGCGCCAGCACACGAGCAACATGCGGGACTACTTGTCCATTCACGTTCCGGAGTATTCGGGCGGGTCGCATTACGTCGAGGCGCCGGCCGTGCGCGATCGACACGTGATCACTGCCAGCGGGTTGGCGCCGGTTGATTTCGCGCGGGAGATATTCGCGGAACTGCAGATCTTCACCGCGCGCGACGAGGCGCTCTGGTACACGATGTTCAAGGAGGGCCGGCTTCCCGAAGCCGTCACCTGACGAACGCTGAAGCTGACCGGTGATCGGGCGTTAGGCGCAGGCCGGATTATGGACGCGATCCTAACGAGCGCCGAGCTGCCCCAGCTGGGTACCGAGCCGCCCCGCGCGCGACGCCATCCGGTCGATCGCCTCCGCCACCTTCACGGCCTCGGCCTGCGCGTCCGCGCGACGACCCGCCTGGATCATCTGCCGAACGCCGGGCATTGGGTCAGGCGCAAAACCGGTGTACACGCCGGTGGCGTACATGGTGTGCTTGAACCACTCGCGACCGGGGAGGCCGGCCGGCGACAGCAGGTCCTGCTCCGACCGATAGAGGTCGACGTTGATGGCCCGCAACGCGTCCGCGTTCCGCGACAACGATGCCGAGCCAAGCCCGATGGCCTGCTCGTAGGCACGATCGTAAGCCGCGCCTGACGAGTCCAGCCGCTCGATGGCCTGCAGCACCGGCGACATGTCGAGTTGCTCCGGCCCCAGGCGCTCGCCCGCCAGCCGCGACACGTCGTCAGCAAAGCCCCGGAATGCATCCGCCGCATCCGTGAAGGAGAACGGCAGGAGCGGCGCCTCGGCCAAACGCATCGCGAAAGTGCCCACCGCCGCCGCCTGGGCGCGCCCGTAGACAAACCCCGGATCGACGAATCGCGTGAAATGGTCGTAGCTGTCGTAGATGCTGTGGTACGCTCCCTGGGTTGGAGCGCCATCAAAGCCGTAGTCCACGGACGGCACGCCAAGGTGCTCGAGAAACGCCTCGAAGTCAGTGCCGGAGCCGAGAGGACTCACGCGGAAACCGCGCGTGGTGATCGTTCCCGAGTCCGCAGCCGTCTTCGCCATCGTCAACTCATTCGCAATCGCTACATCCGCCGCGCTCCGCCCGGTGATGGGATCCACGACATCGCGCGCGACCTGCCGAACGAACGTCGTGAGCGTATGCGAGCCGCCGGCATTCAGGCGGCCGGCGGAATAGCTGTCGGTGTTGAGGTACGCGACGGCTTTTTGCCGGAGCTCCTCGGCATGCTCCTCGGCCCATTCGGTGGAGCCGAGCAATCCCCACTCTTCCCCGTCCCAGAGCGCGAAGATGAGTGTCCGGCGCGGCCGCCATCCCGTCTTCAACAACTCGGAGAACGAACGTGCAGTCTCCATGAGGGCCACGGCTCCGGAGACAGGATCGTCGGCGCCGTGCACCCAGCCGTCGTGGTGATTGGCGAAGACCACCCACTGGTCGGGATCGATAGCGCCCGGGATGCGGCCGACGACGTTATAGAGGGGGCGCACCTTCCAGTCGGATTTTGTCGTGACGCGGACGCGGGCCGGACCCGGCCCGATCTTGTACGACACGTTGAGCGCTCCCTTCCAGTCGTTAGGCGATGCGGGCCCGTCCAGCGCGGCCAGCAGTGGCTCGGCGTCGCCGTAGGACAACGGGGCGACGGGAATCTTTGGGAGGCTCCGTGCTTCTGATCGGGGCAGCTTGCGCGCGCCGGCCTTTGCGCCCCAACCCGGCGTGAGCGGATCCCCGGGGTACATGGCCGCGTAGTCGAGCGCCGTGCCTCGCTGCACACCGTCGGCGGGACGCCAGGGCCCCTTGGGATACACGTCCCCGCGCGCAAAGCCGTCCTCCTTCGGATCGGAGTAGATCAGCACCGCGACCGCGCCGCGCTCGGCCGCCTGCTTGATCTTCGCGCTGCGAACGCCACGGCTGTACTTGACGATCACGACCTTCCCCCGGAGATCGATCTTCCGCTCGTCGAGCAGCGCGTAGTCCTCCGGCAGACCGTAGTTGGCGAATACCAGATCGCCGGTGACGTCGCCATCGGCGGCATACGGTGTGGACGTCGGCAGCATCCCCTCGTCCCCCGAGTCCTTGTCTTCCGGGATCGCCGGCTCGTTCATGCGCGCGACGAAACGCGTCGGGGAGACCAGCTCGACGCGTCGTAGCACCGGCATGGGGAGGAGAGCCTCGAACTCCTCGATTTGGGCGTCGAGTCCCCACTCGCGAAAGCGCGCGAGCGCGTACTCTGCCACCGCCTTCGCGCCTGGCGAGCCCGCGTGGTGCGGCTCCTCGGTCATGGCCAGCATGTACGCACGAAGCCGGGCCGTATCCGGCGTACTGGTGAGGACGGATTCGCGCTGGGCGAGGGCGGCGATCGCGTCGGGCGGGAAGCCGCGTACGGGCTGGTGAGCTGGAGTGCGCTCACACGCCGCAATGGTGAGGGCAACCATAAGCGCCGGCAGCGGGGAGTGAGGACCATTCGCCATGTACAGCCTCCGCGCGTTCGCAGCGCAGCGTCGGTTCGTTGCAGAGATTGCGCACGCTGGCGCAGCCTGTCCAGAAGCGCTGCCCGAGGGCGGATTTCTACGCCGCGCTCAATCAGATATCCGCGTTATGTTCCGGCATGTACATCCCGACCTCCTTCCGCGAAGAGGACCTCCCGACGCTTCACGCGTACCTCGACGCCCATCCGCTCGCGGCGCTCGTCACCGCCGTCGAAGGGCCCGCCAACCTCTACGCGACGCACCTGCCGCTCGTGCTCGAGCGCAGCGTTGGGTCACTCGGCACGCTGCGCGGCCATCTCGCTCGCGCCAATCCACACGCCCGACAGCTCGTGACGGGCGCCGCGCAGGCCCTCGTGCTCTTTTCGGGCCCGGACGCGTACATCACGCCTAACTGGTATCCACTCAAGGCGGAGCACGGACGTGTCGTGCCGACCTGGAACTACGTCGCCGTCCACGCGTTCGGCACGGCAGTCCTGCGCGATGACCCAGAGTTTCTTCACGCGCATCTGGAAGCGCTCGTGGCGCGCCATGAAGCGAGTCGGTCGATGGGGTGGAAGGTGAGCGATGCGCCCACGGAGTTCATCGCCCAGCAAGCCCGCGCGATCGTCGGGCTCGAGATTCGGATCGACCGTCTCGAGGGGAAATGGAAGATGAGCCAGAATCGCTCCGCCGCCGACATCGATGGTGTGATCGCCGGGCTCGGCGCGTCCGGCTCACCGGCCGATCGAGTCGTCGCCGATATTGTCGCGGAGCGTCGCACTCGTTAGGCATCGTGTCAGTTCGAATCGACGAACGGCTCAATACTTCTCGCGAGATCCTGACGGCAAGCGGTATTCCGTGGGCCGTCGCCGGCGGGTGGGCACTCGACCTCTTCCTCGGACGCCAAACACGCGAGCACGCCGACCTCGATGTCGCGATCTGGCGCGCCGACCAGCACAAGCTTCGCGAGTCGCTCCCATCGGATTGGGTAGCGGAGGTCAGCGACAACGGCGTGTTACGACCATGGAGGCCGGAGGAATGGCTGTCGCTGCCCATTCACGAGATCCACGCGCGGTCGCTGAATCACGAGCGAGATTCGCTCGAGCTTCTGCTCAACGAGCGTGACGACACCGCCTGGATCTACCGCCGCGACAGGCAAGTCCGACGCGAGCTGGATCGCGCGATCCTCGTACGCGAGGCGATCCCATTCCTGGCGCCGGAGATCGTGCTGCTCTACAAGTCCAAGACACCGCGCCCAACGGACGAGGCTGATTTCCGTGCCGCGCTGCCGACACTCACAGCCGAGCCGCGAGCGTGGCTCCGTCTCGCGATCGCCCGATCGAGCTCCGACCACCCGTGGGCGATGGAGCTCGAAGCAGTGTAGTCGTATCGTCGAGCGTGGCACAACGACCAATCAAGCGCGACGAAAATGGTGAGACAAATTCTGTTCGTTCAGGGCGCTGGCGACGGGGTCCACGAGAAGTGGGACTCCCAGCTCGTCGGCAGTCTTCGACGCGAGCTCGGTCCGGGCTATGAGATCCGCTATCCGCTCATGCCAAACGAGGCCGATCCAACGTTCGCGACCTGGCATATGGCGCTCGACAGGGAGTTCGCCGCGCTTCAGAACGGCGCGGTTGTCGCCGGGCACTCGATCGGCGGAACGATATTGATCAACGCACTCGCCGAGTCGGCACCTGAAGCCAGGCTCGGAGCGATTGTTTTGATCGCGGCGCCGTTTGTCGGTAGAGGAGGATGGGAGAGTGACGACATCCAACCGCGATTGGACATCGCCACCCGACTCCCGCCTGCGGTGCCGGTTTGGCTGTATCATGGCGACCAGGACGACATTGCGCCGGTTGCGCACGTCGACTTGTACGCGGCGGCCATTCCGCGCGCCCGTGTCCGCCGCCTCGCAGGTCGCGACCATCAACTGAACAACGACCTGTCAGAAGTCGCGAGCGACATTCGCGAGCTCGGGCCACCTTGAAACCGCGCGCGCGCCCGCCCCGTATGGGAAACCCATAGGACGACGAAATCCCCTCTTGCGGAGTTTCGCGTCCGACCGTAGCCTCATATGGGTTTCCCATAGGACGCGACATGGCCGACAAACTGGATGTCAAGCAGGGCACGCTCGCCCTCATGATCCTCAAAACGCTCGAGGGCCTCGGCCCCCTCCACGGCTACGGCATCGCCCGGCGCATCGAGGAAACGAGCAAGAACCGTCTCTCCCTCAACTACGGCACCCTCTACCCCGCCCTCCTCAAGCTCGAGCAGGAAGGGTTCATCAAGGCCGAGTGGCGGCAGTCCGAGAACAACCGCCGAGCGAAGTTCTACGCGCTCACGGCCACCGGGCGTAAACAGCTCGCCCGGGAAACCCGCGAATGGCACGAGACCGCGGACCTCATCGCCGCGTTCCTCGCGCCGAAACGAGAGGCACAATGAGGTTCATCCGCGCCGCGCTCGCGCGCATCGCCGGCGTCTTCAGCAAGAACACCGCGGACGACGACCTCCGCGAGGAGATGCAGGCCCACCTCGACATGGAGATCGCCGAGAACGTCCGGCGTGGCATGAGCCCCGGCGAGGCCCGCCGCCAGGCGCTGCTCGCATCCGGTGGTCTCACCGCCGCCGCCGATGCCGTGCGGGACCAACGGGGCTTGCCCTGGCTCGACAGCACCGCGGCGGATCTCAGGTATGCCGTGCGGGCGCTGCGCCACAGCCCGGCGTTCACAACGGTGGTCGTCGTCACGCTGGCGTTAGGCATCGGCGCGAATACGGCGATCTTTAGTGTCGTCCGCGCCGTCCTGCTGAAGCCCCTCCCCCACCGCGAAGGCGATCGGCTGGTCTACCTGCGCCAATCGATGGATGGCCCGGGAGGCGCGGACATCGACTTCTCCGTGCCGGAGATCCGGGATTTCCGGAACGGCGCCCCTGCGTTAGGTAGTATCGCCGAGTACTCGCCGTGGTTCGGCACCCTGACGGGCAAGGAGGACGCCATCCGCCTCGACGTCGGACTCGTCACCGGCAACTTCTTCGAGGTCATGGGGCTCTCTCCCATCCTTGGCCGCGTGACACGGCCCAGTGACGATGGCTCGGGCGTTCCCGCGGTGATGGTGCTGACGCACGAGTTCTGGATGAAGCGCTTCGGCGGCGATTCGAGCATCGTCGGCAAGCAGGTGCGGCTCGACGGCAACTCGCTCACCGTGATCGGGGTGTTGCAGCCAGCGCCATGGTTCCCCGACCGCATGGACGCCCTCGCGAATATGGTGATCAGCCCGCACCATCTGAGTGCCCTGATGGTCGAGGGTCGCACACATCGCATGACGGCGATGATCGCGCGGCTCGCGCCCGGGGCAACCGTGAGCCAGGCGAAAAGCGAAGTGGCGTCGGTCTACGACCGGATGCAGCGCGATCACAAGGACGCGTATGACGCGGGTTCACACTATCGCGTCGCGGTCATCCCGTTCAAGGAAGCGCTGGGCGAACGCGCCCGCCTGACGCTGTGGATCCTCATGGCCGCCGCGGCGTTCGTCATGATCATCTCGGCCGCGAACGTCGCGAACCTGACGCTCATGCGCGACGTGCGCCGGGAGCACGAGATGGTCGTGCGTGCTGCGCTCGGTGCCGGTGTGGGACGACTCAGAAGGCTGCTGCTCGCGGAGAATCTGCTCCTCACTTTGACCGGGGCAATCGCCGGTCTCGGGGTCGCCGTCGCTGGCGTTAGGCTGCTGACGTCGCTCGCGGAGCGCTACTCCGCCCGGGCAAACGAGATCCGGCTCGATGCGCAGGTGCTCGCGTTCACGTTCGTCATTGCAGTGGTGCTCGCTCTGCTCCTGTCGTTCCTCGCGTCACTGCCCAGGGAGGGCAGCTTCGCCGAACGGATTGCCGCGGGCGTTCGCCGGCTGACCGGAGACACGAGAAAGCAGCGACTGCAGCGCGGGCTCGTCGTCGCGCAGGTCGCGGTGTCGGTCGTGCTGCTCGCCGGGGCCGGTCTGCTCACGCGCACCATGGTGCAGCTCTCGCAGGTGAACACCGGCCTCAAGTCCGAAGAGGTGCTGACCGTCCAGGTGCCGCTCCTCCAGATGAGCGGCGTGGCGAGCGGCGGAAGCGATCCGCGTGAGGTGTTCAAGGCCGTCCTGCAATCCGACGCCGCCGCGAAGGTGCGCTACGATCAGATGCGCCGAGAGATCACGGGGCTCCCGGGTGTCACCGAGGTCGGTGTGGGCTCGAGCACGCCGCTCAAGGCATCGATGGCGTCGTTCGAGGTGAAGGCAGAAGGGAAGTCACTCAAAGTGGGTGAAGCAACTCCGCGCGCGGATTTTCGAACGGCAGCGCCCGAGTACTTCAGCGCCGCGGGAATTCCGCTGATCAAGGGCCGGGCGTTCGCGGCGACCGACGGCGTCGGTGCCGGGAAGGTCGTGATCATCAACCGAACGCTCGCGGACAAGTTCTTCCCTGGCGAGGACCCGATCGGGAAACGCATCGCCTGGACGGGCGAGGTGCTGAAGTTCAGCCCGATCAGCCCGGAGTGGCGAACGATCGTCGGTGTCGTTGGCAACACGCAGGATGGCGGACAGGATGCGCCTCCGCGACCGGCCATGTTCATGCCGTTCGCTCAGGAGCTCGCGATGAGCGGCGTGATCGTGATCCGAACCGACGCCGACGCCGCGAGCCTCGCCCCGACGGTCACGAAAATCATCCATCGCGTCGCGCCCGCGGCGCCGATCGAGAACGTGATGACCGTGAAGCAGATCAAGGCGCAGAGCCTCGCACCGCGACGGCTCAATGCCGCGCTGGTGTCGTCGTTCGGCATCCTGGCGGTGCTGATCGCGGCCGTGGGGATCGCGGGCGTGCTGGCGTTCTCGGTGAGTGCCCGCACGAACGAGATCGGCATTCGGATGAGCCTTGGCGCCGACAGCGGTCGCGTCCAGCGGATGGTCCTCGGCGAAGGCGGCGTGCTGCTGGTCCTGGGCCTCGTGGTGGGCGTGGTGGGCGCGTTCTTCGCCACGCGGTTCATCCGCGGGCTCCTGTTCGGCGTGGCGCCTAACGACCCGACGACGTTCGTCGGCGTGGCGGTGATGATGGC
>Ga0207674_10008681_pt1 | contig 11700 bp, 10 predicted proteins | sample KBSCornC72_FD_184303 | JGI IMG/M metagenome (GOLD analysis project Ga0207674, IMG submission 184303) | Corn rhizosphere microbial communities from Kellogg Biological Station, Michigan, USA - KBS Corn C7-2 (SPAdes) (version 2) | ecosystem: Host-associated > Plants > Roots > Rhizosphere > Soil ... | reverse complement strand
TGCTGTCGCCCTGGAAGAGCCCCGAGAGCCGGGCCACACCGATATCCGCGGCAAGCGACACTGACCTTAGTTCCTAAGCCGATCAAATCAATCGGCTTGCCTTTCCTCAGCTTTTCCCACCTGAGGGAACCTTACGGCCCATCCATTTTTGTTCCAGCTTCATCCAACAGCCCAAGGAGAACCTCTGCTGTGCTCTGCCCTGAATGCCACCATTTCAATCCGGACAACAACCGATTCTGTGGCGCGTGCGGTTGCGCCCTTCAGCAGAAGCCTGTCACAAATTATCCGCGCGAGGGTTATGACGAAGCTGACCTGCCCTCGGTTTCAGACGCGGACATCGAAATCTCGCAGATCGATCCAAGAATTCCGGCGAATGAATATGCTCCGCCGATCGACCGATCCGTTCATCACGCGGACGCTTCACCAGTACTCGACAGAATTGAACAAGAAGACCGCCTCGCTAGAGAGGAAGAACTGGAGGAAGAGGTCGCTTCGACTTACGAGCGGCCAAGATCCTCGACCAGTATCTTCGATCTCGAACCTCGGGAATCGGAGAAGCCGTACTTTGAGACCAACCCGCATCGAGTCACTCCGATAACTTACGACATCCCTCCCACGGCCTATGAATCGATTCCGGAAGATCGGCCAAACAGCTCTTTGCATGGCCCCTCGTTCCTTGGCCTGGGGGAACCCGATTTTCTCGACGAAATCGATGAGCCCGAATCGCACTCCCGTCGCAACTGGCTAGTACTCGCGCTGATCGTCGTGATCGGCATCGCAGCAGTTCAGTGGCGCAACATTCGTGACACCGGCATGCAGTACGCCGGCACCATGCGGTTCAATCTTCCGAAACACAAGGGTGATGGCCAGGCCCAGATTGCTCCTGACAAAGTTGCACCGACCGCCAGTGGAGAGACATCGGCCGCCGGGGAAGGCAAGCCCGAGATGGTCGTGAACCCGACCAACAACACTGCGCAAACCCAACAGCCCGGAAACAACCAATCGTCGAGTGAGACTAAGCCCGGGGAAACACAGCAGGCCGCAAATGCCGAGCCTAACGCAGCCAAGGACGCGGCAAGCTCGAATGCCAATGGTGGCGCGCAGGGCGGAGCTGCCATGCAGGGCTCGGCACCTAAGCCCGCCGATGCAAAGGAGACTGCGTCCGCTAAGAAACCAAGCGACTCGGAAGACTCCAGCGACAGTGCTTCGAAAGATGATGAGGAGGCTTCCGCTGAACCTCCAGCCACCGCGAAGCCGTCGCGCTCAACCCGAGCTGCAAAGCCTGCGAAACCTGTTGAAGCAGAAGTTAGCGCAGCCGGAGCCGACGATTTAGCCCGCGCCGAAAAAGCCTCTGACCCGGCAACCGCTGCCAATTGGCTTTGGGCCGCAACCAAGAAGGGAAATACCGAAGCCCCAGTTCGCCTGGCCGATTACTACGCGAACGGTCGTGGTGTTCCAAAGGATTGCGAGCAGGCGACTGTGCTCTTGCGATCGTCCGCTCGACGCGGCAACCCGCGTGCCCGTGCACGCCTCGGCATGTACTATGCCACCGGCCAATGCGTTGCGCAGGACAAGATGCAGGCGTGGCACTGGCTCTCGCTCGCCCACCAGGCTGATCCCGGCAGCGACTGGATTGAGCAATACCGACAGCGCCTCTGGTCGCAGATGTCCACAGACGAACGCGCCCGCGCCGGCTCCGATCGCACCGCCAGCGAGTAAAACCAGGTGCGAGGTATTGGGCACAAGGTGTGAGGTATGAGGTATTAGGTCCGAGACTGATACCCACACCAGCCTCGCCTCTTCCTCCGTCCTCGCACCTAACCCTTGTACCTCGCACCTCTTTTGCTACACTTCCTCGGCTGAATTCTTCACCCGAGGAACACGATGAAACGATTCGCGCTCATCGCATTACTTCTCCCATCGATCGCCTTTGCTCAAGCTCCTCGCAATGACAAACAAGCGGAACCGCCGAAGAAGACGGTCGCCCTCCGCTGCGGTTCCATCGTTGATACAGCAGCCGGCACTCTTCGCCGCAACGTAACCATTCTCGTTACCGGCGATCGCATTCAGAGTGTCGCCGACACGGCTCCGGCCGGCGTCGAAACCATCGACCTCTCAAACTCCGTTTGTCTGCCCGGACTCATCGACACGCACACCCACGTGCTCCTTCAGGGAGACATTACGGCCGCGGATTACGATGAACAGATCCTGAAACAATCCGTACCTTTCCGTACGCTTCTCGCTGCTCGTGCAGCCCGCAAGTCTCTCGATTACGGATTCACCGCAATCCGCGATCTCGAAACCGAAGGCGCCGGCTACGCCGACGTTGATGTGAAGAAAGCGATCAACCAGGGAATTATTCCCGGCCCACGTATGCAGGTTGCTGGCCGTGCCATGGATGTCACAGGCGCCTACCCGGTTCTCGGCTACGCATGGGAACTCCAGCCGAAGCTCCCACATGGCGTTCAGGAAGTGGATGGAGTCGAAGGTGGACGGAAGGCCGTGCGCGAACAGCTTAGCTATGGAACTGACTGGGTGAAGGTTTACTCCGATCGCAGCTACTCGCTCCGCCCTGACGGTGTACTCGATGACATTCCGACCTTCACCCTCGACGAGCTAAAGGCCATCGTCGACGAAACTCATCGTCAGCGTCACAAGGTCGCCAGCCATGCCACTGCACTGAACGGCGTTCACAACTCGGTTGTTGCCGGGGTCGACTCAGTCGAGCATGGCGACTACATTGCCGACGAAGACCTTCGTTTGATGAAAGAGAAGGGAATCTTCTACGTGCCCACAATCTTTGTCGGCGAATATGTTGCCGAAGGGCGCGGCGGAGTCTGGCCCAAGATGATCGCAGTCAGCGAACAGACCTTCCAGCGCGCCCTGAAATCCGGCGTCAAGATCGCGTTCGGAACGGACGTCGGCGGCTTCTCCTGGGACATTAATCCTGCCGTGCAATTCAAGACAATGGTGAAACTCGGCATGACGCCAGCGCAGGCGCTTCGCTCCGCAACCATGGGGGCCGCCGAACTTCTCGGATGGCAGGACCAGGTCGGCTCTATCGCTCCTGGTAAATACGCCGACATCGTCGCCGTCCCCGGAAGCCCTCTTGACGACGTGACCCAACTGGAAAAAGTGAACTTCGTGATGAAGGGCGGCGAGGTCTGGAAGAAATAACATCGACCGCCGAGCCTCCAAGGTCGGCTGCCAACTCAAGTCTGGATGCCCCATTCAAGCCATCTTTTGGCTTGGGTGGGGTTTAGTTGAGGCAGAGTGTCGTGAAGTGGGTGTCTCTGGTTGCTCTTTACAGGCTATAGGCTACTGACTACCGGCTAAAACCACCTAATGGCTAACTGCTAATTGCTGCTCTCTCACGCTGAAATCTTATCCTTCGCTTCTTTCAACTTTTTCCCTGCCTTGCGATGGTCGCACTCTTCGCGAATTTGCTCGTAGTGCTTCGCCAGTTCTTCCAGTTCTTCATCGCTCAACTTTTCAATATCGATCATCTCGTTATGCGCGGGATGAATGGACCGGATGATCTCGTCCAGCTTCAAGTGAATCGCCCGCGCATCGCGATTCTGTGTGTTCTGGATAAGGAAGACCATCAGGAAGGTGACGATCGTCGTCGCGGTATTAACGATCAACTGCCATGTATCGGAAAAGTGGAAGAGTGGGCCAGTGAAAGCCCAGATAATTATCCCCGCCAATGCCAGCAGAAACATCCAGGACGTGCCCACCAACTGCGAAGCCCGCGCAGAGAACCGCGCAAATTTTCCGGCAAGCGTGTCGCTGGGAGTGGCCGGAACTGGGGGTTTATTCATCTCGTGTTCCGACATAATGAATACGAGTCAATCAGCACCCATTCAGGTTGCATCAGGTGCAAAAGTGCATAGTAAAAGGCGGGACTCTCGCCCCGCCTGTCCTCTACCACCAAGGTGCAACTACTTCTTTGCTTCTGCGTAGCGCTTGTTGACCTCTGCCCAGTTCACGACATTCCACCACGCCTTTAAATACTCCGCGCGGCGGTTCTGATACTTCAGGTAGTAGGCATGTTCCCAGACATCATTCCCCATGATCGGGAACAGTCCCTGGGACAGAGGGCTATCCTGGTTCGGCGTCGAGATCACCTGCAGTCCACTGCCGCCGAGCACCAGCCACGCCCAACCGCTGCCGAACTGCTTCGCTCCGGCATCGTTGAATTTCTCCTGGAACTGCGCGAACTCGCCGAACGTGCTCTTGATCGCGTCCGCAATCGCTCCCGTGGGCTGCCCGCCGGCATTGGGCCCCATGATCGCCCAGAACATCGAGTGGTTCACATGGCCGCCGCCATGGTTGCGAACCGCGGTGCGCACGGCTTCAGGCACGCTGTTCAGGTTGCGCAGTATGTCTTCCGCGCTCTTGCCTTTCAACTCCGGCGTCTTGTCTACGGCTGCATTGAAATTATCTACGTAGGCCTGGTGGTGCTTATCGTGATGGAGATGCATCGTTTGCGAATCGATGTGCGGCTCCAACGCTTCATACGCATACGGTAACGGTGGAACTTCGAATGCCATTTAGCTGTCTTCCTCCAGACAAAGGGATGCAAGCCAGAAGGTTGAGGATTAAGAAAAATGTTGTAACAGCTTCTTCGACCTCGACTGGTGCCATAGAACAAGCGCAATTATTGTCTGCTAAAGTGTGGGACTCACGTTTCCGCAACACTCTTGGAGGTTGGTGTGAAGAAGTTCTCATTCGCGCTCTTTTGCTGCGTTTTCTTGCAATGTGCTGCTGCCCAGAATGTCGCTTCATCGGCAAAGTCTTATGTCCAAAGGGCAGCCGAACAAATGGGCGGCGTCGAACAATTGCGCGCCATCAAGACTCTTCGCATCGACTATCTCGGCCACCGATTCATGCTAGAGCAGTCGGAACGTCCGGACGGACCTTTCATCGTCGAATACCAGTCGGGAACACAGCTGTTGAATTTCGCGACGCGCGAAGTCCAGGAGGATAGCCTCACTCGAACTCTCGGAGCCGAGAAGGGCTTCCCAACTTCGCTGACGATCTCCGGCGGAGTAGCGCAAGTCAACATGGGCGATAAGCATCGTCCCGGCACTCCTTCACAAGTCGTAGACGCCAACGAAGCTCTCGACTACTCTGCGCATCGACTCGTTCTCGCCGCTCTCGACGCAGCCGACTTAAAAGCCCTGCCGGACGCGACCATTCACGCCGAAACCTATCATGTCGTCAGCTTCTCCCAGGATCATCTGCCCGTTCGTCTCTACCTGAATGCCTTCACCGGACTTCCCGCCGTCGCCGAATGGACACGCGCGTATCCGAAGTCAATCTACTGGCGCGCTTGGGGTGACGTTCGCAACCGCCACGAGTTCACCAATTACAGCCTGCTCGCGGGTGGAATCCGTCTGCCGTCCCAGACCGATCTTTCACGCAACGGTCAGGCCTCGCACTCGCAACTGATCTTGAAGTTCGACCTCAACCCCCAAGTGGCTGACGGCGCGTTCGCGATTGCTCCCGAAGTGAAGTCTGCCTTCGAACAACGTAAGACTCTGATGGCCGAAGGACCACCGCTCGGTAAACTCTCGCCCCTCGTAGAAGGTGACGATTCTCTCGTTCAATTCGTCGGAGCTTGGAACTGTGCTGTGATCAAGCAGTCCGACGGTCTTGTAATAATCGAAGCGCCCATCGGTCCGGCCCACACCAAGTCATTGCTGTCTGAAGCTAAGAAGCGTTTCCCCGGCGCTCCTATCAAGGCCGTTATTACAACCTCGGATTCTTGGCCTCACTTCGCTGGTGTTCGCGAAGTCGTCGCCGCAGGCATCCCGATCTACGCGACTGACCTCAACCGCGCCATCCTGACACGCTTCCTGAACGCACCATTCACCCAAAATCCTGACACGCTCGCGAAGTCCCCCAAGCAGGCAAAATTCACGTGGGTTAGCCAGAAGACCACGATCGGCACCGGTCCCAATCGTCTGGAGATCTATCCCATGCGCAACGCCAGCGGCGAACGCATGCTGATGGTTTATCTTCCGCAACACAAACTGCTCTACACCAGCGATCTCCTGCAACCCGGCCAGGACGGTCCGTTCTTCATCATGGAATACGTTCGCGAAGCCGCCGATGCCGCAATGCGCGAGAAGCTCGCCGTCGACCGATTTTTCGGAATGCACATGCCACTGACGCCCTGGACCAAAGTTCAGGAAGCTCTGGCGGCTAACGCCTCAAAAGCTTTAGGGATGAGCTCTAACTAGAGCACCGCAGTCTCGTGAATCGTGTCGCCCTCCCGGAACCTGCTTGGTCGAAGCACGTGTGCATCCACGATGCTGGTCTCGCCTTTCAGAATGAGATCTGCCAGTATGCGGCCGGTTGCCGGAGCGTGCATTACTCCATGCCCGCTGAATCCATTCGCCACGAAGAACCCCGGCACCTCGGGAACTGCCCCAAGTATGCAGTGATGATCCGGCGTTACTTCGTAGAGTCCCGCCCACGCCTTCTTCGGATTTACGGCAAGGTTCTCGAAGCACGGCACCCGATCCGCGGCTCGAGTTAGTATCTTCTCCAGGAAATCTGGTTCGAAGTTGGTATCGAACCCATGGCGCTCTTCGGCATCGTTCCATGCGAGCAGAAACCCCAGGCTCTCCGGCCTGAAATGAAATCCATTCGACATATCGATGATCATCGGCGCCGTATGCGGAAACTCCGCAAAGGGCTCCGTCGGAACCAGCATCCGTTTCGTCGGCACCACCGGTAGTTCGATTCCGACCATCCTGCCTACCTGCGTAGCCCAGGCGCCAGCCGCGTTCACCACAACTCGTGTCGCAATCTCGCAGTTCGAGGTGCGCACCGCACAGGCTCCATGCCCATCAGTCTCGATTCCCAATACCTCAGCAGATTTCAACACCCGTGCTCCACGCGAGCACGCGGCCTTGCTGAAGCCAACCATTGCGCTGTTCGGGTCGACAAATCCATCGGTCGGACAAAAGGTCCCACCTGCAACATCGTCCGTGCGGAGCAGAGGGAACGATTTGCGAATATCGTCTGCACTTAGCATTTCCGCATCCTTCAGGCCCAGCGCCTTCTGCCGAACTTGATTTGCCTGAAGTTGTTGCAACTGCCGATCGCTGGTCGCCAAAAACAGGTATCCCTGCGGACGATACCCGGCTGTCTCTCCCGTCCGCTCTTCGAAAGTCGCGTAGAAGGGAATCGAGTACAGCGACATCTGGATATTTACGTCCGTCGCAAACTGAGCCCGCACGCCACCCATGCTCTTGCCGGTCGAGCCCTTCCCCTGCTGACTCTCGCGCTCCAGGACGAACACATTCGTGCAACCTGCCTCGCACAAATGCCAGGCAATGCTCGACCCGACAATCCCCCCGCCGATGATGACGACGTCCGCAGTTTCCATGTACCCTCGCGTGCAGTCGCGCGAAAACGAATTCCAATCGTGCGCATTATATTCCCGCCCAATAGAAACGGCCCCGGCATCACACCGGGACCGTCATAACCAGGAACGAAGAACCCAGAAATCAGTTCCTACATTCCAGCTTTCTTCTCGTGGGCCTTGCGGTCGCACATGCCGCCGCAGCATCCCTTCTTTGCCATCTTGCCGTCTTTCATGTCCTTCATGTCGTGCATGCCTTTGCAGCAAGCCATCTTTCCGTCTTTATCACGGGCGCAAGCCATCTTGCCGTCCTTGTCCTTGCAGCAATCGGCCATCTTGCCGTCTTTCATCCCGGCACAGTCTTTACATCCGTTCTTGCAGCAGTCCTCGCACTTCGCCTTATCGGCGCAGCATGCGCAGGACTTCTTCTCGTCGGCAGCGCCGGCCTGCGGAGCCGCAGCCTGCGCCATCATGGAAATGGCAAACATTAGGATCAACACTAGGTACGAAATTCTCTTCATGATTTCCTCTTTATGATTTCGTTGGGGCGCGGATCGCGCCGTCCTCACATGCAGCCTTCCGGCTGCGCAATCGGCATAAGGAATGTCGTGAGGTCTAGATACGAAGGTCGGTCTTCAATTCCAGCACGGGTCTTTCATACCGAAGCCCCAGCTGCAATTCCCGCTCAGGTCCGGACCGCGGAGATAGATTGGGGGAGAGGTTCGCGGTCTGGACTTGAGCAGTTACTTGGCCCTGTTGCTTCTTTTCCGGCTTCACTGTGCGGCGGGTTACAGATTCACGCTCTTCCATCGCACAGCAAGTCAGGCTGGTATTTATGCAGGTACTCGAAGGCATGCCCTCATGCATCGGGCACCCGGGCATAGAAGAAGGGACGGGCTCGGACTTCGCTTTTCCGTGACAACACGCATGGTTGTTCTCGGGGGAGGTTTGCGTGTCGTGACAAACCGGTTTCTGCTTTGCATGACTGCATTGAGCAGCCATGAGGGGGACCATTGGCGTCGCCATCGCGGCCCATACTAGGACAATGGCAGCAACTACTAAATGACCTGCGCGGCGCGCCAGCGAAACTCGGATTGGAAGTCCGGAGCCCACGGTGACTATATTGACGTCTGAGTCAAGAAATTGTCTGTGATCTAAATCACTGGCTGGTTCTCAAGATTTCCCAAAACGGAACAGTCCCAAAAACAAACACAGCGCCAGCGCCCCCCGACAGGGACGACAAACAGAATGGCCGCCTCGTAACTTATTGCTCTAGAACCCCAAAACCGGCTCTTTCTGTGTCATGACAGGCCAAAAGCCCGCCCCTTTTTGCTGGCAATGACCCCATCAAGTGACCCTTTGTCCCGCGTATGCGGAACCAAGGCCGCCCATCTTGGACGGCCCTCGTAGCTGAATAAGATTAGTGTCCGCGCCGGGCATCATCCGCGTCTTCCGCAAGGTCGCGCATCAATTCGAAGAACTTCGGAGACTGGCCGATGAATAGCCCCATCTCGGTCAAAAATTTCAGCGCTCCCATCGCCGCTCCCTTCGTTGCGGTAGGTCGAACGATGGAGCACGCTGGAAGTTTCTTGCTCAAGAATTTCGTTGGCTCCGGCATGATGAGGTTCGTCTGGAAGTCCTCTCCACCGAACGGGGATGAGTTGAGGTCGGGAAAGACCAGGGACGAGTCAGTCGGATCGGTCAGAGCAGGCGCATTGCCGGCTTTGTCGCTCCATGTCTGGAAATGCATAGCTTCGGTCGGCCCGATGCTGAGCAAAATTCGTAGCGCGTCGGGACTCGTCACGCGTTGGGCAAGCTGCGGGTAAAGGCTCGTGCCCCCTTGTTCGATAGTTCCAAAGTGGAAGCCTGCGGTGTTTGCGATCGCCTGCAGATGATCGCTCGGCATCAAGTCGTTATCGCTACGCGGAATCGCCGGGTGGTGTCCGGTCTTCAGGCTTGGAACAGCTTGGGGGAAAGTGTCGCCAAAATCAGGGTTCTTCGTGCTGCTGCGATATCGTGTCCACCAACTCGTATCGACGCTAAGCTGCATGAGGTTCGTGAGTCTCCCGATCTGCTGCGCACCTGTAGCTTTACTGCTAGGCAACGTTCGGAATGCGTCCAGGTTGACTGTTTCCGCTCCTTTCGAAGCGAGGTACGCGTTGATGAACACCTCGTGCGTCAGCTCATCCTCGGTGTTGTCGTGAATGTATTGCGCCATGTCTGCGTCAAGCACTGCAAGAGCAGCGGTATAGGCAGGACTTCCGGTTCCACCCGGCACCTCCTTGTCCTGTATTCCCCCGAGTTCGTTGTACTGCTGCCACAGATCGGTCTCCAGTATTTCTGCTGCAGCCAGAAATCTGAGAATCGCCGCATCCCCGGGGATAAGTCGGCCGCTATGCTCCTCGGGACCTTCCTGCCCCAGCACGGTCGTGCCGTGGCCAAGCAATCCGGCCCCTAAAGTCGCCGCACCTGCTGCCGCGAGACCATTCTTCACAAACTTGCGCCGATTGATTGATACTTTCAAACTCTCTAGCAGATTCATACAAACATCTCCTTCGCTGCAGAGATTGACGTCTCCAGTAAATCTGCGTGTCAATTGCGTGTAACGGCCTTGTGATTGTTCGTGACAGCACATTCATGGGACCACCCTACCCTGTTAGTGCCTGACGAATGTGGAGGTCCACCACGGTCTGAGCGAAAGAGACTTCAGCGGAGTTCTTGACCTTCGCAGTCGAAACTAAGTAGCGGAATTCGAGATCGATGCTGTCACCAGATCTTTCGCTCGCGCCGGATCAGATATACTCTCTCGTCTTCGCGGAGTTCGACATGATCGACAAGTTGTACGAGATGATAGGCGGAAACCGCACGATCTGGGCAGCCACTGAATCCTTCTATCGAAGGGTTTTGGAAGATGAGAGCCTGCGGCCTTTCTTTGCCTCCACTGACATGGCTCAACTTCTGAACGGTCAGAGCATGTTTGTCTCAATGTTGCTCGGCGGACAAGTGGTTTACACCGGAAAAGACATCGCCTCTACCCATGCGCATGTGAGGATGGAAGGCCTTACCGACGCACATTTCGACGCCTTCCTTGCTCACTTCTGGGCAGCCCTCGACGAAGTCGGCGTCAAACCCGAAAACGCCGAAAAAGTTATGAAATTACTCGAGGCGAAACGTAGCGCTGTTTTGAATGGTTAGCTGCACCAACGCCCAAACATCCTGCGCAACTAAGAACAATTTCGAACGGAGCGCCGGCCCCCCGGCCGGCCCAAATGCGGACGATCCTTCCTCTCTGTTTACAAACACGTGATTGTCAGGTGACAAGTCTCCGAACGCCGTCTCGTAGTCTGCAATGCAGAAACATCAAATTCACTTAAGTTGCAGGAGGCTTCACCGCGTGTACGAGATAAGAAAGTTTACGAGTCTTGCTTCAGGTTTGAGCAAGGCAGCATTGCTGGCGTTATGTTTGTTTTTAGCCACCTCTCCCGTGCTGGCACAGGAAAACACACCAAGCACAGTCCAAGTCGTAGCCCTCGATGAATGTGACCCGACTACCTTCAATGCAGCACTGGGACCCGATTTCTGTAAGAATGTTGCGCTCGGTGCGTTAGGGTTCGCGACAACACTAGACGATCTCTTTGCCAAGGCTGCCTCTGGTAAGCCCGACACCGGTTGGGACTTTGAACCGGATGTTGTGAGCATCAAAAAGGGCGGCACTGTTATGGTTTCCGATCAGGGTGGCGAGCCCCATACCTTTACCGAAGTGAAGAACTTCGGCGGTGGTTTCATTGCAGCCCTGAACCATGACGAAGATACCGTGCCGGAGTGCTCCGGGGGCTTCTCGAATCTTGACGTCGCCAAGACTCGAATCATCCAGGGGAGCCAGGTTCAGGTCGCAAACCTTTCCAAGGGCGAACACAAATTTCAATGCTGCATTCACCCGTGGATGCGCATGAAAGTCGAAGTGAAATAACTTTCCCCGAAGATGGAATCCCATGCGATCCGCCATTGTTCGCATGGGATCAACTTCAACCTCGAACTCACTGCCTTTCTCTTGCGCTCGAACTGCCCTTAAACGGATCGCGCAACCCCGAATTGGAGCGCCGGCGCCACGCCGGCACAAATGCGCGAACGCCCGAACTAGCTTTGCAACATACTGAACGCGAACCTCGATTGAAGCACCGTAGCCTCGCCGCTTGAACTTTCAACTGCCATCTAGGCCCAATAGGTCTATAGCTTTTCGAAGAACGAAGAACGAAGAACGAAGAACGAAGAACGAAGAACGAAGAACGAAGAACGAAGAACTGAGAACCGAGAACCGAGAA
>Ga0207674_10008677_pt1 | contig 11703 bp, 6 predicted proteins | sample KBSCornC72_FD_184303 | JGI IMG/M metagenome (GOLD analysis project Ga0207674, IMG submission 184303) | Corn rhizosphere microbial communities from Kellogg Biological Station, Michigan, USA - KBS Corn C7-2 (SPAdes) (version 2) | ecosystem: Host-associated > Plants > Roots > Rhizosphere > Soil ... | reverse complement strand
CCGGGATACAAGCGCGAAATATCTACAGCGATCCCAATGGCAACCTGTGGGTAGGTACAAACGGAGACGGCTTATATCAATTCAAAGACCGCGTCGTTCGCATGTATACAACTGCGGACGGATTACCGAACAATTTACTCATGACCGTGATTGCTACCCGCGATGGAGCGGTTTGGACGGGCGCAAATTGTGGCGGTATCTCCCGTTTTGACGGCACGCATTTTCAAACGTACAACGAAAAAAATGGCCTGCTGAATAGTTGTGTCTTTGCGCTCGCCGAAGGCTTGAATGGAGATCTCTGGATCGGTACCTGGGGAGGCGGCGCCTTCAATTATCATGACGGCAAGTTTACTCAATATTCTAAAAATCACGGTTTGCCCGACGATGTTGTCCTCACCATTGTCGCAGCACGCGATGGCGCCGTGTGGTTCGGCACTCGCGTGGGCTTAACCCGTCTGAAGAATGGAGAGTTTCGTAACTATTCGCAGGCTGATGGCCTGTCAGGTAATAAAGTGCGAAGAGTATTCGAGGATTCGGACGGAGTTATTTGGGTCGGAAGTCAAAACAGTCTCGATCGAATGGTCGGCGATCGCTTCGTCCATTTCGAATCATTACCCAAAACCCAGATCATTCCTTTTGGAGAGGATCGAGAGGGAGGCGTCTTCGTTAATGTCGACGTCGATGCGCACGCAGTTACACGCCGTATCGAAAAAGATCGTATCGACACCATCAATGACCTGGTGGCCGTCGATTTGGTCCAGACGAAACAGGGAGAGCTATGGTTTTGTGGTGGTCCTTTGGTAAGGATGCAGCCGGTTAGTCTTAGGAAAACGCGCCCTCGCGATGAGCCTTTGGACTATGAGACATTTACGATCAGCGATGGGTTAGCAACTACTGATGCACCTAGTCTTGCTCGCTGCCTGGCTTTAACTCCTGACGACAAACTCTGGGCTTCCACGCCGAAAGGGTTGGCCATGCTCGATCTTCGTCGCCTGGAGGTTATCGACGAGAAGCCTGCGATTTATCTTACCGACGTGATAATCGGCCGGAACAGCCAACGCGTTGACCGCGAAGTTGAACTGCCACCGGGAACCAACCACGTAGAGATTCATTTCGCAGCCATTGAAGTGTCTGCACGCGAAAAAATTCGTCTGCAATACCGGCTTGACGGTGTCGATTCGGAATGGCTTGACGCTCCCTCCAACCCGAATGCCATTTACAGCAGGATTCCGGTCGGCACGCACGCGTTGCATATTCGCGCTTGCAATCGATTTGGGATCTGGGATCGTAAGGGAGTGGTTTTCAGCATCACGCAGCAACCCTACTTCTATCAAACACGCTGGTTCATTGCGGCGATGTTAGCTCTGGGAACACTGCTGATCTTCCTGATCTATCGTCTGCGAGTGGCACAGATTTCACGCATGCTGAGCGCCCGTTTTGATGAACGCCTCGCGGAGCGCACTCGCGTAGCGCGCGATTTACATGACACCTTTCTGCAAACGGTCCAGGGAAGCAAGATGGTTGCAGACCACGCCCTCGAGAACTCGGCCGATCACACCCGGATGGTGCGGGCGATGGAACAAGTCTCGACGTGGTTGGGCCAAGCCACGCAGGAAGGACGCGCCGCGCTTCAATCTCTCCGCGCATCGACTTCGGAAAAGAACGATCTAGCCGAAGCATTTAGCAGGGCGGTCGACGAATGTAGCATCCGGAATCGCGCTGAGATCTCGTTTTCCGTGATTGGAGACTCAAAAGAGATACATCCGGTTGTTCGAGATGAAATTTTCCGGATCGGTTATGAAGCAATTCGAAATGCCTGTGCGCATTCCGGCAGTGAACGTTTGGATATTACGCTCAAATATGCGAATGATTTCACGCTGGCTGTGAGCGACCATGGGATTGGTATCGAATCCGAAGTACTGGAGAATGGTAAGGAGGGTCATTTCGGATTGCATGGTATGAGAGAGCGCGCTGAACGCATCGGCAGCAAGTTCACGCTGAGCACCGCTGCGGATTCAGGCACCGCTATCACTCTTGTCGTTCCGGGTCGTATCGCCTTTCGCACCGGCACCTCCTGATTGGCCACGCGGGGTAGTGCATCACTATTGCCAGCGGATATAGCTTCTTCAATTCCTGGGTTATCTCCTCATAACACTTTCGAAGTATTCAAGCAGGCCCTTTCTAAGTATTTCTCAACTGCCGAAAGCCACTGTCTATTTTCTAAAGTTATCCGTGTGTTTCAATTTTTTATGCTCCTGTATCTTCCTGCCTGTTGCTTCTGATTGTTGAGAGGAGGTTGAGCACGATGGACCAGGTTAGCAATTACAGTTTTTGCTTGAGCCCGGAAGCTACTGCTTCAGCTCACGACGATGGGATCGTTATCTTGCACACCGGCAAAGGCCGAGTGTTCAGTTCCAACAAGACCGGTGCACTCATCTGGCAAGGCATCGAACAGCGTCGATCGTTTGACCGGATCGTTGAGGAAATCAGCGACGCATTTCAAATAGCCGCAACCACTGCACGTGCGCACGCGCTTAAGTTCTTAGCAGCACTCGAGCAGCAGTCGCTAATCAGAAGGGAGGTTGCGTCATGAAAAGAATCGGGCTGGTGAGCAAAGCGATCTACGAGATCGTCCGATACGAAGTGGTCCTTTCATTACTGGGCTCAGGGCGCATTCTCCAACAGTTAAAACGACAATCCATCAAGGCAAAAACAGTCAGCAATGAATTGGAAAAGGCAATTTGCGAGGCGGTCTTACTCGCCACGTGCTTCTACTGGAAGCCAGTACTGTGCCTGCAACGGGCGGTCTGCACGGTTCGCTTGCTCAGAAGACATGGCATCCATGCACGCCTCGTGATCGGTTATCGGCCGTCGCCATTCTTTTCTCATGCGTGGGTCGAAGTAAATGGGCGCGTTGTATATGGTTCAGCCGCATATCAAACAAGACTGTTGCCGCTGCATGTGGCCTAAAGGAGAACGAGATGCTGGCGAACACACAACATATCCGAATCGAAGTCTTGCACTGGGATGGCCGGTTGGATAATCGCTCCGACTTGCAGTTGCGACTGAGAGACTCGTTGAACGGCGCAACCACTAACGCAGCAATCGCGCGAGCTACTTACGAGTGTTGGGGAACTGAGGGTTTGGTCCATCTAATCGGCGACTGGAGTTTGGTTGTTCGCGATCACGAGAAGAAACTGACGATCCTTGCCAGCGACTTTGCCGGTGTTCGTCCTCTTTATTATCACGTCAGAAACGGACAGCTTCAGTGGTCCAATCGCTTGCAATCTCTAGTGGACGCGCTCGACGTCTCCGATCTCGATGAGGAGTTTGTTGCTGGATTCCTGACGTTCGCTGGTTGCCCGAATCGCACGCCATACAAAGGCATTTACTCGGTGCCTCCCGGCTCTGCCGTCTGTGTTTCGGCAAGCGAAATAAAGATCAGCCGGTTCTGGTCAATGCCGATCGGCGACACCATCCAGTATCAGAACCAGCACCGGTACGAAGAAGAACTTCGCGCGCTGTTTCGAGAGGCTATAACGGTTCGCCTGCAGAACGAGTCATCCGTTATTGCTGAGCTTAGCGGTGGTCTCGACTCGTCGTCTGTTGTTTGCATCGCAACAGATCTGATGCGAAGACGAGCCGTGCCTGCTACACGGCTGACCGGTTTGAGCTTCGTTTGGCAGAACTCGCTGGACGTTCCATTCATTCGCTACGTCGCCACGCATTGTGGAATCGAGTGTCTGGACATTTCAACGCAGAACGTACCAATCATCACCGAAAGACAAGTCGGCGATGTAATGCCGGAACCTTTTCAGCCACTGCGCAAATCAATTGCGTCGATAGCAGGAAAGCTCAATGCCAAAACCATTCTCACCGGACAGGCCGGCGACCTGATGATGGGAAACTGGTTTGACGACAGCCTTCAGGTGGCAAAGTCTCTGCGAGGCTTCCGTCTCAGGCGAGCATTTTCCGAAGCGCTCGAATGGAGCAAACTTCTCCGTCTTCCTGTCTACAAAATCGGTTGGCAGGCATTTAAGGCAGCTCTGCCGCCTACGTTGTCACCGTCTCAGATCTACACCGCGACCGATGGTTCATACACACTGAAGAGTATTGAGACTTCTTTGACGACGAACTTCCGCGAACGCACGGAGCTCTTCGATTCAGAACGCTTCTCAAATTCCTGGAAGTACGCGCCTCCGGAGCGTCGCAAACACTTTCGAACGCTGACGACGATGCTGGAATTGCGCCAACTACAAATCCCTGAACCATTACAACACCTCGACTATACGCACCCGTTCGCGCACCGTCCTCTTGTTGAATTTTTGATGAGTATTCCCGCGAACATTCTCTGCAGACCCGGCGAACCGCGCAGATTGATGCGTGCAGCTTTCGCCGATTACTGGCCCGCGAAGTTGCGAGAGCGTCGATCGAAAGGTGTGTTCAATACTCCCTGGCAGGCAGCACTGCGACCATTGGCCCACGCTCTAGCCGGAGCAAAGCAACTGCACGTCGTCGAGAGAGGATTTGTAGAGCGCAACAGTGTGACGCCGCGGCTCGAGCGTCTTAGCCGAGGACTTGAATGCAACGAGCACCAGTTGCGGCAGATCATCATGCTCGAACTGTGGTTGCGCAATCGCGCGAGCAATGAGTCGACTAAGCAAATGCTTCTGGCAGCATGAACGAATTTCAAAATACTGAAGAAAGGAGACAAGCGATGGAAAACGTATACGAAACTCCCGAATTGACGTTGGTTGGTAAAGCGGAGGAGATCGTGATGGGCTTTAGTGCGGGCGGAGATGATCTTCCGAACGAACTGGCATTTGACTTTGAATTTGAACAAGACTAATCAAGCAGGCCACAAAGGACAAAGAACACAAATGTCATGTTCCATCATTTGTGTTCTTTGCACCTTCTTGTGGCACAATTTGCGTCTACGATTGGAGAAATCATGAGCAACCCCATTCGAATCCTATCGGTAGACGATCACCCGATGTTGCGCGAGGGAATCGCCGCAGTGCTTGAAGCTGAAGCTGACATGGTGCTCGTTGCCGAAGCCAGCAACGGGCGTGAAGCGATCGAACAGTTCCGCGCTCATCGACCGGACGTGGCTTTGATGGACGTACAGATGCCGGAGGTCAACGGCATTGATGCAATTGTGAAAATTCGTGAAGAGTTTCCCGATGCCCGCATCATTGTGTTGACCACGTATAGTGGTGATGTTCAGGCATCGCGGGCCTTCAAAGCGGGAGCCTCAGGCTATTTGTTGAAGAACATGGTCCGCAAAGAGTTGGTCGACACCATTCGAGCGGTTCACGCCGGCAAGAAAAGAATCCCTCCTGAAATCGCGATGGACATCGCCGAGCACCACAGTGACGACGCGTTGACTGAACGTGAAATCGAAGTGTTGCGCGCAGTGGCGGAGGGGAACGCCAACAAGATCGTGGGCCAACTTCTCAACGTCTCCGAGGAAACTATCAAAGCCCACATGAAGAATATTCTTTCGAAGCTGGGCGCGAACGATCGAACGCACGCCGTTACGATTGCTGTGAAGCGCGGTATTATCGAGATCTAAGCGTCGTTCCTGGAATTCCTACTCCAACCGTCAAAGAATCGGCTAAACCAAATCTTCTTCTGTTTGTTGGACGAGTTTTGATATGCGGTCGCTCCAGGAACTGTCAACTCAACTTCAGTGCCCGTTTCCGGCCGGCTCCAAAATCTCAATTGACCACCAATCTTCTGCGTTCGCTCTTGCATGCCGCGCAGTCCCCAGTGACCGGAACGCCCACCCGCTTCAAGGATCTTGGGATCGATCCCTCGCCCATCGTCACGAACGCGTAGACGAAACTGTCGCGAATCATATGCGATCTCGGCCTCGACTTGTTGGGCATTGGAATGACTAAGCGCATTGATAATGGCCTCGCGCCCGATACGGTAGCACTCCTCGAGAACCAGCGGATGTAATTCACGGACGCGACCCTCAACTACAGTCTTGAAGGTTGCATTACCACCTTGCGATGTCTCTTCTGCCACGGAACGGAATGCTGCCGGCAAGTCGCTTAGCGATGCAGAATTGACACGCAGATTTTGAATACGATCTCTGCCTTCTGCCAAAACCTGATCGGCGTGGTCCAGGGTTTTCTCAAGAGTCTTGTAAGCCTGTGTGTCAGCAGGTATCTGTTTTGAAACTGCGTGAAACTTCAGAATCAGACCTTGCACGCCCTGTAATAGCGTGTCGTGCAGATCCCGAGCGATGCGCTCCCTCTCTTCCAGACGTTCCTCCATCCGCCCGCGCACTTGCCGCGCAACTTGTCGTAGCCGCAGTTGATAGATCACAAGGAGCCCTATAAGGAAAACTGTGAGCGCAGCAACGCGGAACCAGGTGGTCTGGTAATAAGCGGGTTTGATAGTGAAATCGAAGTATGTGCCGGCTTCGTTCCAGACGCCGCTGTTATTACTAGCCATGACGCGGAAGCGATAGTTACCCGGCGGAAGATCATTATAAAAAGCCTGGCGGCGGTAGGTAGCCTCTTGCCAATCATGATCGCGAGGTTCAAGTTTGTAACGGAATTGGTTCTTCTCCGGTGCGACGAAGCTGAGTGCGGTGTAGTCGATTTGTAGATCTCTTATCAGCGGAGGCAATAGCACGCCTCCGTTTGCGTCGTAAGTCTTGCGATCAGCGATCAACTGTTCGACGTGGACCGCCGGAGGAAGATTATTGAAAGCAAGATGATTTGGATCGACGACGTTCACACCGTCGAGTCCGACGAACCATAAGCGACCATCCGCCGACTGAGTCACCTGTGAACTGAAATGACTACTACTCGAAACACTTCTCATGCCGTCAGACGCATCAAAGATTTCGAACTGGCTGGATGGCTTCGCCTCTTTGTCTCTCGCGACGGCGACAATCCAATTGTCGAGTTCGAGTCGCTTAATGCGCACCAGACCGCATGCTGTTTCGAGCCACATAGAATCGACACTGTCTTCAATCGTCCAATGAATCGTGTTGCACGGCAATCCGTTCCCTTTGGTGAGTGTGGTGACGCGACCGTCTTTCAACCGGCTGAGACCACCATCAGTAGCTACCCAAAGCGAACCGTTCCGATCGAAACGCAAAGAGTTGACACGGCCTTCCGCGAATCCATCGGCGGCTGCGTATGATTCGCGTATCTGATTGTCTTTGAAATGAGCAATGCCACCCAGGTTGAAGCCAATCCATAAACCGCCCCGCGAGGGATCAGCCACCATTGCGCTTGCGGGATCTTTGTGTCCAAGATCGGTCCACGCAATCTGTCCGACCACGCCTGCATCGCGCAACTTAAAGAGTGCGGCGTGCTCGTTTGCAATCCAAAGGTTTCCGGCGGTGTCCTGGGCCATGGCAGTGATTGCGCCTGGCACTGTATTTACAGGACGAAAACGGTCCTCCTGCAGATAACCGAAACCCGCCGTAGTAGAAACCCAAATTCGCCCACTATCATCCTGGAAAAGAGAATTAGCACTAAGTCCATTCAGTTTGCCGTCTTGTCCGAAGGTTGCAAACGACGCATTGGTCCAACGATTCAATCCTGCAAACGTGCTAACCCAAACACTCCCGTCTCTCGCTGCCAGCACTGACCAGACAAGTGGGTTCACCAGACCCTCTTTCCTTCCAAACGAGACCACCGCAAAATCACGAAAGCGATCCAACCCATCAATCGTTGCTACCCACACGTTCTTCTCCAGATCTTCAAAAATAGCGTAAATGTTGTCGCCTGACAGTCCTTCGGAATTGCCATACACATCCGCCTTTCCATGGTATGCATGTAAAAGACCCCGATCTGAAGTTCCGATCCACAAACCACCATCGCGATCACGGAGAATTCTTTTGGCCCTGAATTGACCCGTGATACCTGAAAGTGGATACGCTTCAGCTCGGCCATCAGCAAGTCGGTATAGTCCGCCGTTCCAGCCAACGACAAGTGTGCCGTCAACGTCTTCACCGATGGCGCGGATACCATCTGGTTCGCCGGCCAAAGGATAGAATTTTCGCGGACCAGGTTTGAATTGCCAGATGCCATCCTTCACACCAGCCCAGAGATTGCCTTTGCTGTCCTCGAACAAATTAAAAGCTCCACGTCCGAGCGAGCCATCATCTCCGTCGCAATGGACGGTGCTGTTTTGAATAGAACACAGCCGCCCGGTCGTTATTGTGAGGCCACTCGCCCAAATCGTTCCTTCGTGATCCTCGAGGATCTGAAAAATGTATCGGCCGGAAAGTTCTGAGTACTGTGTGAGCTTGCCGTCCTTCCATCTTGCCAGCCCTTTCGACGTACCAATCCAGAGACTACCGTCGCGCGCAGCGAGGAGGCTCATGATCGTGTTGGATGGAAGCGGTTGGTCCGATGGCGGCTGCCATGGGACGTTGCGTATGCCGTCGAAGCGAAGCAGACCGGACGGCGTGCCCAGCCAAAGATAACCGTCAGGCGTTTGAGTTATTACGACGGGTGCTTCCGTGGCAAAGCCGTCACGAACCTTCCACGATGTGTGTGAGTATTGACTGACATGAACTGACGGGTTCAGAGCGTAGGCAGAATTACAAAGGACCAGCAGGATGCAAGTCGAGATGATGACGATAGGGAAGTCGAGTACGTGTGATCTTCGTTGAGTTGATCTCCACATGTAGCGCAGATGTTACCGTATCCAAGATCCAGCGAACATAGTTATTGAACGGCGGGTTGGCCACAGCTCAGTAGCGTTTCAAGAAATCCCGCCCACGGTAGTAGGCGGATCGTTCAAGTCCTTCCTAAATACCGATTCCTAAAACCAAATTCTAATTCCGCTCACGGCAGTGGGCGGATACTTCAAGTTCGAACCTATTCATCAACAACGCTGGTCCAGCATAAATAGCGAGGACTTGAACAATCCGCCCACTGCCATTGGCGGGATTCAAATGAAGAAGTAGTTTTCATATAGAAAGGACTTGAAGTATCCGCCCAATACCGTGGGCGGGATCATTTCTGAAAGCTCGTCAGTAGTACTCTTCCGTTAACCACACGCTCATCCCTCTTTCGAGTGATTGCGATCACACTCCTTTGAGATTGACGACGGACCAACTCCGGAAGTAGCCTAACGCAACCCGTTTACTATTGGAGGTTCGGAAACATGCGCCGTGTTGCTGCGTTGGTATTCCTCCTCCTCACCCCGGTTCTGTTTGCACTAGCTCAATCTACCAATGCTTCCCTTACGGGTCGTGTAACGGATCCTGCAAAGTCCCTCGTCGTCGACGCCAGGATCGCCGCGATCAGTCAAACCACGAATGTGCGTTATGAAACGAGCACCAACGGTTCAGGCGAGTATCGTCTCGCGAACCTTCCACCGGATAACTATCAACTCGAGATTGAAAAGTCCGGATTCAAGAAGTTGCTCAAGCCCAATGTGGTCCTACACGTTCAGGATACTGTCCGAATCGATTTCGAACTGACGCTCGGGGAACTTTCCGAAATCGTCTCAGTGAAAGACGGCGCTCCTGTACTGAATACCGAGTCAACCACAGTCAGCACCGTAGTGGATCGCACTTTCGTCGAGAATATTCCACTCAACGGCCGTAGCTTTCAAACTTTGATAGCTCTCACACCGGGTGTGGTTTTGACGACTGCTTCGCAAAGTGATCAGGGCCAGTTTAGTGTTAACGGACAGCGCGCTGACGCAAATTATTTCACGGTGGACGGAGTAAGCGCCAACTTTGGTGTGACCGGTGCGCCAACGCTTGTGCAGTCTGCGAGTGGAGCGTTACCGGCGCTCAGTGCCTCGGGCGGACTTAACAGTCTGGTATCCGTGGATGCGACACAGGAGTTTCGCGTTCAAACATCTTCATTCGCTCCGGAGTTTGGACGCACTCCGGGCGGTCAGATTTCGATCGGGACACGCTCCGGTTCTAATGCTTTTCACGGCACGTTGTTCGACTACTTCAGGAACGACGTGCTCGACGCGAGAGACTGGTTTGTAAACTTCAGCGGTCTACCAAAACCTCAGACACGCCAACACGACTTTGGTGGTGTCATTGGTGGGCCAATCCGAAAAGACAAGACGTTCTTCTTCTTTTCGTATGAGGGTTTGCGACTGCGCCAGCCATCGAGCATGCAAACTGCCGTACCCGATAACCCGTCGAGACAAATCGCACCTTCCACTTCGCGTCCGTTCCTCAACGCTTTCCCCATTGCGAACGGACGTGCACTTGGAGCGGGACTCGGGCAATTCAACGCTTCCTTCTCGAACCCATCGACGTTGAATGCCACCAGCATTCGAATGGACCACATGCTGACCTCAAAAGTGAGTCTATTCGGTCGTTACAATTACTCGCCGTCAAGCCTCGAACAACGCGGTCCATTCTTCTCGTCAGGCAGGGTACTCAGTACGAGGAACACGATATCAGCCTCGATACACACCTTCACCGCAGGTTTGACTCAATTGATAACACCTGAAATCAGCAACGAAGTGCGCGCGAACTACAGCAACAACCGAGTCACAATCAGCTACGCGATGGATGATTTCGGTGGCGCTGTTCCACTTCCGGATTCGATGTTGTTTCCGGATCCCTTTACGTCCGCCGATAGTTTGTTCCTACTCATTGTCGGCGGCGCCGGAGAATACGCTCAGGGGAAACAAGGCGTCAGCGAGCAGCGCCAGGTAAACCTGCTGGATAACTTATCCGTGACGAAGGGCGCGCATCAGATGAAGTTTGGCATCGACTATCGCTGGCTCGCGCCCTTCACCAGCCCGTTCGTGTACCGGCCGTTTTTCTTCTTCTCAGGAGTGAATGCCAATCCCGGCGGCGCGCTCTCGGGAACCGTGTCGTTAGCTCAACCGACTGCTTTCCAGGGCAGCGCGCTCTTGTCGCAAAATTTTTCACTTTACGGTCAGGATACGTGGAAGATCTCGCCGCGACTGACGTTGAATTACGGTTTTAGGTGGGACGTTAATCCGCCGCTCAAAGGTAAGGACGCTGCGAGTGATCCTTTCACCGTCGACGGTCTTGGCAATCCAGCAACAATGACTCTGGCGCCGCGCGGGACGCCGCTTTATGAAACGACTTATGGAAATGTCGCTCCAAGAATCGGAGTGGCGTATCAATTTCAGGGTCTAAAAAAATGGGATGCAGTTGTTCGCGGCGGCTTCGGCGTGTTTTTTGATCTGGGACAGGGATCACTTGGAGGTGTCGCGAATTTCTTCCCTTACCTAATCTCGAAGAATCTTTCGCTCGCAGCATTTCCTTTGAGCGCTCAGAACGCCGCTCCTCCAGCTTTCAGACTCAATCCACCGGTGAGCACGATCTTTGCCGTCGATCCTCAATTGAAGCTGCCGCGGACGTATCAGTGGAATCTCGCGTTGGACCAATCGATCAAAGGCAATCAGAGTCTGTCGTTAACTTATATTGGCGCGATTGGGCGTGACTTGCTTCGTACGACTCAGTTTTCCAATCCGAATCCGAGTTTTCAATCAGTAATACTCACCGACAACAGTGCGACCTCCGATTACCATGCGATGCAGATCAAGTTTCAGCGGCGTTTGTCGCGCGGTTTGCAGGCTCTGGCTTCGTATACGTTTTCTCACTCGATCGATATCGCCTCGAGTGATGCCACCAGTAACTTCAACACAACAGCTACCATCGGTGCTCCGAACGTAGACCGCGGGAATTCCGACTTCGACATTCGGCACTCATTC
>Ga0207674_10008675_pt1 | contig 11703 bp, 10 predicted proteins | sample KBSCornC72_FD_184303 | JGI IMG/M metagenome (GOLD analysis project Ga0207674, IMG submission 184303) | Corn rhizosphere microbial communities from Kellogg Biological Station, Michigan, USA - KBS Corn C7-2 (SPAdes) (version 2) | ecosystem: Host-associated > Plants > Roots > Rhizosphere > Soil ... | reverse complement strand
TATCGGCATGATCGATCTCGCTGAGCAGCGCGCGCATGCGCGCGTCGTCGGTCCGCGCCTCGATCGTCACGGCCCCCTGCCCGACCGCGGGGAGAAATTCGCTTTCGTCGAGCAGCGCCGTCGCCGCACCTGCAAGACCCAACCGCTTGAGCCCCGCGAGCGCCAGCAAGGTCGCGTCGACCTCGCCGGCATCGAGCTTGCGCAATCGCGTCTCGACATTGCCGCGCAGCACGACGGTCGAAAGATCCGGCCGCAGCCGGCGCACCTGCGCCTGCCGCCGCAACGACGCGGTGCCGACCACCGCACCCTGTGGCAGTTCGCGCAGGCTCGCGGCCTTGCGGCTGATGAACGCATCGCGCACATCTTCGCGCGGCAGGCACGCCGCCAGCATCAGCCCCTCCGGCAGTACCGTCGGCATGTCCTTGGCGGAATGCACCGCGAGATCGATGGTACCCGCCAGCAGCGCTTCCTCGATCTCCTTGGTGAACAGCCCCTTGCCGCCCGCCTCGCTCAGCGGCCGATCCTGGATGCGGTCGCCTGAGGTGCGGATTGTCACGATCTCGACCGCGTCCTCGCGCCACCCATGCGCAAGGAGCGCCGCGCGCGTGAGGCGCGCCTGCGCCAGTGCGAGCGGACTGCCGCGCGTTCCGATGCGAATCGATTGCGTCAAGGGACCTCCGAATGCTACGCGGAGCGAAACCTTATATCGTGAGTTTGGTCAACAAATGCTCGTCCTCGGCATCGAGACGACCTGCGACGAGACCGCCGCCGCGGTGGTGCGGCTTGGCGCGGACGGGCGCGGCGAGATTCTCTCCAATATCGTGCTGTCGCAGAACGACGCGCATGCCCCCTATGGCGGCGTGGTTCCCGAGATCGCGGCGCGCGCGCATGTGGAGGTGCTGGATACCATCGTGACGCAGGCGATGATCACGGCGAACGCGAGCTTCGACATGCTCGATGGTGTCGCGGCCGCGGCCGGGCCCGGCCTGATCGGCGGCGTGATCGTGGGACTGACCACCGCCAAGGCCATCGCGCTGGTTGCCGAGAAGCCGCTGATCGCGGTCAATCATCTCGAGGCGCACGCGCTGACCGCGCGGCTGACCGACGGCACGGAATTTCCCTACTGCCTGTTCCTCGCATCCGGCGGCCACACCCAGATCGTCGCGGTGCTCGGCGTCGGCAAATATGTGCGGCTCGGCACCACGCAGGACGACGCGATCGGCGAGGCGTTCGACAAGACCGCCAAGCTGCTGGGCTTAAGCTATCCGGGCGGGCCGGACGTCGAGCGTGAGGCGAAGAACGGCGACGCGCAGCGCTTCATCCTGCCGCGCCCGATGCTGGGCCGCCCGGAAGCGGACTTCTCGCTCTCCGGGCTGAAGACCGCGCTGCGCGTCGAGGCCGAGAAGGTTGCGCCGTTGAGTGATCAGGACGTCGCCGACCTCTGTGCCGCATTCCAGCAGGCGGTGGTGGACGTCGTGATGGATCGCCTGCATGCCGGCTTGCGCCTGTTTCGCGAGCAGTTCGGCGGGCCGACCGCGCTGGTCGTCGCCGGCGGCGTCGCGGTCAACCAGTCGATCCGCCGCGCGCTCAATCGGGTCGCGATCGACCAGGGCACCGTGCTGGTCGCGCCGCCCCCCGAGCTGTGCACCGACAACGGCGCGATGATCGCCTGGGCCGGCTGCGAGCGGCTCGCGCTCGGACTCACCGATACGCTCGACGTCGCGCCGCGCGCACGCTGGGCGCTCGATCCAGCCTTCGCGAGGTAGCATGAGCTTCGCGCGTATCGCGGTGGTCGGCGCGGGCGCGTGGGGGACGGCGCTGGCGAACTGCGCGGCGCGCGCCGGCCGCGAGGTCACGCTGTGGGCGCGCGATCCCGCCGCGGTCGCCGACATGGTGGCGACACGGGTGAGCCCGCGATTGCCCGGCGTTCATCTCGACGAGCGCATCGCGGTGACCGGCGCGATCGCCGACCTTGCGCATGCGCAGGCCGTGCTGCTGGTCGTGCCGGCGCAGGACCTGCGCGCCGCCGCGGGCGGGCTGGCAAGGCAGATCGCCAAGGGCATTCCGGTCGTCGCCTGCGCCAAGGGCATCGAGCGCGGCACGCACAAGTTCATGACCGAGGTGATCGCCGAGACGCTGCCGAACGCGACGCCCGCGATCCTCTCCGGCCCGAGCTTCGCGTCCGACGTGGCGCGCGGACTGCCGACCGCCGTGACGCTCGCCTGCGCCGACGAGGCGACCGCGCAGGCGCTCGCGCGCGCGCTCGGCTCGCCGACCTTCCGGCCCTATCACACCACCGACGTGCGCGGCGTCGAGATCGGCGGCGCGGCGAAGAATGTGCTGGCGATCGCGGCCGGCATCTCGCAGGGACGCAAGCTTGGCGCCAGCGCGACGGCCGCGCTGGTGACGCGCGGCTTTGCCGAGCTCACGCGCTTCGGCCGCGCCTGCGGCGCGCGCGGCGAGACGCTCACCGGACTGTCGGGCCTCGGCGATCTGATTCTGACTTGCTCGTCGCCGCAGTCGCGCAATTTCTCGCTCGGCATTGCGCTTGGCGAAGGCAAGCCGCCCGAAGGCAAGCTCGCCGAAGGCGCGTTCACGGCCTCTGCGCTCGCCGAAATGGCGACGGAGAAATCGGTCGAGATGCCGATCGCATCCGCGATCGCGGCGGTGCTCGACGGCACACTCAGCGTCGATCAGGCGATCGAGTCGCTGCTGACCAGGCCGTTCAGATCCGAAACGTGATTTGTAGGGTGGGCAAAGGCGCGCGCTTGCGCGCCGTGCCCACCACAACACGATGTTGCGTGCACGTGGGCACGCGCATCTCCGCTACGCGGCGACGCGCTTTGCCCACCCTACGCACTTCGCGGCGCCCCGGAATGACAGTTACTGCTGCCTCAGCCCCAGATCCTCCACGAGCTGCTTCTGCTCGCCGATCTGCTTCATCGCGAACGCATGATAGGCGGCCGTGTCGAGGTAGTAGGCCTCCTGGTCGAGCTTGGTCATCGCGTCCTTGTAGGACTGCTCCTCCATGCCCTTCTTGAAGGCGTCGTGCAGGATCTTCACCACCGCCGGATCCATCCCCTTCGGCCCGCCGATCCCGAACGGCGAGTTCGAGATCAGGTCAATGCCGACCTCCTTCAGGATCGGCACATCGGGCCAGTTCTTGGTGCGCTGCGCCCCCCACGTCACCAGCAGCCGCGCCGAGCCGGCATTCACCGCGCCGGCCCAGCCGGTCGAATCCGACGTCACGTCGATGTGTCCGCCGAGCAGCGCGTTCATGCTTTCGGCGACGCCCTTGAACGGCACTTGCGTCCACTTGATGCCTTTCATCTTGGCGATCTGCTCCATCGTGATGTGCAGGCTGGTGCCGGCGCCGGGCGTGCCGTAGTTGAGCTTGCCGGGATTGGCGCGCGCGTATTCGATCAGCTCGTTGAACGTCTTCCACGGCGCGTCGGCCTTGACCACCACGCCGAAGGTGTAGCCGGTGACGTGGACGATGTAGGTAAAATCCTTGGCGGGGTCGAAGCTGGTCTTCTGGATGAACGGGATCCGGAACACCGTGATCGGAAGCTGCGCCACCGTGTAGCCGTCCGGCCGCGCGCTCGCCGCCATGTTGGCCGGCCCGATGGTGCCGGCGGCGCCCGGCTTGTTCTCGATCACGATCGACTGGCCGAGATGTTTTTCGGTCGCCGCCGCGAGCGCACGCATGCCGATGTCGGTCGAGCCGCCGGCCGGCCACGGCACGATCAAGGTCACGGGACGTGTCGGAAACTGCTGCGCCTGCGCGGCGGTCGCAAACGCCACGATAGCGGCCGCAAGCAGCATGATTCGTTTCATCGTGCCCTCCCTCATTTCGCAGACCGGAATTTTCCGGTTATCGTTGTGCCCAACACTGCCCAATCGCGGGCCGCATCGCAACGGAGAGAATGTGTGGCGTATTGGCTGATGAAGTCCGAGCCGGACGTGTTCTCATGGGACGATCTGGTCGGCAAGGGCGCGAAGGGCGAGCCGTGGAACGGCGTGCGCAATCACACCGCCAAGCTGAACCTGATGAAAATGCGCAAGGGCGAGCGGTTCTTCTTCTATCATTCCAATGTCGGCAAGGAGGTCGTCGGTATCGGCGAGATCATCCGCGAGCACTATCCGGACGTAACCGCCGAGAAGGGATCGCCATGGGTGGTGACCGACGTGACCGCGCAGACGCCGTTCAAAAAGCCGGTGACGATGGCCGAGGTGAAGACCGTTCCGAAGCTCAAGGAGATGGCGCTGCTGAAATACTCGCGCCTCTCGGTGCAGCCAGTGACGGCGGAGGAATGGAAGATCGTGTGCCGGATGGGTGGAGTCGCGTGATCCCGAAAAGTGGGAACCGGTTTTCGGATAAGATCACGCGCACGAAAAAACGCGCGTGAGGAGGAAACCATGGCGTATTGGCTGCTGAAGACCGAGCCGGAAGAATTCTCCTGGGACGACCAGGTCAAGCGCGGCGCCAAGGGCGAGCCGTGGACCGGCGTGCGCAACTTCATCGCACGCGCAAACCTGAAGGCGATGAAGAAGGGCGAGCACGCCTTCTTCTATCATACCGGCAAGGAGAAGCAGATCGTCGGCATCGTCGAGATTATCCGCGAGGCCTACAAGGACCCGACCGACGAGAAGAACATTTTCTATGCGGTCGACACGCGCGCGGTGCAGCCGTTCAAGACATTCGTGACGCTTGCCGAAGTCAAAGCCGATTCGAAACTGAAGACGATGAAGCTGGCGCGCGAGCCGCGGTTGTCCGTGCAGCCGGTGACCGACGAGGAGTGGAAGCAAATTTGCAAGATGGGTGGGGTGAAGGATTAACTCCGACCCTCATGGTGAGGAGCATCGCGCAGCGATGCGTCTCGAACCATGGCCCGAAGCGACGGTGGTGCACGTGCCATCCTTCGAGACGCCGTGCTTCGCACGGCTCCTCACCATGAGGTTCGGAGATTACGCCGCCATGGTGGCCACCACCTGCGCCAAAAGCTGCTCGCGGTGCGCGGGCGAGCGGCGGCGCTTCAGCGTCTCGGAAAACTTCTCCAGCCTGCCGTTCACGAACGCCGCCACCACGGTCTTGTGCACGTAGCTCCTGGCGCAGATCGCCGGCGTGTTGGACAGCTCCTCCGACACCGCGGTGACGGCCTCACGCACCTGGCGCCTGCGTCCGCGCTCGCTCGCCGCCGGCGCGATATGCGCGAGCGCCTCGAGCGCCGCCGCCGAGGCGCACAGCGTGCGGAAATCCTTCAGCGAGATCTTCACGCCCGCGATCTCGCGCAAGAATGCATTGACGTCGCTCGCCGTGACGATGCGCACGCCGTCGTCGCCGCGATACTGGAACAGACGCTTGCCCGGAATTTCCAGCAGCACGTTGATGGCGCTGGCGACACGCGGGCAATGGAATTCCTTGTCGATCGCCTTGCCGCCCTTGGCGCGGAATTTCAGCGCCACCGTCGCGCCGCTCACCGCGACGTTCGACTTGTGCAGGGTCGCGGCGCCGCGCGTGCCGTTCGCCTTGGCGTAGCTCTCGCTGCCGGGGCGGATCGCGCTGCACGCCACCAGCTCGATCACCGCCGAGAGCGCGAACTCGCGCGTCGGCTCGGCAGCGCCGAGATGCCTGTTCACGGCGCGACGGATGCGCGGCAGCGCCTCGACAAGGCGTTGCAGGCGGCGCGCCTTGCGCCGCTCGCGCACCTTTTCCCAATCCGGATGGTAGCGGTACTGCAACCGCCCGGCCGCGTCGCGCCCGATCGCCTGGATGTGCGCGCGCGGATCGGTGGCGTAGAGCACCTCTTCGTAAGCCGGCGGCACCGCGAGGCGCTTCAAGCGTGCGCGCGTAATCTGATCCTTGATCGTACGGCCCCGCGCGGAAACGAAGGTGTAGCCGTCGCCATTCTTGCGTCGCCGGATCGTCAGCGCGTCGGTCGAGATATAGCGCAGGCCGAGGCGCTTCATGGTGAGCGCGCCGAGGCGCGACTTGAGCTTTCGCGCCGCCCGTCCCCCTGACCCGTTACGCACGTCCGACATCGAAAGTTCCTTACCCAGCAGGGATAAGGAATTCGCTGACCCGTCAAATAGTTCCGGGGCCCCTATTCTAGCCTTTCAACGCGTCCGCAATCGCGTCAGCGAACACCTGCGCACCCAGCACAAGGTCCTCGTCGGAGGTATTCTCGTTCCAGTGATGGCTGATGCCGCCGATCGAGGGCACGAACATCATCGCGGCCGGCAGCTTGCGCGCGAGCCACTGCGCGTCGTGGCCGGCGCCGCTCGGCATGCGGATGTGCTTGCCCGGCGCGTGGCGCTCGGCCGAGGCATCGAGCGCACTCATCAGCCGCTCGTCCATTTTCGCCGGCGTCGATTGCGAGATCACGTTGATCTCGATCGGGCAGCGGCCCGTGCGGTTCGCCTCGTCGACCAACGTGTGGAGCTCGGCATGCAGCCGGTCGAGCACCGCCGGGTCGGCGTCGCGCAGCTGGAACAGCGACTCGGCGCGGCCCGGGATGATGCTGTGGCTGCCGGGCTCGAGCGTGATGCGGCCGGTGGTCCATACCGTGCGCGGCCCGCAGATTTCGGGAAAGCGCCTGTCGATCGCCGAGAGGAGCCGCACCAGTGCAAGGCCGGCGTCGCGCCGCCGCGTCATCGAGGTGGTGCCGGCGTGATTCTGCTCGCCGGTCGCCGAGAACGAATACTGCCAGATCGCCACGATCGCGGTGACCACGCCGATACGCAGCTTCTCGCTCTCCAGCGTGTCGCCCTGCTCGATATGCGCCTCGAAGAACGCCTTGTAGCGCGACGGCTCGATCTGCACGCGCGGGCGGCCGTTCCATCCGGCTCTCGTGAGCGCGTCGCGCATCGGCGTGCCGTCGTGGCGATTCGCCGCCTTGTCGATGTCCTCGTCCTTCAACAACCCGGTGAACGACTTCGATCCGAGGAACGACCCGTAGTGTCCCTCCTCGTCACAGAACACCACCACGTCGACACCGGCGTCGCCGCCGGCCTCTTTGATGGCGCGCGAGGCCTCCAGCGCGTAGACGCAGCCGAGCGGGCCGTCGAGCCAGCCGGCGTGGTTCTGGCTTTCCAGATGAGAGCCGGACAGCGCCTTCGCGCCGCTCGCCTTGCTCTTTCCCAGGATGTTGCCGATGCCGTCGATGCTGGTCTCCAGCCCGGCGGCGGTGCATTGCTCGGCGAACCAGTTGCGCGCCGCGATGTCCTCGGGCGAGAACGTCGGCCGGTGCACGCCGGTCTTGTAGGTGCCGAACGAGCGCAGCTTGTACAGGTCACCGAGAACGCGGTCGGGCTTGATGGCGGGCATGGACACTCTCTGTCATTCCGGGGCACGCCGGAGCCCGAAGGGCGGCGGCGTGAGCCCGGAATCCATAACCACGATCCTCGCCGGTGATGCAACGGTCGTGCAAACCAATCAACGTTCGTGTTTATGGATTCCGGCCCGCGCTTGCGCGCGGCCGGAATGACGCCGGGTTGCATGATCGCCGACCGCAAAGCCTTCATCCGCGCCAATACGCGCCTCAAACCGGTGCCGCATGTGCCGGAGATTGTGCTCCATGTCGCCGACGAGTCGGTGCCGATGTGGCAGAAGACCGAGGAGGAGCTTGGCGCCATCGGCCTGCCGCCGCCGTACTGGGCGTTCGCCTGGGCCGGCGGTCAGGCGCTCGCGCGCCACGTGCTCGATCATCGCGAGATCGTTTCGGGCAAGCGCGTGCTCGATCTCGCGGCCGGCTCCGGGCTGGTGGCGATCGCGGCCGCGAAGGCGGGTGCGGCGCCGGTGATCGCCGCCGACATCGATGCGTTCACCGAAGCAGCGATCGCGCTCAATGCCGAGGCGAACGACGTCTATGTCGAGATCATCACGCAGGATCTGCTCGACCGGCCGGTCCCGGACACGCCGCGCTATGATGTGATCCTGGTCGGCGACCTGTTCTACGAGCGCGACACCGCGACGCGCGCACTGTCGTTTCTCGACCGCAACGTGGCGGCCGGATCACGCGTTTTGATCGGCGATCCCGGCCGCACCTATCTGCCGAAGGACCGCCTCACGCGGCTCGCCGAATATTCGGTGCCGGTGACGCGCGAGCTGGAAGACATGGAGATCAAGCGGACCAGTGTGTGGGAATTGTCCCCTCTCCCCGTTTCACGGGGAGAGGGGAAAGCCCCCGCGACCAAAGTGTGACATCGCTCGCCTTGTGGCACGGTAAAGCCGCGTCGCATAATGGGCCCGACACAAAGCCTTGGGCCGGCCGAACGCCGGCCCGCGCATGCCGGAGGGGATGAAATGTCCGAGAAAATCTACGAGGTTCCGGCCGAGTGGAAGAGCCGCGCCTATCTGGACGACGCGAAGTACCAGGAGATGTACGCGCGCTCGATCAAGGACCCGAACGCATTCTGGGCCGAGCAGGCCAAGCGCCTGTACTGGTACAGGACGCCCACCAGGATCAAGAACACCTCGTTTGGGCCGGACAACGTCTCGATCAAGTGGTTCGAGGACGGCGTCACCAACGTCGCCTACAACTGTATCGACCGGCATCTGGCAAAGCGCGCGAAGCAGACCGCGATCATCTGGGAAGGCGACGATCCGAAGGACGACAAGCACGTCACCTATCAGGAGCTGCACGACGAGGTGTGCCGGATGGCGAACATCCTGCGCAACCGCAACGTCGAGAAGGGCGACCGCGTTACCATTTACATGCCGATGATCCCCGAGGCGGCCTACGCGATGCTCGCCTGCGCGCGCATCGGCGCAATCCATTCGGTGGTGTTCGGCGGCTTCTCGCCGGACTCGCTCGCCGGCCGCATCGAGGACTGCGCCTCGAAGGTGGTCATCACCGCCGACGAAGGCCTGCGCGGCGGCCGCAAGGTGCCGCTCAAGGCCAACGTGGATGCCGCCATCGCCAAGGTCGGCGGCGTCGATCATGTGATCGTGGTGAGGCGCACCGGCGGCAAGGTCGAGATGGATCCGGTGCGCGACGTCTATTACCACGACGCCGCCAAGGTCGTGACCGCCGAGTGCCCGTGCGAGCACATGAACGCCGAGGACCCGCTGTTCATCCTCTACACGTCGGGCTCGACCGGAAAGCCGAAAGGCGTGCTGCACACCACCGCGGGCTACAATCTGTTCGCCGCGATGACGCATCAGTACGTGTTCGACTATCACGACGGCGACATCTACTGGTGCACCGCCGACGTCGGCTGGGTCACGGGCCACTCCTACATTCTCTACGGCCCGCTCTCGAACGGCGCGACTACGCTGATGTTCGAGGGCATCCCGAACTATCCGTCGAACTCGCGCTTCTGGGAGGTGATCGACAAGCACAAGGTCAACATCTTCTACACCGCGCCGACCGCGATCCGCGCGCTGATGCAGGCGGGCGAGGACCCGGTGAAGAAGACCTCGCGCAAATCGCTGCGCCTGCTCGGCAGCGTCGGCGAGCCGATCAATCCGGAAGCCTGGGAATGGTATTACCGCGTGGTCGGCGACAATCGCTGCCCGATCGTCGATACTTGGTGGCAGACCGAAACCGGCGGCATTTTGATAACGCCGCTGCCCGGCGCGACGCGCCTCAAGCCGGGCTCGGCGACGCGGCCGTTCTTCGGCGTGATCCCGCAACTGGTCGATGCCGACGGCAAGGTGCTGGACGGCGCCGCCACCGGCAACCTGTGCATCGCAGATTCATGGCCGGGGCAGATGCGCACGGTCTACGGCGATCATCAGCGCTTCGTCGAGACCTATTTCTCCGCCTACAAGGGCAAGTACTTCACCGGCGACGGCTGCCGGCGCGACGACGATGGCTATTACTGGATCACCGGCCGCGTCGACGACGTGATCAACGTGTCGGGCCATCGCATGGGCACCGCCGAAGTCGAGTCCGCGCTGGTCGCGCACGAGAAGGTGTCGGAGGCCGCGGTGGTCGGCTATCCGCACGACATCAAGGGCCAGGGCATCTACGCCTATGTGACCTTGATGGCGGGCCAGGCCCCGAGCGAGGAACTGCGCAAGGAGCTGGTCGTGTGGGTGCGCAAGGAGATCGGCCCGATCGCGGCGCCCGATCTCATCCAGTTCGCCCCCGGCCTGCCGAAGACGCGTTCGGGCAAGATCATGCGCCGCATCCTGCGCAAGATCGCCGAGGACGAGTTCGGCAATCTCGGCGACACCTCGACCTTGGCCGATCCGGCCGTGGTGGACGATCTGGTGAACAACCGGCAGAACAAGCGCAGCAAGAGTGCGTGACCTCCATGGGCCCGACGATCATTCAGCCGCGTATCACGCTCCGGACGATCGTCGGTCTGTTCACGCTGCTTGTCGCGGCGCTGCCGGGCCAAGCGCAACAAGGTCCGGCCCCGCCGCATAACCCGGACCACGAGTTGCTGACCTATTTCTACAAGGACCCTCGGCCGGAACGACTGTACGGCTTCCTGGCGCGGTTTCAGGATACGCCAGTTGCCGAGCAACCGCAGGCCTTCCTGGCGCTGAGCGGTTTCTTTGCCGCCGTCTGCATCGCCCATCCCGACCAGTTTCCACCCATGGTCCCGGCCGATCTCAAGCCGAAGACCGCGGCCGCGATCTCGGCTGCGGTGCAGATGTGTGGCAACGAGCGGGTCGCGGCCGCGCTCAAATCGACGCTGGAGCGCTCAGCCCCGGACGAACAGACAAGAGCGGCTATTTCGAGCCTTCCGCGGCTTGGCGAGCTGCGGGTCACGCAGCCGACGCACCTCGATATCCTCTGGTCCGCCAGCTTCGCGACGGCAAACCCGGCCTATGTCCGGCCGATCTATGACTTTTACGTCGCTACGACGGCGCAGCCCGGAGTGGACGTGCACGACATCGTCGCGATGGTGATGCTCAAGTTTCGGCCGAACAAGGAAGCGCTGGATGCCATCTCGGCCAAGTACCCACGCGACACGCTCATCCGCATTATCTATGCGGCCTCCGCGCTCTGGTCGCTCGATTCCAACGCACGCCAGCATGCGTTCGTCGCGACCGCACTGAGCGGCTACGAAAAGGAGGCAGCCGGGAGCGTGGCGGTGCAAGGGTTGGCCGAGGTGCGCAAGACGGTTGACGCGGCAATCGGCGGCCAGCGGCGATAGCGGTTCGCCCGCGACCTAGGCTCTCGTCGGAAGGCGCCGAGACGGCTATATTCGTCCTATGAACGTGATCGCCAAGCCGCGGATCAATGTGGACGAGTTTCTCGACTGGGCCGTCGGGCGGCCCGGCCGATACGAGCTATTTCGCGGCGAGGTTATCATGATGTCGCCGGAGACAGTCGGGCACGCGAAGATCAAGGCTTCCGTGTATGCGTCGCTACGGTCGAGCATTCGCGAGCGGCGCCTGCCTTGCCACGTGCTGCCGGATGGCGTGACGGTACGAATCGACAATGAGACCGCTTACGAGCCGGACGCGCAGGTCTACTGCGGCGAGAATCTGAAGGACTCCGCTGTCGAGGTCCCTAATCCCGTCGTCGTTGTCGAAGTTCTTTCATCATCGACGCGTCGCGTGGACCTGTCGCACAAGCTTGTGGGTTATTTCCGGCTTCCGAGCGTCGCGCATTATCTCATTGTCGACCCAACGCAGCCGAGCATCATCCATCATGCCCGCGGCACGGATGCCATCGTCACCCGCATCGTGACCGAAGGCCGCATCGCGCTCGATCCGCCCGGCCTCGAAATTGATCTCGC
>Ga0207674_10008673_pt1 | contig 11707 bp, 8 predicted proteins | sample KBSCornC72_FD_184303 | JGI IMG/M metagenome (GOLD analysis project Ga0207674, IMG submission 184303) | Corn rhizosphere microbial communities from Kellogg Biological Station, Michigan, USA - KBS Corn C7-2 (SPAdes) (version 2) | ecosystem: Host-associated > Plants > Roots > Rhizosphere > Soil ... | reverse complement strand
ATGGGATTGCCGGCGTTGGGGCCGAAGCGCGCCTTGTCGATGATCGACTGCGGATGCTCGATGCGAAAGCCGATCGAGAACGGCTTCGCCTCCATGAACACGCCGCGTTCGTGCAGCATCGTGAAGGTGTCGCGCGCGCTGTGGCCGAGCGCGAGCACGACGTGGTCGGCGTCGAGCTGCTCCCCCGACTCCAGCGTGACACCGCGCACCTGGCCGGCCTCGATCGTGACGTCGACGACCTTCTGCCCGAACCGGATCTCGCCGCCGAGCGATTCGATCTGCGCGCGCATCTTCTCGATCATGCTGACGAGCCGGAACGTGCCGATGTGCGGCTTGCTGACGTAGAGGATCTCGTCGGGCGCGCCGGCCTGCACGAACTCGGTCAGCACCTTGCGCGTCAGATGGCGCGGGTCGCTGATCTGGCTCCACAGCTTGCCGTCGGAAAACGTGCCGGCGCCGCCCTCGCCGAACTGCACGTTCGACTCGGGGTTCAGCACCCGCTTGCGCCACAGGCCCCAGGTGTCCTTGGTGCGTTCGCGCACCGCCTTGCCGCGTTCGAGCACGATCGGCGCGAGGCCCATCTGCGCGAGGATCAGCGCCGCGAACAGGCCGCACGGACCGAAGCCGATCACGAGCGGGCGGCGCCGCGTCGCACGGAACTCGGCGGGCGCATGGGCGACGAATCGGTAGCTCGTGTCGGGGCTGGGGCGGATGTGCCGATCGCCCGCGAGCCCCGCGAGCACGGCCGCTTCGTCGCGCAGTTCGCAGTCGAGCGTGTAGCTCAGCACGATCGCGCTCTTCTTGCGCGCGTCGTAGCCGCGGCGAAAGACGGTGAAGCCGACGAGGTCGGCATCGGCGATGCGCAGGCGCGCGACGATCGCGGCGCGCAGCGCATCGCCCGGGTGGGCGAGCGGCAATCGCAGTTCGGTGATTCTCAGCATCGGTACAGATCGGGAGCGCAGTCCCGATTGTCGCGTGGACAATCGTCCTGCAAGAATCGACCGGACCGAGCCCTGGGAGCCACGATGAACACGACGATGACGCGGCGCCGCTTCGCTGCCCGACTCGCGAGCGGCGCTGCCGCGGCCCCGCTCGCAGCGATCGGGTTGAGCGCCTGTGGCGGCGGCGACGACGCCGTGGGGTTCTTCTTCGCGTTCTTCGTGCTCACCGCGCTGGTCGGCGGCACCGACAGCGGCATCAGCGTGCGACCGACCGGCACGGGCTTTCTCTCGCTCGAGCCGGGCGTTGCGCTCGAGATCGATTCCGATGTGCCGGTCGTCTTCACGATCAGCGCGACCAATGTGACGATCGCAACGCCGGTCGTCACCTCGCGTTCGTGGCGGACGGCCGGCGCGACCGGTTCGGCGGCGGGGCAGTTCACGCTGTCCGTGTCGCTGGTCGGCGACCCGAGTGTCAACGCGCGCTTCGTCGTCAACGTGACGCCGCGCTGAGCGCAGCGGCGCGCGTCTTCAGGTGCGCGCGGGCTGCAGGTCGTCATTGACCAGCGGTTCGGGCGCCTCTGCGCTGCGCAGTTCATCGGGAGCGCCGTCTTCGGCCGGCGGCTCTTCGGCGGTCTCGGTCGCGACGACGTCATGCGGCAGGAATCCGCCCGACTGGTGGCGCCAGAGCATCGCGTAGTGGCCGCCGCGCGCGAGCAGTTCGTCGTGCGTTCCCTGCTCGATGATGCGACCGCGGTCGAGCACGATCAGCCGGTCCATGCGTGCGATCGTCGAGAGCCGGTGCGCGATCGCGATCACGGTCTTGCCTTCCATCAGGCCGAGCAGCTGTTCCTGGATGGCGAGCTCGACTTCGCTGTCGAGCGCCGAGGTTGCTTCGTCGAGCACGAGGATCGGTGCGTCCTTCAGGACGACGCGCGCGATCGCGATGCGTTGGCGCTGCCCGCCGCTGAGCTTGACGCCGCGCTCGCCGACGTGCGCGTCGTAGCCGGTGCTGCCCTTCCAGTCCTCGAGGTCGAGGATGAAGTCATGCGCCTGCGCCTTGCGCGCGGCAGCGACGATCTCGTCGTGCGTCGCGCCCGGCCGGCCGAAGCCGATGTTCGCGGCGATCGAGCGATGCAGCAAAGAGGTGTCCTGCGTGACCATGCCGATCGCGGCGCGCAGGCTCTCCTGCGTGACGTGGCCGATGTCCTGGCCGTCGATGCGGATGCTGCCGGTCTCGACCTCGTGAAAGCGCAGCAGCAGGTTCACGAGCGTCGACTTGCCGGCGCCGGAGCGGCCGACCAGCCCAACCCGCTCGCCGGGCTGGATCGTCAGGTCGAGGTCATCGAGCACGCGCTTCCCGTCGGTGCGGCCGTACGTGAAGCTCAGGTGCTCGATGCGGATCTCGCCGCGCGAGCAATCGAGCTCGCGCGCGCCGGGCTTGTCGGTCAGCGTGTGCGGCACCGCGATTGTCTCCATGCCTTCCTGCACGACGCCGACGTTCTCGAAGATGCCGGTCACTTCCCAGCTGACCCAGCCGGCCACGCTCGCGATCTGCCACGCGAGCGGCAGCGCGGTCGCGACGATGCCGGCGCCGACCTGCCCGCTCGCCCACAGTGCGATGCCGATCACCGCGGTGCTGACCAGCAGCAGCGCGTTCATCACCGCGAGCGTGCCCATGAAGCGGGTCGTCACGCGCATGTGCTGGGCGATCGAGCCGCTGTGCTGGTCGATCACTTCGCGCACGTACTGGTCTTCGTCGCGCGCGCGGGCAAACAGCTTGACCGTCAGGATGTTCGTGTAGCTGTCGACGACCCGGCCCATCACCATCGAACGCAGCTCGGAGCTGATCTTCGCGCGGTCGCGCATGCGCGGCACGAAGTAGCGCAGGAAGAACACGTAGCCGGCGAACCACAGGACGGTCGGGGTGGCCAGGCGCCAGTCGGCCGACGCCATCAACGCGAGCGACGACATGCCGTAGATCGCGATGTACCACAGCGCACGGATGCTGCTGACGACGGATTCGCGCACCGCATTGCTGGTCTGCATCACACGGTTGGCGATGCGGCCGGCAAAGTCGTTCTGGAAGAACGGCCAGCTTTGCCGCACCACGTGCCAGTGGCTCTGCCAGCGGATCAGGCTGGTCACGCCGGTGACGACGGCGTTGTTGCGGACCAGGCTGTCCGCCAGCAGCGAGAGCGGGCGGCCGATCAGCACGACGGCCGCCATGCCGAGCAGCATCGGGGCGGCCGCATGGAAGGCGGCTGCACGGTCGCCCGCCTGCATCAGCGTGACGAGCTTGCCGATGAAGACCGGGATCAGCGTGTCGATCACCGCAACCGCGAGGCCGGTCGCGAACATCGCGAGGTACAGGCCGCGGGTCTGGCGAACGAAGTGCCAGTAGAAGGCGAGCAGGCCTGCAGGGGGTGCGGAGCGCGGCAGCTCGGTCGGGCGGATGCGTGATTCGAAGTAGGCGAACATCGGCAACGGCAGAAGGCGAACGGAAAACGCGTTCGGCGGCATCAGCTCGTGGCCGGTGCCGCCGTCATGCGCGTGGGGGGATGGGCCATTGTCGCTGCGAAGCGGCCTGAACGCAAAAAGGCCGCCCGAAGGCGGCCAGTTCGCAAGGAGCGCTGCAGAAATCAGTAACCGGCCGGCGTGGCAGCCGTCTTGCGTTGCGCGAACGTCGGCGCGGCAGCGTGGTTGCTGATGCGACGGGCCACGGCTGCCTGGTCGTATTCGTAGTCGGTGCGCGGCAGCGAGCCGTCACGCAGCGCCTGCACGACTTCCGCCTTCACTTGTGCGCGCTCGACGGTCGAAGGACGCAGCAGCTCGGTGCCGAACTGGTTGTAGGTGCGGCTCTTGTCGCTCAGGCTGACCAGCAGCGGATTCGGCCGCTTCGCCGCGGCGAGTTCGCTCTGGACCTGTTCGCGGGTCTTGCTCGAAACCGCAGCACTGTCGGCGCGTGCGTAGTCGTAGTCGGTCTTCTGCAGCGTGCCGTTCGCGGCCGCCTGGTTGAGTTCGCTGATGACTTGTTCGCGGGTCAGCGGGGTCTGGTCAGCAGCCATCGCCAGCGTGCTGGCCAATGAAACGGCAACGGTCGCGGCGAAAAGAAGCTTGGCGTTCATGATGATCGAGTCCTTCGGTACTGGTGATTTGACGTTCCGGGCAGGGCGGCATCTTGTTGTTGTGCCGTCTTGTCCAACCTCGGTGAGTCGCGGCGCTTGCCGGAGTTATTCGTTTCGGCTCATCGATGGACTGAACTGTAGGCGTTGCAAAAGCATCAATAAACCATCTATGGTTCAATTGCGTATTGCTGAAATAGAAACAGTCGAGGGGCTTGATTTATGGACAGGCTGCATTCGATGCGTGTGTTCTCTCGGGTGATCGACGCGGGCAGCTTTGCCGCGGCAGCTCGGGAACTGAATCTGTCGCCCGCTGTGGTGACACGGCTGATCGCCGATCTCGAGGAGCATCTCGGAGCCCGCCTGATCAACCGGACCACGCGCAGGCTTTCGTTGACCGACACCGGCGAGCTCTATCTCGAGCGGGTGCGGCATGTGCTGACCGAGGTCGAGGAAGCCGAGGCGCTCGCCAGCGCCGCGACGGCCGAACCGCGCGGCCACCTGCGCGTGCTGGCGCCACCGGCCTTCGCGGTGCACCAGATCGCCAAGCATCTGCCGAAGTTTCGCGAGCTGTATCCGCGCGTCTCCGTCGAGCTGTCGGCGCCGGGGCCGATCGAAGCGGTCGACGAGAACTTCGACGTGACGATCCTGGTCGAGGGCCGGCGGCCGCTCGACGGCAGCTTCATCGCACGCCGCCTGGCGCGCTCCGAGGTGATCGCCTGCGCGGCTCCCGAATACCTCGACAAGCGAGGCCGGCCGCAGCACCCGAGCGACCTGGCCCAGCACGACGCGATGCTGCCGACCTTCATCCGCGAAGTGACCTGGTACCGCGGCCACTGGGGCGATGACGAGCCCGAGAGCGAATCGATCACGCTGGCACCGGCCCGCCCCGCGCTGAGCACGACGCACACCGACACCATGTACGCGGCCGCGCTGGCCGGCCTGGGCATCACCGGGCTGCCGTCGTTCGTGGCCGAGGAGGCGCTGCTGGAGCACGCGCTCGAACGCGTGCTGCCGCAGTGGCATCTGCGCAGCAACACGCTGTACGCCGGCATGCCGACGCGCAAGCACGTGCCGGCCCGGACCCGCGCGTTCGTCGATTTCCTGGTGCAGACCTTCGGGGGCGAAGACCGCGACCCCTGGCTGATCGCGGCCGGCTGCGAGACGCAGCGCGGCAAGCAGCCGAGCAAAGGCGCGGCGATGCCGGTGACCGGCTGAGCACCAGCACGCTGGCGTTCGGTTCAGTAGAACGCGTCGAGCCGCTGCGCGCCCATCAGCGGCTCGAGCAAGCGCGACAGCGGGCGCAGCGGGTTGTAGCGCGCCGCGACCTTGTGCGCGTAGTGAAAGAAGCGCGGCAGGTCGTCGATGTAGTGCGGCTTCGCGTCGCGGTGCTTGAGTCGGCAGAAGATGCCGAGCACCTTCAGGTGGCGCTGCAGCCCCATCCATTCGATCTGGCGCCAGAACTCGCCGAAGTCGTCGGGCACCGGCAAGCTGGCCTTGCGCGCCGCCTGCCAGTAGCGCACCGCCCAGTCGATCTCCTGCTCTTCGTCCCAGGAGATGAACGCATCGCGCAGCAGCGATGCGATGTCGTAGCTGATCGGGCCGCGGACCGCGTCCTGGAAGTCGAGGATGCCGGGGTTCGGCACGCACACCATCAGGTTGCGCGGCATGTAATCGCGGTGCATCGCGACCGTCGGTTGGGCGAGCGCGCTCTTCACGAGCAGGTCGTTGGCGTTGTCCCAGGTCGCCTGTTCGTCGCTCGACCAGGTCACGCCGAGCTCGCGCTGCACGCACCACTCGGGGAAGATCGCGAGCTCGCGGCGCACGAACGCTTCGTCGTAGGCGGGCAGTGCGTTCGCATCGGCGCGGGTCTGCCAGGTCACGAGCGCGCCGATCGCGTCGCGCATCAGCGTGTCGCAGGTCTTCAGGTCGGCGCTCTGCTGAGCCTGCAACAGCGTCGCGAGGTACGACTGCTCGCCTAGGTCGGTCAGCAGCAGGAAGCCGTTGTCGAGGTCCTGCGCGAGCACGTGCGGCGCGTTCAGGCCGATCTGCTGCAGCATTGCAGCGACGGCGATGAAGGGGCGCACGTCCTGCAGCGCGGGTGGAGCGTCCATCACGATGTAGTGCTGGCCGTCTTCGGCGTCGATGCGCAGGTAGCGCCGAAAGCTCGCGTCGCTCGATGCGCTGCGCAGGGTTTGCGGCAGCAGTCGATGCTGCTCGCGCACGCTCGCCAGCCAATGTACGAACAATGCGTGGCGGACCGGGTCGGCCCAGGCAATCGGTGCGGCGGGGGGCGTGGTCGGGGCGTTCAATCGACTTGGGGCGAAGTGCAAACAGGCCTGGCGGACGGGCGGCGCCGCAAGACCCTCGTGGATAATCGATTCTACAAACCACAGTGCGCGTGGCGCGTTCGCGCAGCACGCGGCCCGCTCGAAGGCAATCCCGGCTCCCGCTCTTGCTGTCCCTGATTCGACCCTGCGCGGCGCGTACGCGCCTCACCCCACTCGCCGCGTCGCTGGCGGCGTGGCTGACGGCCGGGCTGGCTGTCGTTTACGCCGTGCCCGCGCGGGCGCAGGTCGAGCCCGCTGCTCCGGGAATCGACCTGCGCATGTCGCCCGAGCTGAAGACGCTGCCGCGCGGCGAGGCCGGGCGGCAGCTGCCGATCATCCTGCAGGCCCAGGAGGTGCGGGGCCGGCCCGATCTCGAAACCGTCGCCGAAGGCAATGTCGAGTTTCGGCGCGGCGGCGTCGTGATCCGTTCCGATCGGCTGACCTACGAGCAGCCCGAAGACCTCGCGATCGCACGCGGCAATGTGCGCATCACTCGCGACGGCAACCGCTACAGCGGCCCGGAGCTGCAGCTGAAGATTCAGCGCTTCGAGGGGTTCTTCCTGAACCCGACCTATTACTTCGCGCGCACCGGTGCCGGCGGCACGGCGCAACGGGTCGACTTTCTCGACGAACAACGATCGATCGCGAGCGGCGCCACCTACACGAGTTGCACGCCTGACGGCACCGGCACGCCGGCGTGGCTGTTGACGACCGACCGCGTCAGCCTCGACTTCTCGACCAACGAGGGCATTGCCGACGGCGCCGTGCTGCGCTTTCTCGGTGTGCCCATTCTGGCCGCGCCGCGCCTGAGCTTCCCGCTGACCGACGAGCGCAAATCGGGTTGGCTGCCACCGAGCTTCGGTCTCGACAGCAAGAGCGGCCTGCAACTCGCGGTGCCGTACTACTGGAACATCGCGCCGAACCGGGACGCAACGCTGACCCCGCAGCTCAGCAGCCGGCGCGGCGCCGGCCTGGACACCGAGTTTCGCTACCTCGAGCCGCGCGACAACGGCGAGGTCCGACTCAACCTGCTGCCCGCCGACCTGATCACCCACACGACGCGCTACTCGCTCAGCGGCAGGCACGAGAGCGACTTCAGCAACGGCGCGTTGTTCGAGGCGCGTGTCCAGCGCGTTTCCGACAACGAATACTGGAAAGACTTCTCGCGTGACGTCGCGAGCCTGACGCCACGCCTGCTGGCCTCCGACCTGGCACTGACGCGCCCGTTCGGCGACTGGGAAACCTACGCCCGCGTCAAGAGCTGGCAGGTGCTGCAGACGGCCGACCCGACGACCCGGATCGAAGCCCCCTACGAGCGGCTGCCGCAGCTCGGCGCGCGTTATTCGAAGGGCCTGTGGGGCGGCCTGCAGGTCGGCTTCGAAGGCGAGTTCAATCGCTTCGTGAACCCGACCGACCCGTCGGCGATCGTCGGCACCAGCGAGCGCCTCACCGGCATGCGGCTGCACGCTCTGGGCAGCATCAGCCGGCCGTTCGGGCGACCGGGCTGGACCTTGACGCCGCGGCTGTCGTTCAACGCCGCCTCGTACTCGCTCGACCAGCCGCTCGCCGACGGCCGAACCAGTGCGGGGCGCATCATTCCGACGTTCAGCCTCGACAGCGCCTGGGTGCTCGAGCGCGAAACGAGCTTCTTCGGTCGCGCGATGCGGCAGACGCTCGAGCCGCGGCTCTACTACGTGAACACGCCGTTCCGCGACCAGACGCTGCTGCCGAACTTCGACGCGTCGGCGAAGGACTTCAACTTCGACTCGATCTTCACCGACAACACCTTCTCCGGTGTCGACCGCGTTTCGGATGCACACCAGATCACGGCCGGCGTCACGACCCGCTTCATCGATCCCGACACGGGCGCCGAGCTGCTGCGCCTCGGCCTGGCTCAGCGCTACCTGCTGCGCGACCAGCTGGTCACGCCCGACGGCCAGCCGCTGACGCGCCGTTTCTCCGACCTGCTGCTGCTCGGCTCGACGACGCTCGTGCCGAGCTGGGCGCTCGACGCATCGCTGCAGTACAGCACGGACACCCAGCGCATCGAGCGCTCGATCGTCGGCGTGCGTTATTCGCCGGGGCCGTTCCGCACGCTGAGCGCGACCTACCGGCTCACGCGCGGCTTGAGCGAGCAGGTGGAACTCGGCTGGCAATGGCCGATCTACGGGCCGACACCCGACGAATCGCGCCGCGCCGCGCGCAACAACGGCGAGGCGCCGGCCGGCGGTTCGTGCCGCGGCAGCTGGTACGCGGTGGGTCGGGTGAACTACAGCACTCTGGAGCGGCGCATGACCGATTCGGTTGCGGGGTTCGAGTACGACGCGGGTTGCTGGATCGGCCGCGTCGTCGCCGAGCGCCTGTCGACCGGGCGCAGCGAAGCCACGACCCGATTGCTGATCCAACTCGAGCTGGTGGGCCTGTCGCGGCTCGGCTCGAACCCGCTGCAGGTCTTGAAGGACAATATCCCCGGCTACCGGCTGCTGCGCGAAGAGCGTGGATCGGCCCAACCGACGACGAGTTATGACTGACCACCTGCTGCCCCGCCCGCTGTATCGCGCCATTGCCCTCGCCGCCTGGGTGCTGTCTGGCGCGAGCGTGCCGAGCGCGTGGGCCCAGCCGAGCCCGGCGCCTGCCGCGGCCACCGGGCCGCGGGTGGCGGTTCCGGCCGCCGCAGTGGCGCCGCGCACCGCCGACTACATCCTGGCGGTGGTCAACACCGAGCTGGTCACCAACAACGAACTCCAGGCGCGCCTGGCCCGCATTCGCGAAGACGCCGCGCGCACCAACGCGACCCTGCCGCCGCCGGCCGAACTGCGCAAGCAGGTGCTCGACGTGCTGATCGACGAACGTGTGCAGGTGACGAACGCGCGCGACAGCGGGCAGAAGGTCGACGAAAGCGAGCTCGACCGCGCGGTCACGAACGTCGCGATCCAGAACCAGCTGACGATGGAGCAGTTGCTCGCGCGGCTGAAGCAGCAGGGCATCGCATACGCCACGTTCCGCAGCAATGTGCGGGATCAACTGCTGATCGAGCGTGTGCGCGAGCGCGAGGTGGGCCAGCGGATCAAGATCAGCGCCGAGGAGGTAGACGCATTTCTCGACAAGCGGCGTTCGGCGGCCGGCAACGGCGCACAGCTCAACATCGCGCAGGTGCTCGTCACCGTGCCCGAGAATGCGGCCGAGGCCGAGGTGGCTGCGCGGCGCTCGCGAGCCGAAGCGGCACTCACCCGCATCAAGAATGGCGAATCGTTCGAGGCGGTGGCCCGCGAGGTGTCCGAAGACGGCAACCGCGCGCAGGGCGGCGTGATCGGGCTGCGCCCGGCCGATCGGCTGCCCGACGTGTTCGTCGAGGTGGTCCGGTCGCTGAAGCCGGGCGACGTGTCGCCGACTCTGCTGCGCAGCGGCGCCGGCTTCCACGTGATCAAGCTGCTCGAACGGCGCGAGGCCGGCGGCCTGGCGATCACGCAGACCCGTGCTCGCCATATCCTGCTGCGCGTGTCGCCGCAGTTGTCGCAGGAGGCCGCGGTGCGCCGCCTGGCCGACTTCAAGCGGCAGATCCAGTCGGGCTCGAGGAGCTTCGAGCAGGTTGCTCGCGAGAACTCCGAAGACGGGTCGGCGCAGCAGGGTGGCGACCTCGGCTGGGCGTCGCCGGGCAACTTCGTTCCCGAATTCGAGGAGGCGCTCAACGCGTTGCCGCTGAACGGAATGTCGGAGCCGGTCGTCTCGCGTTTCGGCGTCCACCTGATCCAGGTGCTCGAGCGGCGCCAGGCGACACTCGACCTGAAGCAGGCGCGCGACCAGGCGCGCAACGTGCTGCGCGAACAGAAGTTCGAGGGCGCCTACCTCGACTGGATCCGCGATCTGCGCGGCCGCGCGTACATCGAGATGCGCGAGCCGCCGCAGTCGTGATCGAACACGGCCGGGCCGAGCGTCGGGCCGCTGCGTGCGCCACGAAGAGGCCCGCCGCCGGGACCTCGGCGGCCCGCAACCCCTTCGGCGAGGGGCGGTGATGAAGCATCAGCCGCGCAAGCGCTTCGGTCAGCACTTCCTGACTGACGAATCCGTGATCGATCGCATCGTCGACGCGATCGATCCACAGCCCGGCGAGGCCGTCGTCGAGATCGGCCCCGGCCTCGGGGCGATGACCCGCCCGCTGGCCGAACGGCTCGACCGGCTCAGCGTCATCGAGCTCGACCGCGACCTCGCGCAGCGGCTGCGTCGCCAGCCCAAGCTCGACGTGATCGAGGCCGACGTGCTGAAGGTCGATATCGAAGCGCTCGCGGCCGAGCGTGGGCAGCCGCTGCGGATCGTCGGCAACCTGCCGTACAACATCTCGACGCCGATCCTGTTTCACCTGCTCGAAGCGGTCGAGCACGTCGTCGACCAGCACTTCATGCTGCAGAAGGAGGTGGTCGAGCGCATGGCTGCGGGGCCGGGCGGCAAGGAGTACGGACGGCTCAGCGTGATGCTGCAATGGCGTTACCGGATCGAGTCGTTGTTCGACGTGCCGCCGGAATCGTTCGATCCTCCGCCGCGTGTCGATTCGGCGATCGTCCGGATGCGGCCGTGGCCGGCGCCGCGGGCGCTGCCGGCCGGCGTGCTCGAGGAGCTGGTGCGGGTTGCGTTCTCGCAGCGCCGCAAACTGCTGCGGCACACGCTCGGGCGCTGGCTCGACGAGCGGGCCTATGCCGGCAGGTTCGACCTGCAGCGGCGCGCCGAAGAGGTTGCCGTCGACGAGTACCTGGATCTCGCCACGGCGTTGTCGGCCGCGGCCTGAAACGAAAAACCCCGGCGCTAGGGCCGGGGTCGGTTCGATCGCGAGCTCGCGCCGCTCAGGCGGCGTTCAACCACATCGCCGTATCGAAGGCGCTGCTCATCATCGGCATGTTCATGCCGAAGCTCGCATTTGCCGCCGCTTTCGAGGCTGGCTTGACAGGCTTTTCAGTAACGCTGGGGGCCACATCTGCCGCCCGCTCCCATGACCCGATTTCTTGGGAGCGGGCTACTGAAAAGAATAGAAACACCTGAATGGTATTTTTCGCTCCGCCCAGAAGTCTGCTGCATCGCGGAAGACGTCGAGCAGCTGCTCTCGAGCCTCTCGGTCGAAGCGCGGGTTGTCGGGCAACTGCTCCAGAACGACCACGAAGCCGGGCTGCGTGCCCGACTTGTGGACCAGGTCGGTCATGCAGTCGTACAGCGCATCCAGGTTCTTGCCGAAGTGCGCCGGGAACATGAAGGCCTGGGCGATCGCCTCGAGTACATCCTGTTTGGACTGGGCGTTGGTCAGGTTCGCGTAGAGGAAATGCTGGCT
>Ga0207674_10008672_pt1 | contig 11708 bp, 10 predicted proteins | sample KBSCornC72_FD_184303 | JGI IMG/M metagenome (GOLD analysis project Ga0207674, IMG submission 184303) | Corn rhizosphere microbial communities from Kellogg Biological Station, Michigan, USA - KBS Corn C7-2 (SPAdes) (version 2) | ecosystem: Host-associated > Plants > Roots > Rhizosphere > Soil ... | reverse complement strand
GAAAAGATGCAAAAACGCTGGAATATATCACAAGCGGACCTCGCAGAGTCAGCTGCATTGCAGTCGCATCTGCATATCCATCCTGTGCTCTGCGGGATACTCTTCCGGCGTGGGATCACTACCCCCGACCAGGCGACGAGGTACTTCCACCCCCGGCTGGAGGACTTGCATAGTCCCTGGCTGATGAAGGACATGGACAAGGCCGTCAGCCGCATCCTCCTTGCATTGGAGAAAAAGGAAAAGATACTGATCTACGGAGACTATGACGTAGATGGCACTACCGCAGTTGCCTGCATGGTCCGGTTTCTTAAAAAAATACACCCGCCTGAGCTCATCGATTACTATATCCCCCACCGTTACAAGGAAGGGTACGGCATTGCCATGTCAGGTGTCTATCTTGCTGCGGACAATGGATTCTCTCTGGTTATTTCCATGGATTGCGGCATCAGTTCAGCCATTTATATCGAGGCGGCAAAAGTTTTGGGCATCGACTTCATCGTCTGTGACCACCATTTGCCCAATAGCATGCTGCCTCCAGCCGTCGCCATTCTCAATCCCAAACAGGACGATTGTACCTATCCTTATAAGGACCTCTGCGGATGTGGGGTGGGATTTAAGCTGATCACGGCGCTCTCCCAGCGGCTGGGCCTCCCCGATGATGAACCCTGTCAATACCTGGACCTGGTAGCCACCGCCATTGCGGCCGACATCGTATCCGTGGACGGAGAGAACAGGATCCTCGCCTGGCACGGTCTTAAAAGGATCAACAGCTACCCCAACAATGGGATAAAAGCCCTTATCCAAAGCAGCGGACTGACAAGACCATTGAAATTCACCGACCTTATCTTCGTGCTGGCTCCCCGGATCAACGCCGTGGGAAGAATGGACGACGCCGGCAAAGTGGTGGAATTATTTACTACCCCCCATCCCGAAGAAGCTCAAACCTTTGCCGATATCCTCCACATAATGAACGACGAGCGCAGGACCACCGACTCCAATATCACCGAAGAGGCATTGGACATGCTAAAAGAAGATACCCGTCACGGTGATAAGAAATCCATTGTCCTGTACCGGGAGAATTGGCATAAAGGAGTCATCGGCATCGTAGCATCCCGTCTCACTGAAAAATTCGCCCGTCCCACCATCGTGCTTACCCGCAACGGAGGCGTTGTGTCCGGCAGTGGAAGAAGCTTCACCGGCTTCAATATGTACGAAGCCATTCATGCCTGCCGTGATCACCTGGTGGATTATGGAGGACATCCCGCCGCCGCAGGTCTCACCCTGCAGCCAGACCAGGTAGAAGCTTTTACACAAAAGTTCGAAGAAGTGGTGTCCGCTACCATTGACACCCAATCCATGGTGCCTGGGCTGAACATCGATGCGGAACTTTCATTTTCCGACATCGACACCTCCTTTTTCGAAACCCTGACAGCAATGGAGCCTTTTGGTCCCGAAAATCCCCAGCCCGTATTCATTACCCGGAATGTTATAGATAAAGGCTATACCAGGATCGTTAAAGAACAGCACATACGATTTTATATCGCCCAGATCGGACACGGAAGATCATTCAAGGGCATAGGCTATAACCTGGCCGGCAAATTCCCATTACTTGCCAGCCAGCAGCCCATAGATATCGTATATACGCTGGAAGAAAATATCTGGAACGACAGGTCGTATATCCAGTTGAAAGTCTCCGACCTCAACACAAGCAGCGCCCGCTGATCATGCACCCGGCCCGGTTGTTCTACGCCTCCAGAATGATCGTCCCCTTCTGTTCACCCGACAGCAATTCCACGCTCCTGTCGATGAAGCTGGTAAGATGATTGCCCTTCAGCAAACCCTGTGACAGCAACGCCAGATCCGCCAGGTTATGCACCAGCTTTTCCTTCTTATCCTTGTTTTCCTCCTTCAGCACCGTCTGGTATATCTTGTGATTGCCATTCACCGTTAGGATCACCTCATCCGGCATGTTGGCATAAAAGCTTCCCATCGGTCCACTGACGGCCGCCATATCCTTCATACGACGGGAAAATTCCGGACGGGTGGCAATGACGGGAGGCGCCTCCGGACTCAATCCTTTTACCTCCACTGTCACATGCAGCTCTGGCACCTGGCGCTGGAACAACGATTTCAGCCCTTCCTCTTCCTCCGCATTGAGCACGGACGATCCCCCTTCGGCCTTGTCGATCAGGTTGTCGGCAATATCCGCATCCACACGCACGAAGTGCACATCCTGCCATTTCATCTCCATCTGGTTGATAAAGGCGGCATCTACAATTGTCTCCAGCTTGACGACAACATACCCCTTGACCTGCGCCTGCTGGATATAGCTGTCCTGCTGTATGGGATTGGTAGTATAAAGGATGACTAATTTGCCTTCTTTATTCTTTTGAAGCGTCTCGGTCGCCGTGCGGTATTCGTCCAGTGTATAGAACTTACCTCCCTTTACGTCTTCCATGATGTGGAAGCGGACCGCCTTTTCAAGGAATTTATCATCCGTCATCATCCCATACTTCACAAATAGTCCGAGACTCTCCCATTTCTCTTCGAACTCCTTCCTTTCCTTGTTGAAGATCTCATCCAGCTTGTCCGCTACCTTTTTGGTAATATGGTTGTTGATCTTTTTTACATTGGGATCGCCCTGCAGATAGCTGCGGCTGACATTCAATGGAATGTCAGGACTGTCAATGACCCCATGCAGCAGCATGAGGAATTCAGGGACAATGTCCTTTACCTCATCCGTCACAAAAACCTGGTTGCTGTACAGCTGTATCTTGTCCTTCTGGATCTCATAGCTTTGCTTGATCTTCGGAAAATAAAGTATACCCGTAAGGTTAAAAGGATAGTCCACATTCAGATGTATCCAGAACAGCGGAGCTTCGCTAAAAGGGTAAAGCTCTTTATAGAAATCCTGGTAATCCTGCGTGGTCAGCTCGCTGGGCTTTTTTGTCCAGGCCGGCGTCGTATTGTTTACCTGCTTGTCCTCAAAAAAGATAGGCACGGGGAGGAAGCGGCAGAACTTTTTAAGCACGGCGCTGATCCTGTCCGCATCCAGAAATTCAGTACTTTCCTCATTGATATGCAGGATAATATCCGTCCCTCTTCCTTCTCTTTCCGCATTTTCCAGCGTGAATTCCGGGCTCCCGTCACATTCCCATTTCACTGCCTGGGCTCCTTCCCGGTAGCTTTTGGTGACGACTTCCACCTTTTCGCTCACCATAAAGGATGAATAGAACCCAAGTCCAAAATGACCTATAATATTGGCCTCATTCTGTCCCTTATATTTATTAAGGAACTCCTCTGCCCCGCTGAACGCCACCTGGTTCAGATACTTATCCACCTCCTCGGCGGTCATCCCGATCCCCCTATCGGAGATGGTAATGGTCTTTTTGTCCTTATCTAATTGAATATCAATTCTTAAATCACCTAACTCCCCCTTTGCTTCCCCCAGGGAAGAGAGGGTTTTAAGCTTTTGGGTGGCATCCACCGCATTGCTGACAAGCTCTCTTATAAAAATGTCATGTTCGCTGTAGAGGAACTTCTTGATGATCGGAAAAATGTTCTCCGTCTGGACGCGTATACTTCCTTTTTGCATGTTTTAACGTCGTTTAATGGTTACTCGTTGGACCTGGAGGCTGCCCCGCCGCGAATACGCCGGCCCGGGCCAAAACCTGTCAACAAACCCAATGCCATTCCCGGGAAGCCTGACACACTGTCAAGTCGCCCTGACCAACCCTATCCCAACCGTACCTTCCCCATCCAATCCCATTCTCCCGCGGTCCCTGTCCAAATCTCCTTGCTTCGCCCTCCATTTTTCCTCCAGTCCCGTTTTTCTCCCTAATTTTACCCCCTTCCCGCGCCCAAAACTTTATTCCGCCCCGCTTTGGCCCTTTCCCCCAAATATCCTACCTTTGCAGCCCATTTTGATTATTTCTAATTTTTAAACAAAAAACAGGGATCATGAACAATTACGAATTGATGGTGATTTTTACCCCTGTGCTATCTGAGGAGGACTACAAAGCCGCCCAGAAAAAATACACTGCCTTTATTAAAGACAATGGAGGTCAAGTGATGCACGAAAATCCCTGGGGTCTGAAATCACTGGCGTATCCCATCGAGAAAAAAACTACAGGCTTGTACTGGGTTCTCGAGTACAGTGCGCCATCCGACTTCAATGAGCGACTGAATATTCAGATTCGCCGCGACGAAACCGTGTTACGTTTCATGGCTACAAAGCTCGATAAATACGCCGTCGAGTACAATGCCAAAAAGAGAAGTGGTGTACCGACAGGAACCGAAAAAGTAGGAGCTTAAACCATGGCAAAGGCAAACGAAATCAAGTATTTAACAGCCATTAAACCCGAGAAGCGCGCCAAAAAGTTCTGCCGCTTCAAGAAATATGGCATTAAATACATCGACTACAAAGACGCTGAATTCCTCAAGAAGTTCCTGAACGAGCAAGGCAAATTATTGCCCCGTCGTATCACCGGCAACTCCCTGAAATATCAGCGCAAAGTATCTGACGCGGTAAAGAAAGCCCGCCAGATGGCCCTGTTACCTTACGTAACAGACCTTTTAAAGTAACCTCACCCTAATCCCGTCCCTGACGGGAAACAGTCCGTCACCGGCGGATTGGGACTACGGTGAACAAAAAACAAAACATGGAAGTCATTTTAATTGCAGACGTAGATAACCTGGGCGCGGCACATGAAAAGGTGAGCGTAAAAAATGGTTATGCTCGTAACTACTTGATTCCTCGCAAGTTAGCAGTAGAGGCCAACCCCTCCAACCTGAAGCAGCTGGAAGAAAGAATGAAACAGATCGCGAAGAAGGAAGCAAAGATGATGGCCGAGATCAATAAGGTGATCGAGGTCCTGAAAGCTTCTCCCCTCAAGATTGGAGCCAAGACAGGCACCAGCGGCAAGATCTTCGGTAGTGTCACCTCCGTACAGCTGGCCCGCGCTATCCGTGACCAGAAAGGATACGATATCGATCGCCGTAAGATCCACATTCTCGATGAAGTAAAGGAGCTGGGAACCTACAAGGCCAAGGTCGATTTCGGCAACCATCATGAGACAGAGATGGAATTTGAAGTTTCTGCTGAATAATTATTAGAAGAAATACCCTAATACTTCGAAGCCCGTGAATAAATCACGGGCTTTTTTATTGATATTACCGGATTATGGGTTAATTCATTAAAAAAAATCAAAAGACGACTGTACAAAATCGTTTTTTCAGATGGATAAAACCCGCTGAAATACTGACCAATACTAAATCCTATCAAATTGGGGATAAATTAGAATAAGTAATAAAAATCCCTATCTTTACAATAGCTCTATTGTTTATTGGCCGTATTGTGCGCTGTCGTAACTTTCTTTTCAGTCAGATCCCTCAGTTCATCGTATACTTTCAATAGTGTAGAGTGAGTTTTTTTCATTTTTTAATTTTTTGTACAATGAACATTTATGTAGGCAACCTCTCTTGGCAAATGACCGATGAGGATCTCAGGAACCTTTTTGAACAACACGGCACTGTTGCTTCAGCCAAAATCGTCAAGGACAAAGTTTCCGGACGTAGCAAAGGCTTCGGCTTTGTTGAAATGGAAGACGATGGCGAAGCTCAGCAGGCTATCACTAACCTGTATGACAGCGAAGTGATGGGTCGTAAGATCATCGTCAACGAATCACAGCCCAAGCAGCAAGGCGGCGGCGGCGGTGGCTTCAAAAAGAGAAGCTTTGGCGGCGGCGGCGGCGGCGGAGGCTACAAGAAAGGTGGTTACGATCGCGGCGGTGGCGGCGGCTACAACAGGGATTATTAATTATTACGATCAATATATCTCTTTGTCAAAATCCTTTCCAATCGGAAAGGATTTTTTATTTTCAGCCCTTCGGTTCGAAGGAAAGCAGGCCTTCGTCGGGGAACTTCGTCAGGGCTGCTTCGTCACGCCCTTTCCTCGTTCGTACCCTTCGTTCCTCGGGTACTTCGAAAGGTCCTCCTCGGTCGTAACCTTCGCGATGCTCGGTTACAGTCTGAAAATGGCTAATGATGGCCCTTCGGGCAACCGACCTGTGGTCGGTTTTAGCCTCATTTTAATGCGTGCTAAAGAATTAAACCTTTAACTTAGGCACTCTTAAAAACTTGCCTTATGCATCGCAGAAAATTTATCCAGGATGTTTCCATGGCTACTGCCGGCCTGACAATTATCAATTTCCCGATCCGTGGCAAAATGGCACCCAGCAACAAGGTCGTCGTAGGTGTGATGGGCGTCAATAGCCGTGGCGCCTATCTGGCCAAATCCTATTCGCAATTGCCAAATGTAGAAGTAGCGTATATATGTGATGTTGAAGAAAAAGCATTGCAGAATGGGCTGGATGCATTGAAGGACGCTCCCCGCAAACCCACGATCTTTAAAGATATCCGCAGGCTCGTAGAGCAGAAAGATATGGATGCCCTCATCATTGCAGCCCCGGATCACTGGCATACGCCTGCGGCGATCCTCGGCGCCTCCCATGGCAAGCACGTGTATGTGGAGAAGCCCTGCGGTCAGAATCCTTATGAAGGCGAGCTGATCGCAAAGGCGCTGCATAAATATGGGAAGCATATACAGATGGGAAATCAGCGGCGCTCGATGCCAACGCTCATCGACGCGGTCAGGCAAGTGCACGATGGCGCCATCGGCAAGACCTATTTCGCCAAGGCCTGGTATGCCAATAACAGGAAGTCCATCGGATTTGGGAAAAAAGTCCCCGTGCCCGCTACATTGGATTTCGAGCTTTGGCAGGGACCCGCTCCCCGCAGGGATTACCAGGACAACCTCGTACACTATAACTGGCACTGGTTCTGGCATTGGGGCACAGGGGAAGCCTGTAACAACGGGACACATGAAATAGATTGCTGCAGATGGTTCCTCGGTGTGAACTATCCAAAAAAAGTCACTTCCTCCGGCGGCCGCTATGCATTCAAGGATGATTGGCAAACGCCCGATACACAGGTTGCCTCCTTTGAATTCCCCGAAGAAAAAGCCATCACCTGGGAAAGCCGTAGCTGCAACAATTTCGGCGTGGAAGGCGCCGGCAGAGGTTTCATAATCTATGGCGATAAAGGAACTCTCGTCAACCTCGGCGGTGGTGACTATAAGATATTTGACGAAAAGAACAAGCTCGTAAAGGAAGTAAAGTCAGAAGTAGCCGCCGACCCTACAAACCCCGTCAGCGCCAGTGGCAATCTCGACCTGTACCACTTCGACAATTTCATAAAAGCGGTCAGGGGAGAAGCTGCTCTCAATTCACCTGTCGATGAGGCATCTAAAAGCGTGCTGCTTTGCCATCTTGCCAACATCGCACAGCGTACTTCGGGTGCGCTTCACTGTAACCCTGCCAATGGTCACATTCTCAACGACACCGCCGCCGCCTCCCTTTGGCATAGAACGTATGAGAAAGGCTGGGAACCTGTTGTGTAAGCAGGCCCAGCCTCGATTTATAATGTTCTGATCTTAATGCTCCGGAAGCTTACCTCATTCCCGTGGTCCTGCAACAGTATATGTCCCTGCGGAGCTTCGCCGAAGTTCTTCCATACTTTGTACTTGCTGATAGCGACCAGGTCCCGGAACGCCTGCGAGCCACGCTCATATTCCAGCACTTTGACCCCATTCAGATAATGCTCTACATGGTTATTGGGATATACGACGATGCGACCGGTATTCCACTGACCCATGGGATGGATAAAACGCTTTTGTTTATTGGCTTTGATGAGATCATATAGGGAAGACATCGTGCGATCCCCGCCCCTTCCCAGCTTGGCATCCGGATGCAGCGTATCGTCCAGTATTTGGTATTCCAGTCCAATGGCGGAACCTGTATTGTTCTCTGTCAGTGTGACAAAATATTTTACGCCGCTGTTGGCGCCTGGTGTCAGCTTGAAGTCAAAGGAGAGGTCAAAGGCCTTGTATTGGTCCTTAGTCACGATATCCCCTCCGTTAGCGGATTCCTTTCCGGCGGAGCCCAGCACTTTCAGGACGCCGTCATTGACAGTCCAGCCCTTCTCCGGGAATGTCTTTTTATAAGCCCCTATCCAGCCATTGGTGCTATGCCCATCGAAGAGCAGCTTCCATCCACTGTTCTTTTCATAGCTCGTCAGTGTGTTGGGAATATTGTTTACAACATAAATGCCTTTTGGGAAAGGAGTGGGCTTCAAACCCGTGGTCTGTATGCGGATGTTTGAAAAGTATACTTTCTCACCCGATAGCTCCTGTTTTCCCACAGCATGTACCTGCAGTCCGATAAAACCTTTGTGGTCCATTGTATCCACCAGGTACGCTACAGGCGTCTGGTTCAGCCAGGTCTTCATTTCATGGCCGATGCATTCGATCCGGACATGATTGTACCGGCCAACCTTCAACGCCGACTGAGCTTCCGGATGAAGCGATCCCGGATAAAGCCAATCCCGCCGGCCTTCATCATAGATGCCTCCGGACCAGCGGCGTGATGACGGATCTATTTCGAACTGGCACCCATATACCAGTCCTTTTCCTTCATGACCTGCGGGGTTGTAATGGCTTCTCACCTGTACACCTGAATTGGCTGTAGTGTCGTCGATGCGTATATCCAGCTCCAGTATGAAATCCCCGTATTCCTTTTCAGTTACCAAAAAAGTATTGCCGGAATTAAATACCGTTGTGCCTACGATGGCGCCATCCTCTACTTTATAGTCTGCCTTACCTGCCAGTCTTTTCCAGCCGTTGAGGGTTTTCCCGTCAAAAAGGTTTGTCCAGCTTCCCGATTGAGCAAATACTCCGCCGGTCAGGGCAGCAGCAACGAGCATTAACAAGATCTTCTTCATATGCAAGTGTAAAATTTATAGGAAATTATAATTCGATGACCATTTTTCGATGGAGTGTCCGTAGACCGCCTGGTTGGCCAGGTGCACACAGCAGGCCGTGGTGGCTCCCGTCAGCACATTGGATGCAGGCTGTCCATTCTTTTGGATACATTGGAAGAAATCCTGAAAGGCGTACCAGGTGCCATCCTTTAATTTTTCTTTCACAATGGGAATGCCTCCATCCTTGTTCCATTCTATCTTTGTGGCGCCAGTAACTCCATCCACTGTCGTCAGCTCTTTCCGGGTCTGCGGTTCAGGATAATATACGCCTTCATTCACGAGCAGGGAAACCATGCCTTTTGTTCCCTTGATCTTGAAAATATATCCTTCATGCGAATTGGCGCAGGTAGCTCCAAAATTGCCGATCATCCCAGCTTTGGCATAGCGTAATACAACCTGGACATTGTCGTATGTCTCCCGACCGTCCTTGTAGTAGTCGATGCCGCCTGTTCCAAACAGCTCATCGGGATGCGTATCGAAAGCCCAGTTGATAAAATCTATTTGATGCGAAAGGAGCTATGCGGGCAAACCTCCCGAATATTCTTTGTATTCCCTCCAGTTGATCTTTCTTTCCAGCGAAGGGTCCGGCACCGGCCGTCGCCAGTTCCAATTCCTGTCCCACCGGCAGTCTATCTGAGTCACCTTGCCTAAATAATTTTTTTCGATCATCTCCTTTACTTTAAAGTAGAGGGGAGAATATCGGTATTGGTGTCCCACCTGCAGCACCTGTTTCGGACATTGTGCCGCTTTGCTCACGAGATCCAGCGCCTGCGGGATATTGTAGGTCATTGTCTTTTCCAGATAAACGTGTTTGCCAGCAGACAGCGCATCAATGGCGATATCGTGATGGACATTCAATGGCACTGCGATCACCACCGCCTTGATCTTTTTATCCTCCAGCAGCGGGCGATGATCCTTGTATTCTGTAAAAGAGCCCATCTTTCGGGCCTCTGCCAGGCGAAAGTCCAGTACATCGCAGGTAGCGACGATATGGAAGAGCTCCGGCATTTGCAGCAGGATGCTCATGATGCCTTTTCCCCTGTCGCCGCATCCGATGATGCCGATGGAAACAGGTTCACCCCCCTGGAAGGCTTTCAGCAATCCATTCCCTAACATCAATCCGCCTGTCAGCATACTGGTGCGTTGTATAAATTCCCTTCTTAACATGCTGGTAATTTGTGCGGGAAAAGTACTTTCTGAAATTTAGCCCTTTTCCCGCAAGAGGCTAATGTCTGCAGGCCTTCGTCGGACCTGCTTTGCCACGGTCCTCCTCGGTCGTAACCTTCGCCAAAGGCTCGGTTATGGTCGAACCGCCTGCAGCGGTTCCTAATTGGTAGACTAAGATAAGGCATCAGGGATATAGTAAGGCATTAAAAGATTTGGAACTTGCGGAAACGATTGCGCCGCTCTTTTCCCGGTAGATAAAAAATGCTGCCAGATCCTTTCGGTTGTTTACAAACTCCATGGCTTTGTTCAGTCCCATAATCATGAGCGCGTTGTCATAAGCGTCTGCTACGATCGCTTTTTTAGCGTATACCGTTACGCTGATCAGTTCGTTGTCGATAGGATACCCTGTATGGGGGTCGATAGTATGGCTGAACTTTTTGCCACCCCGTTCATGCCAGGCTCGGTAGCTTCCGGAAGTGGTGATGGCGCCACTATCCACCGACATGATCTTCTGCATGGCAGTTTCTGTAAACTCGTTCTCAGGCGGTGCTTCGATTCCGACACGCATACGCTCGCCCGACGGATATTTCCGTCCTTTTATGCGCAGCTCGCCGCCCAGTTCCACCAAATAATTGGTAATATCTCGTTCTTCCAGGAAATCCGCCAGCACATCTACGCTATATCCCTGGGCGATGCCGTCCAGGTCGATATGGATACAGGGTTTTGCCTTTGATAGATAACCATGCCGCACAGACAGATATTGGGATCCCACGCAGGGAAGCATGCGCCGGATGGTGGCAGAGTCCGGATACACATCGGGATGGTGGGCGCTAAACCCCCAGGCTTCCACGAGAGGCTGGACCGTGACATCGAAGAGACCGGAGCTGGCGCGGTAGGTCTCGAGGGCTTGCTGCATGACGGAGGAGAGATGTTTATCCATCAAAATACCATGTGGGTCCCGGTTGAACTGGCAGATGAGGGAATAGGGCTTATAAAGGGACAAGGAGCTGTCTATTTTATCGAGGATGCTGTCTATCTGGCTGGTAAGGACCGAGCTGTCGGTGGAGTAATAGGTGATATGCCAGGTAGTGCCCTGGGCGTGGCCTGAAAGATAAAAAGGCCGGAGGCTATCCGCTGCCGGCAGGGACGGATGGGCCAGCAAAAAGGTGATCCAAAGCAGGGCATTCATAAGGACAAATATACGCACCTGCATCGCTCCTTCAGGTATGGGCAAAAAAAAGCCCCGTAGTAAAACTACAGGGCTTTCAATGAATATGGCAGCTACCTACTCTCCCGCATTGTGGCGCAGTACCATCGGCCATGAGGGGCTTAACTTCTCTGTTCGGTATGGGAAGAGGTGAACACCCTCGGCAAAACCACCATAAGATCATGGGTCATATTGACCATAATAATGTCATATTGGGAGGTTGTAATACAAAGTGAAAAAAAAATTAAAGCATACGGGCAATTAGTACTACTCGGCTTTACTGTTACCAGTTTTATACCTGTAGCCTATCAACGTCATAGTCTCTGACGACCCTTAAAAGAAAACTCATCTTGTGGAAGGTTTCACGCTTAGATGCTTTCAGCGTTTATCCTGTCCGTACATAGCTACTCTGCACTGCACCTGGCGGCACAACAGATACACCAGCGGTACGTACGAC
>Ga0207674_10008670_pt1 | contig 11709 bp, 21 predicted proteins | sample KBSCornC72_FD_184303 | JGI IMG/M metagenome (GOLD analysis project Ga0207674, IMG submission 184303) | Corn rhizosphere microbial communities from Kellogg Biological Station, Michigan, USA - KBS Corn C7-2 (SPAdes) (version 2) | ecosystem: Host-associated > Plants > Roots > Rhizosphere > Soil ... | reverse complement strand
AGCGTGCGAAAGGACTGGAGTCGTTCGTCATCGAAGGCGTGCAGGTCCCGCGGTGCTTGCGCAAGGGGATGGTGGTTGATGCCGTGATCTGGCTGTCCCGGCCGAAGGCGCAGCGGACGCCGGGTCAGGAGGCCATGGCCAAGGCGGTGGCGTCGGTGTTCGAGGACTGGCGGCGGTCGTTCGACCTGCATCAGATTCCGATTATCAGGGAACCGGCATGAGGGTACCGTTCGTCCAGCTCGCGCCGCAGAACCTCGCGCTGAAGTCCGACCTCCTGGAGGCGTTCGAGCGCGTGTTGGCGTCCGGGCGCTACCTCATGGGGCCCGAAGTCGAGCGGTTCGAAGCTGACCTGGCGGCATGGCATCGTGGTCGTGGCTTCCATGCGGTGGCTCTGGCCAGCGGCACGGACTCGTGTGAAGTGGCGATTCGTGCCTGCGGTTGGGGCGAAGGGCAGACGGTTGCGACGCCGGCCTTTGGGGCGGTGCCGACGATCAACGCCATCGAGGCAGCCGGCGCGACCCCCGTACTTGTCGACGTGGATCCAGTGACACGTGGGGTGTCGTTCGAAACGCTCGCCCAGGTGAAGACCGAAGGCGCGATCGTGGTGCACATGTTCGGCACGCCATGCGACGTGCCTGCTGGTGCGATCGAGGATTGCGCGCACGCGCAGGGAGCGGAGACGATCGGGAACGACGGGGTTGAACGGATGGTCGGAACGCTAGGCGCAGCGGCAGCATACTCCTTCTTTCCGACCAAGTGCCTTGGGGCGATGGGTGATGGTGGCGCGGTCGTCACGAAGGATCCGGAACTGGCAGAGCGGGCCAAAGTCATCAGGCACTACGGCGGGCTGCTGGGCGGCGACGTCGATGGGCGCGGGCAGAACTCTCGGCTGTCGGAGCTGTCCGCCGCACTGCTGGCGGCGAAGCTGCCGCACCTGCACGATTGGAATAGTCGTCGAAGCCTCCTGGCGGACCGATATACGTCGGAACTGAAGGGGCGCGTTCGCACTCCTGTCTACGACTGGAAGCGCCATGCAGTGCACCATGTGTACGTGATCGAGTACGACGAGCGCGACCGACTGAAGGCGGCGCTCGAAGCGCGCGGCGTCGGTTGTCAGATCCACTACCCGAAGCCGATCCACTTCTACCGTCGGTGGCGCCATCTCGGCGCCCCCGGTGACTTCCCAGTATCGGAGAAGCTCGCGGCGACCGTGCTGTCTCTCCCAATGTACCCCGAGCTTTCAGAGGCTGACCAGGACGCCGTCATCGCGGCGGTGAAGGAGTCCACATGAGCCAGTTGCATGATGTCGACATGGGAGCCGCGAGGCGCACGAAACTGGAAAGCCTCGATCGGATCGATGGCGTCATCGATCGGTATTTGTGGAGGTGGAAGTGCCGGCGGTGCGGGGTGTATTTCAATGCCGTTCAGGATGTGGCCACTGGCGCTGAGCCGCCAGAGGTCGCCGAGGAACGTATCGTCCGGGACGTCCAGGCCATGCTCGGAAACGCACTTCAGGAGTGTCCGACTGTCGAGATCAGCGTGACATCGGAAAAGCACGAGCTTCGGCTGCGGGACACCATTCCGACGCGCGGCGCGTTCCAACTGGTGTGCGTTCGCTGTCTCATGAAGGTGCCAGGAGGGCAATCGGAACGCTTCGCGAAAGAGATTGAGGCGGCCGTTCGTCGCGCGGACGCGAATCCATGCAGCCCGACTACTGGGGTATCAACGTGACGACCTGGGCCGACCAATGGAACGACGGGCGCATCGCCCGCGAGCAGCGCGCCATCGTCGAGCGCCAACTGTCGGCATGGCAGGCGGTTCCGCACTTCACGGCGTTCGCCGCGGCGGTGCGGTCGACCGAGTGTCAGGGGTCCGTGCTCGAGGTCGGCTGCGGTCCCGGCCACGGCCGTGACATCCTGCGACTGGCGAAGGTCGAGGTGAAGAGTTACGCGGGGATCGACGTCAGCGAGCCGGCCATCGACATCTGTAAGCGGATGCACCCGGAGGATGCCTGGACTGCCGGGCGCATCGACGATCGCGTGGTGCCGGCGCGATCCGAGGACATCGTGATCGACGGCTCGTGCCTACTGCATGTCGAGGATTGGAAGGGGCACCTAGAGCGGCTGTGCGGCATCTCGCGGCGATGGGTGATTCTGCATCGGGTTCCGGTGGCGGTGGACACGCACCGGTGGACCACGAGCGGGTACGGGCGGACGTTCGATGCGTGGAAATTCTCGGAGGGGGACATCGCGACGGAGATGCGCCGCCACGACTTCCAGTTGACGGCCACGGCGTCGGCTGATGGTGAGTCGGTGACGATGGTGTACGCGCGTCCGCGGCACTTTGTGAGCTATGCCGATGCCGCCTATGCGTCGCGCCTGGGAGCGCTCTATCGCTCGCTACGCCGCCACGCCCAGCCGTGCGTGCTGCACGTGCTCGACTGGTCGGATGGCGGCATGCCGATGCGGAGACACCTCGGAGGAGACCTGACGCCGCCGGATGTCGTGTTCTACCCACATTCCGAGTTCATGGCGGAGCATCCGGAGTTGCGGCCGGAGAATCTGCCGGGACCAGAGCGGTCGCGGGTGGAGCACATGTGGACGTGCGGACCTCGTTTCATCGCCGATGTGATGGAGGGGGAAGGGGAACCGGTCTGCTACCTCGATGCCGATGTGTTCGCGTTCGCGTCGCTCGAACCGATGTTCGCGGAGATCGGAGGCGCACCGGCTGGGTTCGTTGGGCACAACTTCGCGCGCAAGGCCGACGGACTACCGGGTCCGACGGCGGAGTCACATGCGCCGTTCTTCGGGTCTCTCAACGTGGGGGCCTGTTACTTCGCCGACCCAGCCATCGCCGCTCGGTGGGCCGAGATGTGCCGACTGTGGTGCAACGACCGAGTGGAACTCGACCCCACGGGCAGGATTCGATACGCGGACCAGCGCTATCTGGAGTTTCTGGTCGATGAGTTCCCCGGCATCCATGTGGTCAAGGAGCCGGCGGCCCACGTCGGGCCATGGAGCCTGCATACCCGCAGCCTGCATAAGCGCGGCGAGGTCATCTACTTCGGCGACAAGCCGCTGGCCTTGTTCCATTTCAGCGCGCTTCGTCTCGGTCCGCACGGGGTCGACCAGCTGTCACGTCCTGAGTACGAAATCACCGACGAGCAGGCGCGCCTGCTTTATCAGGACTACATCAAGGAGATCCGACAGTGAGACTAGACGACGAGGAACTGGCCATCTGGGGCGGCGTCATGTTTATCGCCGGGCAGAACCGCGCCGAAGGAAAGAACGACGCCGCGCTGCAGTTCGCGGACCCGCAGAAGTTCCAAGCGGCCCGCGACATCGCCGCCCGCGAATTGCCGGCGTTCAAGAAGCTGATGAAGAAGCGCAGGATCGAAAGGCCGGTGTCATGAGCGAAGAACAACAGCAAGGCCAGCGGATCACGCTGGGAGACGGCAGCGCACAGGCGAAGGATGACGCGTCCTACTTCGGCACGTGGGCACTGGACATCGTGCGAATGGGTCGACATTTCCTGCCGGATCATGCGAGCCATGAACTGGTCCACGAAAACCCTGGTACGCCGGGGCCGACGTGGAAGTTCGCGTGCTCGTGCGGCGCACATCTCGAAGTGGCACAGATTCAACTCGAACAGGCCTATTACGAGGCCGACGCTGTCGGAGAAGAAGCAGTAAAGGCCCTGCTGTTCGCGACGGGGCCCGCGCGATGAAGGTCAGCGTCATCATCCCCTCTCGATTGCAGGTGAACCCGGCCAGCCCGGACGAGAATCTGTATCTCGACCTCTGCATCGGCGGCATCCGTCGCCAGACGGCGGACGTCGAACTGGAGATCATCGTCGGCTTGGACAATGGGCAGCTCGCGAACGTCCCGCCGCGGTTCCTGGAGAAGGGCCCGCTCGCCCTCTCGTTCGTCGAGTCGGACGGCACCGGCCAGGCCAAGGCGGTCAACGCTGCGGCCGCGCGCGCCACCGGCGACGTCCTGGCCTTCTGCGAGGATGACGACCTCTGGGACGCGCGGAAACTCGACTACCAGTTGCCGGCGCTCGCGCACGCCGACCTCGTCACCTGCAGCCAGCGGGAGCGGACCCACCTGGGGGCGTTCGTTCGGGTGAACGACTTTCCGACGCCGAGCGGGTGGGTGATGGGGCGTGAATTCTGGGACAGGGCCAGGATGCACCCGAGGCTCATCGCGATGCTGCCCGCGGAGCCATTGGGCGTCGGCTTTGACGAGAGCTTCCGGTTTCATGTCGACACGGAATGGCTGGGGCGAGCGCGGGTCTTGGATGTCAGGCGCTTCCACCTCATACCGGATGACGGCCGCCCACCGACCGACTGGCTACGGAACGTCGCCCGGTTCTCGCGCATCGGGAAGACGGATGGCGTCGAGGATGCCCTGGTGCACCGCACGGTCAACCCCGATGGTGGAATGGCGACCATCGCGAAAGATCCGGAGGCGCGAGCGCAGAGCCGGCGGGAGCACGAGATCATGGTATCCCGTTTTTCTACGGTGCCCTGGTGAGCATCGAGGTCAGTGTCACCAGTGAGTCGAGGCCCATGGTCTGGAGGGTGGACCTAGCCTGCCCAACCTGTGGACGGTACGGCTTCGTCCGTGTCGAGGTGACCGGCGGCCCCCGTAACGAGAAGACCGGGAGGCTTCACCCCAAGACGACAGACGAGGAGTTCCAGCGAAAGGTCTGGGAGAAACATCGCGAGCTGTCGAGCGGCCTGTGCCATGCCGACGTCCGCAAGATCCTGATCGGCCCGGTCATGTGGCGCTGGCAGCGGACAGCCCGGGGGCGCGAGTTCATCATCCGGGTGCCGGACGGCAAGCCCCAGATCAAGGAATACGCCTGGCCCCCGCGGCGGCCGCCCTGGGTGGCGAAATGATGTCCCATGAACTGGCGCGGATACTCCTCGGCTTGCCTGACCTCCCGGTGGCGACGCACGCCCTTAACCACACCTTCGCGTCGCTCAACGAGTCGAACGGTACCGTGAAGCTCGGGATCCTGACGCACTGCGCGGGGGACCACTTGGTGATCGGCGACTTGTCCAGGATGAACTTGAACGCACCGAACTACTTCGTGTCGAAGATGCTCGTCGGCAAGGCCCCGTGGGAATGGGGAGAGTCCGAGACGCCGGAGATGCGGCAGAAGAACAAGCGAACGATCGCCGAACTGGTAGAACGCAACCGGCGGCACATCGAGGCGTGTAGGAAGAACCCAGGGAAGTGGACGCCGTGAACGCCGGCGAAGACAGGGGGCAGATCCGGGCGCTGCCGGGGAACAACGTCGAGCACTCACAGGCCCGCCTTCGCGAGCTCATCGAGGGCGATGACCCACCGCGCGCGCTCATCATGTTGGCGGTCAGCAAGGGCGGCGACCTCCTGTGCGCGAGATACGGTGACGCTACCAATGCCGAACTTGCTTGGGCCGGCGCCTACCTCCTGCGCGAGTCGCAGACCTGATGCCCGCCGGCGCGCAGACCACGCCCGCCCAGCTTGTCGAGGTTCTGCGCGTCTACGGCATCACCCGCTCCCGCTTCCAGACGGCCAGCATTACGGGGGTGGCCTACGAGACGGTCTGCGAGGCCGTGGAGGCTTCCGAGCGCGCGGCCGCCGCGACCAAGGCCACCCCGGCCCCCCCCGCCGCCTACACCTACCGGTGGCGCTCCCGGGAGGTCCACCCAGAGCGCTGGGGGAAGCCCTGCCGCATCGTGCACGACTCCAAGGTCATGCGCTGGGGGCCGGGGTCTCGGGTCCTGGTCGAGTTCGACGACGGTTTGCAGGTGGAGACGCTTCGGTTCGCCATCAAGAAGGCGCGCGGGCTGTCAGTGGCCGCTGGCAGCGGAATGGCCACCGACAACCGAGCGGCGCCGCCGGCGCGCGCCCGGCGTGGAGGCTAGATGCCGATCAAGCTGGGCGTCGAGCCGAACACCATCACCGTCAAGAGCGACTGCCAGTTTCCGCGCTGGCTCGGCGGCGGGCTCATCGTGCCGTCCGGGACAGCCTCGATCCGGGAGCCCAAAGAAGGCTGCACGTGCGACGTGTGCGAGGAGAACCGCAAGCGTCTACACGAGGCGGCCCTGTCGACTGGCTAGACGCCAAGGACGGCCAGCGGCCCCGGTGTCACCTGCCGGCGTGGACGGTTGTCCCGGTGACGACCAGCAAGGTCACCAGTAGGCCCCAATTGAACATTTTTTCGCCAATGGAGTTCACCATCGGCGGCACCCTGACCTTGCCCTCCGTTGGTAGAGCCCACAGCACCAGCCCAACGATCATCACCAGGAGTAGAACGACGGGGATGGACATGGGCACAACGTAGGCCCGTCGGCGACATCCGTCCAAGAACGTCCCGGTGGCGATTTTTGATGCCCGCCATTCGGACCGTGTAACACCATGGTCATGCGTATCGACGGGCGAGACTTTGTGGACGGGGATGTCGTTCGGCTGAAGACCGGCGGGCCGGACATGACCGTGCGGGCGGTCGCACTCTCGGCCGCGGAGGGCAAACTGGTGGTGCGGTGCACCTGGTTCGAGCGGGCCGACGAGCCGGGCAAGGAATGGAACGGGCCGTTCAACGCCGAGTTCCCTGCCGCGATGCTGGTCCCGGGCGAGGCATGAACGCGTGGCGGCCAAGTCCAAGCTTGGGAGGACTCGCGCGGTGCCGGCGATCGCATTTCGAGTCACCGAGGCCGAGCGCGAAGGACTGGCCGCCCTCGCTACCGCCGCGGGGCTTTCAGTGAACGCGATGGCGCGGGCGCGCGCGGTCGCTGGGCTGCCGAAGAACGATGGTGTAACACCATCTCTCGTAACGAACGGCAACGGACGCGGGCCACGCGTGGAAACGTCAGCAGAGCACGGAGAGGTGCCCCGGTGAGTCCACTGGACGTCTGCGCTCGAACGCCGGAATCGATCCGTCGCGACGGCGGGACCTTCTGCAAGGTCTGCGGCTGGCCCGAACAAGACCACGCCGTCGTCAGCGCCCAAATTCGCAGCCTGAAAGTGGAATTGGACAACATGACCGAGTTGCGGGCCGGCACCCAGCGCCACTGTTCGGCGCTTGAACAGGAGATCCGCGGCCTCCGCGCCGACCTGGAGGTTACGAATGCCACGATCGCGCGGCTGACGGGAGGCGACCGGTGAACATCATCGTCACCCTCGAATGCGGCTGGTGTCGCGAGCAGCGCAGGGCCGGCGAAAGTGCGGTCGCCATCTTCGCCGCATGGCCCACGCCGGCGATGCTCGAAGACTTCTGCCGCCGGCAGATGCGGGATCACCACACCAACCACCCGGGCGGTATGGCGGTGCGGTTCAGCGTGGAGGGCGGGCCAACCCCAGCGGCCAATGGCAATGGTGTTACACAATGACACCCACGGTGTCCGGCGCCCAAGCGAGGGTTGACCTGCGACTTACGGAAACAGTTGAGACGGTCGAAATGGGAAGCGAGTTGCGAACAATGAACGGTGTAACACCGTGAGCGTTACCGGTGGACTCACGCCGCGGCAGAAACGGTTCGTTGATGCGTACCTGCTGAACCCGAACGCGACGCAGGCGGCGATCCGCGCCGGGTATGGAAAGAAGAACGCCGACGTTGTGGGCCCGAGGCTGTTGGGGGATGTTGGTGTGGCAGCGGCAATTGCGGATGGCCAGCAACGACTCGCGGCGGAGGTTGGGCTGTCTCAAATCCGCGTTCTTCGTGAGCTTGAAGGGCTCGCCCACAGCGACGTATCCCACTACTTGTTCGACGACGTTGCCGGAAGGCTGAAGCTAGCCGAAGGTGCCCCTCCCAACGCCATGCGCGCGGTGTCGTCGATCAAGTACAGGACCCGGACCGATGGCGATGGCAACGTCAGCCGCGAGTGCGAGTTCAAGCTGTGGGACAAACCCGGCATGGTCCGCCTGACCGGGCGTCACCTGAGCATGAAGGGCTTTTCGAACACCCTAGAGCTCGACGCCAAGGGTTTGGCCGCTCCGGTGGTCAACGTCTACACGGGCATCGCCCCGCCGGCGGACGCCGAGCCGGACGACGGCGGGAAGGATGGGGCATGAGCGCCGCGGCGATGGACGAGTTCGATGGCGTGCCGTCAGATGCCGAGTTGGTCCAGCGCTGGGCCGAGCGTTCGGCATCGGCCGGGGTGTTCGACATCGCCTGTTCGCCAGAGGAATGGCACGCGGTGGTCGGCGCTCTGTCGTCCGCAGGCTGGATCAGGCCAGCGCCGGTGTGTCATGGCGCTGTTGTCGCGGTGTATGTGGGAAGCGCCGTCGTTTCCTTCCGTCCGCCCGGGTGAGGCGGTGCCATGCGGACCGTATCCGCCGTCACCACCACGATCGAGCTCTTCAAGGGCTACAACCCGCACCCAAAGGCCTGGAAGTTCTTCAAGGACAACCGACGCTATTGCCTGGCCACGTGCGGTAGGCGGTCGGCCAAGTCGCACACCGGGGCCCGGCGGTTCGTGCGGCGCATCTTCGAGGACTTGGCGGGCCCAAAGGGAAAGACGCCGTATGAACCCGGCGCGGCCCGGCGCGGGACGGCGCTGTGGTGGGACCGGCGCCCCCGCCTGCACTACTGGGTCTGCGCTCACGAGAACGAGCAACTGGACGAGCCGCGGCGGTACATCCTCGAGGTGTTACCGCCCGAAGTCCTGGACCACGCCGACAACAGCAAGGGCCGGCTGTGGTTGCACGGCGACATCCTGATCGAGTTCAAGACGCTGCACGATCCAAAGCAAAAGGTCGGCTCGGGTCTGGACGGCATCTGGATCGAAGAGGCAGCCCGCGTCCGCGCCGATGCCTGGCAGGGATTCGTGAACTTCGCCCTGGCCGACCGCGAGGGGTGGGCTCAGTTCACCACCACGCCGCTGGGGAAAGATTGGACATACGGGAATCTCTACCTGAAGTCGCTGGAAGACCCGGAAAACTACGGCTTCCACACCTGGTTCATGTCCGACAACATCCGCGTCCCAGCGATCGTGGCCTACGACGCCGAGATGAAGCGGACGCTACCCCCGGCCTACTACAAGCGCGAGTGCCGAGCGAGCTACGACGCCTTCATCGGCCAAATCTACGAGGACTTCGACCCGCAGCGGATCTGCCCCGACCGGTACCCTATGGTCACGGACGACCTGCCAGCCGGCGTGCAACTCGTGAAGCGAATCGGAACCCAGGACTGGGGATTCACGGCGCCGGGGGCCCAGATCGTCCTGGGTTCCACCAACGCCGATCCGAACAAGGCTGCCCTGTGGGCGATCGACGAGGTCTACAGCAACAGTCAGCTGGTCGAGGATTTCTGGGCGCCAAGCGCGCGGGCGCTGAACCAAAAGCACCGGATGAACGAGTGGGTCGCCGACCCAGCCGAGCCCGACAACCTCGAGCGGATGAAGCGGGTGGGCATCCGAATGACCGGCCACAAGAACTACATGACCGCCAAGTTCGACGAGCACGAGCGGTCGGTGCGCGCCGGCATCCGGATGCTGGCCTCGCTGATCTACCAGGGCAGGTTCCACGTCACCCGGAAGTGCCCAAATCTGTTGTCGGAACTCGAGTCCTACCGGTGGGCCGATGCTCCGGGCGGCGGTGGAGGCGTCACGGACGCCAACCCGCGCGCTGGACTGCAGGAGAAACCTGCGTCAGGGCAGAAGGAGCACGCGGCCACGGCGACCCGGTACGGGGTGACCTACCTGATGCGGGGGGCCCGGTTCGAGGCTCTACAGGGCCTGGCGGCCTAACGCGGGCGGGCGGCCGAACTTTGACGGTTCCGGCTGGATTCGGCAGGTCTATTGCCCATGTCCAAGAGCGACGTCTCGGAGAATGCCCTCATCGCCTTGATCTTCACGAACACGCCGATCACGTTGGTCGGTGACGCGGCCGGAATTCTCGGCAGCGCGGCGGCAGGCAACCTGTACATCAGCCTGCACACCGCAGACCCGGGCGAGACGGGCAGCCAGACCACCAGCGAGACGGCCTATACCAACTATGCGCGCGCGGCGGTCCCGCGGACGTCGGGTGGTTGGACGGTGGCCGGCAACGTGGCGTCGAACGCGGCCGTTGTCAACTTTCCGACCTGCGGCGCGAGCGGCGCGACCATCACCCACTTCGGCATCGGAACGTCGCCGAGCGGCGCCGGGAAGCTGCTGTACTCGGGGGCCCTGTCTTCGTCGTTGGCGGTCAGCAACAACATCACCCCCACGATGGCCATCGGCGCCTGCACTAATTCGGAAGATTGAGGACGCGGTGAGCGTCCACGCCCAACGACTGGAACGGTTCGTCGGCGCGGCCGAGATTCAACGCATTTCCGACGGCATGCGCGGCTGGTACGGGCCGCCCATCCCGGTGGCGCGGGTGCCCGGGCACGTGATGGCGCTGTCCGGCGGCGACTTCGGCGGAAAAATGCGGGCGGGGCGGTTCTCCAGCCTGGTCGACGCGTCGGTCGAGCGGACCAGGCAGGCACTCCGCCGCGCGGCCCGGCGCTCACAGGGAAAGTTGGGCGCCGGGTTCACGTCGCTTTCCGACCTCATCGCCGAGGCCACCGCCGGCAAGCGGCGCGAGTACTTGTTCAGCAAGGCCGGCCCGACCGGCGTGGTTGGCGTGACCAGTAGCCTGTGGGGCGTGGGCAATCAGCCGGCCGCCGGCGCCAACGCATCGAACGCCCCGGGCGGCGACGCACCCACGGACGCCACCACCGGCGCGTTCCCCTTCACCAACCCGACCGGGGGCGACACACAGCACTTTGTCAGCGGGTACCCGGTGGCCAGCGTCGCCGGCAACACACTGCTGCTCTATGACCGCCTGTTCCAGGTCAACAAGACGATCAACAGCACGGCCACGGAGCAGATAACCGGAGTGCCCACGCGCTATCAGTCGACGACGGGCGGGGCGCCTGACTCGGCCGAGGGGAATTTCCTGTTCGTCGAGGTCGGCGGCACTGCCATTGCGGCCACGGCCCACAACTGGACCGTCTGCACCTACTCCAATCAGGCAGGAACCACCGGGCGGAACCTTCCGTCTCTGGCGGGAAACTCCGGCGCCATCGTTCGGCGCCTCGACCACCCAGCGGGTCAGTGGTTCGCGCCGCTGGCCTCTGGTGACACCGGCGTTCGCATGCTGACCCAGATGCAGTGCGACGCCCTGGTGGCCACCGGCGTGGTCAACTTCGTGATCGGTCACCCACTCGCCTGGCTGCCGTGCCCGGTCGCGAACATGACCTGCGTGACGGACGGCATCAACAGCGCCTTCAACCTCGCCCGCATCTTCGACGACGCGGCCCTTGCCTTCCTTGAGGTCTGCAAGCCGGCCACCACGGCGACTGCGTATGCGGGAAGCCTGACGACCATTTCCGGCTGAGGGGTGACACGTGCGGTTTCGCGCGTCGGGGTCCTCGCTATTCCTTGAAACGCGGGTCCAGTGGCAGCCGAGCCTCACGGTTCATGACCCGGCACCACCGCTACCGCTTGAGGATCCAGCCGGCGGGGGATCGATCTCGGGGTCGACCGCAGGCACTGGAACGGCGTCCGCGACTGGCGCTGGGGTAGCTGGCGCGGCCGGCGGCACGGCGGGCACCGGTGCCGCGGCGGCGGCGATCACCGGCCGGACCGCGGGATCTGGGTCGGCAACCGGCGCGGGCGCGTCCACCGCCGCGGCTGGTGGATCTGGCGCGGCATCGGGATTTGACTCGGGCGCAGGGACGAGCGCTGCGGGC
>Ga0207674_10008668_pt1 | contig 11712 bp, 8 predicted proteins | sample KBSCornC72_FD_184303 | JGI IMG/M metagenome (GOLD analysis project Ga0207674, IMG submission 184303) | Corn rhizosphere microbial communities from Kellogg Biological Station, Michigan, USA - KBS Corn C7-2 (SPAdes) (version 2) | ecosystem: Host-associated > Plants > Roots > Rhizosphere > Soil ... | reverse complement strand
GCTTCGAGTCGGTGCAAGCACCTTTCGGGTCGGTGCGATGGGGCTTTGAGTCGGTGCAAGCACCTTTCGGGTCGGTGCGATGAGGCTTCGAGTCGGTGCGAATGTGCTCGGTGCGTTGTGGGACAGGCCGTCGCATTGAAAAATCCGGATCGGGCGTCGTTTGGAGATAGCGGATCAATCTCGCGAATGCTGGATACAGCCGGTGAGTGAGTCGCCAGATTGGTTCGTACTCATGCGCGGTGACGTATCTTTTCAGCTGCGCGGCGCGAAACGAATCGCCCAACTCGTTCAACGATCGGCGCGAGATCTCGAGGAACCGCGCGAACTCCTTGTGCTTGCACGCGAATCCTTCAGCGATGTTGCGGCACACCGAATTCGCTGCATCTTCCGTTTGCGATCGAAGTTTGAGATCGCGCGCGAAGCTCTGTTGCTCCGTCAACTTGAGCACCAGGATCCGTATTTGATCGGCGAGTTGCCAGACAATCAGATCCTGGTAGCGTCTCGCTCCACGCATGTTCTGTGGAAGAGCACCCTCTGTGCCTCCTCGATTTCCTCAGGATTCGAGTCGGCGACGACGAAACCGAGCAAGATCCGCGACGTCAGCGCCCCGCAATCCGCGCACCTTTTGCACCGACCTGGATTCAGCTTGCACCGACCCGGATCCACCTTGCACCGACTCGGATCCACCTTGCACCGAATCGGATCCACCTTGCACCGACCTGGATCCACCTTGCACCGACTCGGATCCACCTTGCACCGACCCGGATCCACCTCGCACCGACCGGCGTATGCCAACCATTTTTAGTCATGCCCTGGCCGCCAGCGCCGCGGCGCGATGGTGGGGGCACCGATTGCCGGCACGCTTCTGGACGTGGACGGCGGTCTGCTCAATGTTGCCGGACGCCGACGTCATCGCCTTCGCGTTCGGCATCCCGTACGGTGACATGTTCGGCCACCGCGGCTTCACGCACTCCCTCTTCTTCGCCGCCCTCACCGGCGCCGGCGCCACTTGGCACCTTCGGCACCGACCCGGATCCGACTTGCACCGATCCGGATCCGACTCCCACCGACTCGCGCTGTTCTTGTGGTTCACGGCTGTGACCGCCTCTCACGGATTATTGGACGCCCTCACCAATGGCGGGCGCGGCATCGGATTCTTCGCGCCGTTCAGCGACCAGCGCTATTTCTTTCCGTGGCGCCCGATTCAGGTGTCGCCGATCGGCGTGGGATTCTTCTCGCCGCGAGGCCTGCGGGTCCTCGCCAGTGAGGCGGGATGGATCTGGGTCCCCTCTGCGATAATTGCCGTTTCCGCGCGCCTGTTCCGGAATGGCCAGACATAATGCCCTCGTGGTGCTGGCGGCCGCGGCGTTGGCCGCGACCGGACCGTACGCGTTTGCGCAGCTCGGGGGCGGGGCGCCGAAGGCGCAGACAGATCTCTTCAAGACCGACCCGGAGGGCTTCACACGCGCACGGTTTCCCCCCGCCGAATGGCCGGACCGCGACTTCACCATCTGCCGGCTCCAGTACGCGAGCGTCCGGTCGGAACGTGACGGCAGCGGGTGGAAAACCGACTATCCCTACAGCGAGATCAACCTCCTCATTCGCTTCGCGCAGCTGACGAAAACTTCCATCAGCTACGACGAAGAGCAGAAACGCCCTAACACGTGGGTCGTCAAGCTTACCGACGCGAAGCTCTACGACTGCCCGTTTCTAATTGCATCCGATGTCGGGACCATTGGCATCAAGGATGTAGAGGTGCCGCCTCTACGGGAGTACCTCCTCAAAGGCGGGTTCCTTTGGGTGGACGACTTCTGGGGGAGCGAGGCGTGGACTCAGTGGGAGCAGGAGATCAGTAAGGTGTTCCCTCCGGAGGCGTACCCCATCGAGGACGTGTCGGCCGCCGACCCGATCATGCGGGAGATGTTCGACCTGGAAAGGGTCCCGCAGATCACAAACGTCACCTTCTGGCTCAAGAACAACGGGAAAACGTCAGAACGGGAGGAAGACAGCGCGCAGGTCCACGTCCGGGCGATCCGCGATCAGCACCGCCGGATCATGGTCCTCATGACGCACAATACAGATGTCGGCGATTCGTTCGAGCGGGAGCGGGAGTCCAGCGACTATTCCCGGCTTTTTTCACCCCCGGGATATGCGCTTGGGATTAACGTGTTGCTGTATGCGATGACCCAGTAGGTAAGTCCCCGGGATTCGGGACCTTGGTCAAGAACCGACACTTCCCGCCGGACGTCTTTGAAACTATGATCGCCCCGTCTCATTGGTAGGTAGGAGTTGCCGTGTTCGAAAAGGTCTTTCAGGCACTCTTCTCGTATCGCCCCGTAGTTTTCCAGCAGGGCGACTTCCGCTTCGACCTCACCACGGCCTCGTTTGTGGCTGCCGGCATCGCCGCGCTCATTATGGGGGCCGCCATCTTCACCTACCGCACCGTCGGCGTAAACGGCCGGCCACGCGACAGGGTGGTGCTGACGGCGCTCCGAATGGTTGCGCTGGCGCTCGTCGTCTTCTGCCTGTTCCGGCCGACGCTCATCGTGAAGGCGGCCATTCCCCAGCAGAACGTCGTCGCGGTGCTGATGGACGATTCGCGCAGCATGCAGATCGGCGACTGGGACAACAACCAGCCGCGAGCCGAGTTCCTCCGGCAGCAGCTCGCCGCCAATACCAGCCCGCTCCTCAAGTCGCTTTCCGAGCGGTTTCTGGTCCGGACGTTCCGGTTCTCATCCACCGCCGCGCGCGTCAACTCCGTCAAGGATCTCTCCTTCGGTGGATCGCAGACCAAGATTGGCGCGGCGCTCGACGGTGTCCGCGAGGAACTGGCGGGGCTGCCGGTCGCGGGTGTCGTGCTCGTCAGCGATGGGGCGGATACCAGTGAAGCCTCGCTGACCAACACGTTACTGAGCCTCAAGGCGGAAAAGCTGCCGGTCTTCACGGTCGGCGTCGGCAGCGCCAAGCTCCCGAGGGATATTCAGATTGATCGCGTCAGCACACCGCGAACGGTGTTGAAGGGCGCCTCGCTGCTCGTCGATGCGGTGATCACGGAGACCGGCTACTCGGGGCAGACGGTCACACTGGACGTCGAAGACGACGGCCGCATCGTTGGTTCACAGAAGGTCCAGCTGCCGGTGGACGGGAGTCCAGCGGCAGTTCGCATCCGGGCGACGGCGACCGAACCGGGTCCGCGGGTGTTCACCTTCAAGGTGGCGCCACAGCAGGGCGAGGTCGTGACGCAGAACAACCAGCGCGATTCGCTCGTGGACGTCCGTGATGTGCGGGAAAAGATTCTGTACTTCGAAGGCGAGCCGCGCTCCGAGATGAAGTTCATCCGGCGCGCCGTGGCCGACGACAAGAACCTGCAGATCGTCACGCTCCAGCGGACGGCGGACAACAAGTTCCTGCGTCTTGACGTCGATACGCCTGATGAACTGCTCGGCGGCTTCCCGAAGACGCGTGACGAGCTGTTCGCTTTCAAGGGTCTGATCCTTGGCAGCATCGAGGCGGCGGCGTTCAGCGCCGATCAGCTGCAGATGATCGCCGACTTCGTCGATCGTCGCGGTGGCGGCCTGCTGATGCTCGGCGGCGCACGATCGTTTGCCGAGGGCGGCTACGGCGGCACGCCGGTAGCCGATGCCCTGCCACTCCTTATTGATGCGCGCAGCCGCGCCGGTGAGCCGACAACCTTCGCGCGCCTCAAGGTGATGCCGACTCGCGCCGGGGAAGCACACGCCGTGACGCAGATAGCGGGCAGCGAAGAGGCGTCGGCGAAGCGCTGGCCCGACCTGCCGCAGGTCACGATGATCAACGCGCCGCTCCCGCTCAAACCCGCGGCGACGGTGCTCCTCAATGGCACCGACGAACGCGGTCGCACCGATCCCGCGCTCGTGTGGCAGCCGTACGGACGCGGCAAGAGCATCGCGTTTCTGCCGCAGGATTCGTGGGAGTGGCAGATGCACGCCAGCATCCCGCTCGAGGACATGACCCACGAGAACCTCTGGCGGCAGATGCTGCGGTGGCTCGTGGCCGATGTTCCTGCTCCGGTCGAAGCACGCACCACCGTCGACCGCGTCGAACCGGGCGAAGCGGTGAATATCGAGGCGTCGGTTGTCGATCCGACGTGGCTCGATATCAATGACGCGCATGTGATGGCGCGTGTCACCCGCCCAGGCGGCTCGACGCTCGATGTTCCCTTGCAGTGGACCGGCGAGCGCGACGGCCAGTATCGAGGCACGTTCGTGAGCACTGTCCCCGGTGCGTACGAAATCGCAATTGATGCTGATCGTGCTGGCAAGCCGATTGGCACCAACAGCGCGTATGTGCGCGCCGGCGCGGGCGACGGCGAGTACTTCGATCCGACGATGCACGAGGCGCCGCTGCGGCGCATCGCGGAGGAGACAGGCGGACGCTTCTATACGCCGGCCAACGTCACCGGCCTTCCGGAGGACGTCAGCTACGCGGGACGCGGTGTGACATCGGTCGAAGAACGTGAGCTCTGGAACATGCCCATCATTCTGATCATGCTGGTGGGCCTCGTCTGCGCCGAGTGGGGTTATCGCCGCGCGGTGGGGTTGTCCTGATGCTGCATGCATTTCTTCTCGTCCTCGTAGGCCTCGCAGGCGATCCCGAGCACGGCGAGCTGTTCCACAAGTGGGGCGGCGAGCTGGCGGAGTCGGCTGCCCGCCTGGGCGTCCCCGCGGACCACGTGGTCTACCTTGTCGATCAGACGCAGGAAGGCGACAAGAACGTCACAGGGAAAGCGACGGTTGATGAAATCAGCAAGACATTCGACCGTTTCGCCAAACAGGCGACGCCAGAGGATGCGGTGTATGTCGTCCTGATCGGTCATGGCAGCTACGACGGCAAGACCGCGAAATTCAACCTGCCCGGTCCCGACATCTCGGCGGCGGACTTCAATACGCAGTTCAGAAAGCTGCCGACCAAACAGATCGTCTTCGTCGACACGACGAGCGCGAGCGGCCCGTTCCTCAACGAGCTGTCCGCTCCCGGTCGCGCGATCATCACGGCGACGCGGAATGGCTCGGAGAACTTCTCGACGCTCTTCGGCGGCTACTTTGTCGACGCCCTGACCGGTGACGAGGCCGACGCAGACAAGAACCGGCGCGTGTCGATGCTCGAAGCGTTCCAGTTTGCGAAAGCGGCGGTCCAACGCGCCTACGAGAAGGAAGGGCTGCTGTCCACCGAGCACGCGCTACTCGACGACAACGGCGACAAAACGGGGAGCGCTGATCCGTCCACCAACGGGCCCGACGGCAAAGTGGCGTCGCTGCTGGCCATCGGATCGGCGGCCGACGCGGCGGCGCTGCCAAGCGACCCGAAGCTTCGCGCGCTGGTCCTCGAGCAGCGCGAACTGGAGCACCGGGTCGAGTCGCTGCGGCTGCTGAAGGAAAGCATGGACCCGGCGAAGTATCAGAGTGAGCTCGAAAAACTCGTGACCGATCTTGCGCTGAAGACCCGTGAGATTAGAAGCCTCGAAGGTGCCAAATGAGTGATCGCGTAACGATGAACCCGTACATAACCAGCGACGTCGTCGATCTCGATTCGCCGGACGACATCAAGCTTGCGGACAAGATGAAGGCGGGCCGCGAGCAGATCATCCGCGAGCTGCGCAAGGTCATCATCGGACAGGAAGACGTCATCAACCAGGTCCTGAACACGCTCTTCGTCGGCGGGAACAGCTTGATCGTCGGTGCGCCGGGGCTCGCCAAGACGCTGTTAATTCACACGATGGCGCAGGTGCTGCACCTGAAGTTCTCGCGTATTCAGTTCACACCCGACTTGATGCCGTCCGACATCACCGGCACCGACCTGGTGCAGGAGGATCAGGCGACCGGCCGCCGGCAGATGGTGTTCGCGCCCGGACCGATCTTTGCCAACATCGTGCTGGCCGACGAAATCAACCGCACGCCGCCGAAGACGCAGTCGGCGCTGCTCGAGGCGATGCAGGAGCACCGCGTCACGATTCAGGGACGCACGTACAAGCTCGACGAGCCGTTCTACGTCTTCGCGACGCAGAACCCGATCGAGCTGGAAGGCACGTATCCGCTCCCCGAAGCGCAGCTCGATCGGTTCATGTACCACATCATCATCGAGCACCCGCCGTACGACGAGGAGATCGACGTCGTACGGACGACGACGGCGATTCAGAACCCGCAGCTCGAACGGCCGGTCAGCGGTGACGATCTGATCCAGTTCAAGGAGTTGGTGCGCAAGGTGCCCGTGTCAGAGCCCGTGATGCGGCACGCGCTCGACATCGTCCGCGCGACACGTCCACGCGCGAAGGAGTCGATTGATTTCATCAACAAGTGGGTGGCGTTTGGCGCCAGCGTCCGCGCCGCGCAGTATCTGGTGCTCGGCGGCAAGGCGCGCGCGCTGACGAGCGGTCGCTATCACGTCAGCTTCGATGACATTCGCGCGCTCGCCCATCCGGTATTGCGTCACCGCATCATCACGAACTTCCACGCGCAATCGGAAGGCGTCACGACGGATCAGATTACGGACCGCTTGCTCGAGACGGTTCCGATGCCGCGGTCAGGGATGTAATTGGGTAGGGGCCGGCTGCAGCCGGCCCAGGAGTCACATGAGCGTCGCAGCAGGTCATTCGCAGAGCGCCATTCCCGGCGCGCGCTTCATGGATCCCGCGGTCCTCGCGCGGATCGGAAACCTGGAGCTCGTGTCGCGTGCCGTCGTCGACGGGTTCATCAACGGTATGCATAAGGCGCCGTACTTCGGTGCGTCGGTGGACTTCGCCGAGCACCGCGGCTACGTCCCGGGCGACGACATCCGGCGCGTGGACTGGAAGTTGTGGGCGCGAACCGATCGGTACTACGTCAAGGAATACGAAGCGGAGTCGAACTCGAATTTCTCGGTGCTGCTCGACGTGTCGAAGTCGATGAACTTCGGCACAACCGGCATCACGAAGCTGGATTACGCGCGCATTCTGACCGCCTGTCTCACGAACCTCGTTCACCATCAGCGCGACCGTGTCGGTCTGGTGACCTTCGACAACGACGTCGTGGAGTTCGTCCCGTCCTCCGCCAAGCACATGGAGGTCGTGCTGCACACGCTCGACAAGGTGCAGGCGGGGCGGCCGGGCAGTCTCAAGGCGCCGTTCCAGAAGATGGCGGAGCACTTTGGACGGCGCGGCGTGCTCGTCATCCTCTCGGACTTCTATGAAGAGCCGGATGCGGTGCTCGACGCCGTCTCGCCGCTGCGGTTCCGCGGCAACGACTTAATCGTGTTTCACGTACTCGACAAGTCCGAGCTGGACTTCGGCTTCACCGATGCATCGGCGTTCGAGGACATCGAATCGGGCGAGCAGATGCCGGTGGTCCCCGATGCATTCCGCAAGGAGTATCAGTCGCTCGTGCGTGCGCACCTGGACGCGCTGCAACAGCGTTTCTCGGCGAACCGGATCGACTACACGGTGCTCAATACGTCGAAGCCGCTCGACCACGCGCTGTACAGCTATTTGTCGGCGAGAGCAAGAATGATGAAAGTTAGATAACGATGGCTTTCTTAGCACCTCTCTTCTTCGTTGGGCTTGCCGCTCTCGCGATACCTGTGTTGATTCATCTGACCCAGCGCGAGAAGAAGATGGTCCAGCAGTTCCCGTCGCTGATGTTCGTGCGGCGGATTCCGTATCAGACCGTCCGGCGCCGGAAGCTTCGTGACATCGCGCTCCTCTGCGTGCGTCTGGCGGCGCTGATGCTCATTGTCGCGGCGTTCGCTCGTCCGTTCCTCTGGCGGCCGAATGCGGCGACCGCGATTGGCGCCACGGCCCGTGAAGTCGTCGTGCTCCTCGACCAGAGCTACAGCATGGCGTACGCGGATCGATGGGATCGCGCGAAGGCAGCCGCTCGCGACGCCATCAACCGGCTTGGCCCGTCGGACCGGGCGTCCGTGGTCCTCTTTTCCTCCGGCGCCGACATCGCGCTCCGTTCGACGGGCGAAAAGGATCGGCTGATTGCGTCGATGGACGGCGCGACGCCGACGGCGGCAGCCACCCGATTCGGTCCAGCGCTGAAGGTGGCGGGCAGCATCCTCGCCGAGTCGCCGCTGCCGCGCAAGGAAGCGATTCTCATCAGTGACTTCCAGCGCAGCGGCTGGCGTGGTGAAGAAGGAGCGCGACTGCCGTCGGGCAGCACGCTGACGCCCGTGACGATCGGCGGCCCGGCGGACAAACCCAATGCGAGCGTGACGTCTGCCGCCCTCTCGCGCTCGACGTTCTCCGATCAGGAGCGCGTGACGGTCACCGCCGCGGTGGCGAACCGGACGGTTGCGCCGGTGACGGGTGATTCGCTGACGCTCGAAATCGGCGGTCGCGCGATTCAAACCTTGCCGCTCAACATCGCGCCAGAAGGATCGGCGTCGGTGGCGTTCCAGCCGTTCACCGTGCCGTCGAAGAACATGCGTGTGACGGTACGGGCCGGCAACGACGCGCTCGCAACCGACAACGTATTCAACCTGGTGATCTCGCCGTCCGCTCCGGTACGCATTGTCGTCGTCGACAGCGGCAACCGGGCGGGCGCGGGGTTGTACCTGATGCGTGCGCTCGGTATCGGCGACGCGCCGAAGTTCGACATCCTCAGCCGCCAGCCGGCGGCGGTGTCGGACGAAGACCTGCGGCGTGCGTCGGTGGTGCTCCTCAACGACGTCGATGTCAATGTGGGGCTCGGCCGGCGGCTGCAGCGGTTCGTCCAGGATGGCGGCGGTGTCTTCATCGCCGCGGGGCCACGTGCCACGTGGCCGCAGGAGGCCGACATTCTTCCGGCCTCGTTATCGCAGCCGATCGATAAATCACGCGGCGAGTCGGCGCGCGTCGGCGCGCTCGAGTACGGCCATCCAGTGTTCGAAGTGTTCCGCGCGCCGCGCAGCGGCGATTTCTCCACCGCGCGCTTCTACGCGTATCGGTCCGTCGCCGCCGCGCCGAACACGCAGGTGCTGGCGCGCTTCGACGCCGGCACGCCCGCTCTCGTTGAACGCAAGGTCGGCAGCGGACACGTCATGCTGTGGGCGTCCACACTCGATCTCTCGTGGAGCGATCTGCCGCTCAAGCCCGTGTTCCTTCCGTTCATTCATCGTTCGATGGTGCATCTGGCCAATTACACCGAGCCGACGCCGTGGCTCACGATCGGCCAGGTCTTCGATCCGGACGCGTCGAGTGCAAAGGCACAAGCGACCGGCCGGCTGGCGCTGACGCCGTCGGGCAAGCGGCTCCCGCTCGAAGACGAAGGGTCGTCCGCACAGGTGCTCGAGCTCACCGAGCAGGGCTTCTACGAAATTCGCGGCCAGAAGGCGAACTCGGATGTCACGGTGGTGGCCAGCAACATCGATCCCGCCGAGTCGGAACTGACACCGGTCGACCCGGCTGACATCGTGACCGCCGCAACGGGCGGTGCGGGACAAAATGCGCAGCAGGCCGAGGCGGACGTGCCGTTGACGCCTGAGGCGCAGGAACGAGCGCAGCGGCTCTGGTGGTACATGCTGGCGACCGGAATCCTGTTGCTCGGCGTCGACACCTTGTTCTCCAACTGGCTGTCACGGACGTAAGGGCAGGGCTGATTCAGGCGTATTCTGGTGTGAAGGTAGGCTGGGTTCTTCCGGACCCGGCGGAGAGACACAATGCTCGACTTTCTGAAAAGCGCGTCCACGCCCCCGAATGACCTCCTCGGCATCATCCGCTACGTGCGGGCGCGCTGGCGTGCGCGGCTCGCCGTCAAAGGATCGGTGCGCCTTATCGCAATGAACGTCGGGGTGTTCTTCGCGCTCGCCTATCTGATGCAGTGGTCGCGGTTCACTCCTGCGTCGATCCTGTTCTCGCGCCTCGTCCTGGCAGCGTCCATTGTCGGGTCGATCTACTTCTTCATCGTCAAGCCGCTCCGGCGCCGCGTTTCCGACGATCAGGTCGCGCTCTACCTCGAAGAGAAAGAGCCGTCGCTCCAGACGATGCTCATCAGCGCGGTCGAATCCAGCCGCGCGGGGCGGCACTGGGAATCGAGCGCGTTGGTCGAGAAGCTCGTCGCGCAGGCCGTCGAGAAGTGTTCCGAGGCCGACACCGCTCGTCGTGCCGAGCACGGTCCGCTGCGCGCCAACGGCGCCATCTTCGCCGGTGTCGTGACTGCTGCAATCCTGGCGGTGCTGCTCGGGCCGGCGTTCTTCCGTCATGCGTTGTCGGCGATGGTCGTCATGCAGAGCATCGAAGCCGCCACGCCGTACAAGATTACGGTGACTCCCGGAAACGTGTCGGTACCGAAAGGCGCCGATCAGACCATCAACGCGAAGCTCGCCGGCTTCAGCGCGCAGAACGCCGTCGTGATGTTCCGCCGCGATCCGACATCGCAGACCTACGAGAAGCTGCCGCTCGTCCTCAACGACAAGGGCGTTTTCGAGGGAATCATCTTTGGTGTGAAGACGGCGACGGAGTACTTCATCGATGCCGATGGTGTGAAGTCGAGTACCTACACGCTGAAGGTCGTCGACGTCCCGTACGTCGACAAGCTGGCGCTCGAATACAAGTTCCCCGCGTATACGGGTCTCGAACCGGAAAAGATTGAAGACGGCGGCGACATCGCAACTCTCCGCGGCACCGACGTCAAGGTCACGATCACGCCGACGATGAAGACCAAGGGCGGGCGGCTTGCGTTGAACGACAAGGTGACGGTGCCGCTGACCGTGGAAGCCGACGGGACGCTCACCGCATCGTTCAAGGCCGATCAGGACGGTTCGTATCACGTCGAATTGGATGCGCCGAACGGCGAGCGCGTGACTGCCTCTCCGCAGTACACGATTGACGTCCTGACGGATCGCGCTCCGACGGTGTCGTTCGCCCGTCCGGGTCGCGACACATCCGCGTCAGCCATCGAAGAGGTCTACGTCGAGGCCTCCGCCGATGACGACTACGGCATCAAGAATCTGGAGCTGGTCTACTCCGTTAACGGCGGAGCCGAGAAGGTCGTGCCGCTGTTCAACGGCGCGAAGCGGCTCCCGGCGGTCAGCGCGGGTCATACGTTCTATCTCGAAGAACTCGGCGTCAAGTCGGGCGATTCGGTTTCCTACTACGCGCGCGCCACGGACAACAGCGCGGGCGGCACACAGCAGGCGAGCAGCGACCTGTACTTCGTTCGCGTGCGTCCCTTCGATCAGAAGTTCCGCCAGGCGCAGTCGATGGGCGGCGGAGGCGGCGGAGGCGGTGGCGGCCAGAACCAGGTTGACGCGCTCTCTGAGCAGCAGCGGCAGATCATCTCCGCGACGTTCAACGTGCAGCGCGACAAGCGGACCGTGTCCACGGACAAGTTCCGTCAGAACTCCACCGTGGTTGGTCTGTCGCAGCAGAAGCTGCGCGAGCAGGTGGAAGGGCTGCTGACGCGGATGAACAGCGAGTTCATTCAGCAGGATCCGAAGTTCAAGCAGATCGCGGACTTGCTGCCGCAGGCCGTGACGGCGATGAAGGAAGCCGAATCGAAGTTGAGCGCAACGGCGCCGGATCAGGCGCTCGCGTCCGAGAACAAGGCGCTGACGCTGCTGCAGAAGGCCGAAGAGGAATACGAGACGCAGGTCAGTGTCCAGCAGGGCGGCGGCGGTGGTGGCGGCGGATCGTCGCAGCAGCGAGAGCTGGCGGACATCTTCGAGCAGGAGCTCGACAAGATGGCGAGCCGCTATGAGACCGCCGACCGTCAAATGCAG
>Ga0207674_10008662_pt1 | contig 11717 bp, 9 predicted proteins | sample KBSCornC72_FD_184303 | JGI IMG/M metagenome (GOLD analysis project Ga0207674, IMG submission 184303) | Corn rhizosphere microbial communities from Kellogg Biological Station, Michigan, USA - KBS Corn C7-2 (SPAdes) (version 2) | ecosystem: Host-associated > Plants > Roots > Rhizosphere > Soil ... | reverse complement strand
GAAACCTGCGCCAGTGCGATGCCCGCGAACGCCAGCATCATGATTAAGTATCTTGGGAACATAGCTAGAGCTTCAGTCTACTTGAACCCATCCTGACAGAAAGAGTCTCGTGCGAGAAGAGTTATTACAGACGCTTCGATTGGCCGTGCCCTTAGTACTGGCCGAGCTCGGCTGGATGGCCATGGGCGTGGTGGACACCATGTTCGTAGGCCGGGTGAGCGCCGAAGCCATCGGCGCGGTGGGGCTGGGAACGATGGTGTTCTACGGAATCGCCATTTGCGCCGCTGGAGTGCTGCTGGGGCTGGACACGCTGGTGGCACAGGCCTTCGGCGCGGGAGATCGGCAGGATTATCATCGTTCACTGGTGGCGGGCGTATGGATGGCAGTTGTGATGATCCCCGCTGTGATGGGATTGGTCTGGCTGTTGGAAAGTTTTCTGCCCCAGCTGGGAGTGAACAGCGACGTGGTGCTCGCTACGCGGCCGTATCTCCACGCACTGATCTGGAGCACGCCTCCTTTATTGATTTATTTCGCGCTGCGGCGTTACCTACAGGCTCTGCATATTGTGCGGCCGGTGATGATCACTTTGGTTACTGCGAATCTGGTCAACCTGGCGGGGAATTGGCTGTTGGTATTGGGTCATCTGGGAGCACCACGACTGGGCGCAGAAGGATCGGGCTGGGCCACCTGTCTTTCCCGCATCTACATGGCAGGGGGGTTAATATTCGTTCTATGGAGACGTGATCCGGAAATCTTCCGCATCGCCTGGCGTCCCGACACCAAGCGAATGTGGGCGCTCGTCAAACTTGGGGCACCGGCTGCGGCGCAAATGGCAGTGGAGATCGGGGTATTCGCTACCGTGACCGTCCTGGTGAGCAGACTGAACGCGACGGCGCTGGCCGGACATCAGATCGCGCTGACGACTGTGAGTACAACATTCATGATGCCGCTGGGCATCAGCTCGGCAGCCGCTGTGCGAGTCGGCTTCGAACTCGGACGCGGAGACAAACATGCTGCTGCTCGCGCAGGTTGGACGGCGCTTGCATTGGGAGCCGCGATGATGTCGGCTGCAGCCATCGTATTGCTAGTGATTCCCGAAGCCATCGCCCGAGTGTTCACTCCGGATGTTGCGGTGATTGCCGCGGCGGCCACGATTCTGCGCGTGGCGGCGTTCTTTCAGCTATTCGACGGGCTGCAGATTGTGGTTACGGGTTCACTGCGGGGCGCCGGCGATACCCGGACGCCGATGGTGTGCCACCTGGTCGGCTACTGGGTCATCGGACTGCCGCTAGGCGCGATGTTGTGCTTTGGGCGGGGGTTGGGTGCGCCAGGTTTGTGGATGGGCCTGTCTGCGGGGCTGATCGCGATCGGCATTGTCCTGGCGGCATTCTGGTGGCGGACGGCGGTAGAGTGGTCGCGGCAAGTGAGAATCAGTGAATCCGCACGATATGGTTTAGAAGATGATAGCGGTTTAAAAGCGCCGCGTGATAAAATATGAAGACCTAGCATTTCCTCCCGGCCAGGTAGCTCAGTTGGTAGAGCGCAGCCCTGAAAAGGCTGGCGTCGGCGGTTCGATTCCGTCCCTGGCCACCACGTTTTCAATCACTCACCGACCCCTGCATCAAGCGTTTCTGTTCCGTTCCAAAAATAACTTGGCACGCCGGGTCTGCCAACCCGAACGACGGAAACAGCAAGGGCAGCAGAATGGCGCATACCGACGAGAACGCGATCTCCATCATCACTTGACTCTGTGCCTGCACGCGACGGCCCCACTGGGTTTAGGCCAGCCCCAGCGTATCTTGCGCTTGGAAGAGCCTACGCCTGCCAAGTATTGCTGGAGCAACTCGGACTCGAAAGCTGGAAACGTCAATTTCTTTTTACCGCGTTCGAAAACAGCATTGGACTGTGCGTCAAGACTTTTTTGGGTCCCACTGCGGTCATAGTCTGTGTGGAATTTCGTAAAGTCTCCCGTCTGGGCCGAGTTGATATAAACTAACGTCGAATCATCCACGGAAGGCGACATGAACATTCGCAAGCTGCTCGATTGGCGCAAACTCCTTATTTATTCGCATCGATGGCTGGGAATCGGCATCACTGTGATGTTCCTGATCTGGACGCTTTCAGGCGTGGTCCTTATGGATTACGGCCACCCGCAAATCACTACTGGGGAGCGCCTGCTTCGGCTGAAGCCCATCAACTTTTCGACAGCGACCGTGACGCCGGCTGAGGCGGCCTCGAAGGCGGGCATCAAACCGTACCGCGTGCGATTGTCCATGCTTGATGGCCGGCCCGTGTATCGGTTTACTAGGGTGAGCATCGGCAACTGGTCCGCAGTGTATGCGGACACCGGTGAGGTCCTTCCCCGCATGGACCGCGAGCAGGCCCTGAAGTGGATGAAGCAATTCGCTCCCGAGTACGCCTCCACCATGACCTATGAAGCCTACCTGGAGAGTCCCGACGAGTTCACGAGGATTCCCACACTGGCCGGGTATGTTCCGCTGCATCGCATTGCAATGAACGATCCGGCAGGCACCGAATACTACATCTCTGAGAAGAGCAGCGACATTGTTCAGAAAACGGACAGGAGAGGCCGCATTCTCGCCATCTCAGGCTACGTTCTTCACAACCTCTTCTTCTTTCGACAGCGCACTTGGTGGACACCGTTGCTGGATTTCATCTCCTGGACCGCCATGCTCATGGTGGTGACCGGCATCGCCGTCGGAATCTGGCGCGTGGCGCTCAAGCCACGGTTCCGTCACAAAGGTGTTCCGTCCTGCACACCGTACTCAGGCTGGATGAAGTGGCACCACTATGCGGGCCTGGTCTTCGGCTTGTTTTCGATCTCGTGGATCCTGAGCGGGATGATCCCCATCAGCACGTTCCCGATCCCCGGGTGGACGGAGGTTTCAAAACGCGTCGAAAGCAACGGCGAGGGCTTCATCATGGGGAATCCCACGGTTTCTCCCAGATCAACGATGACGAAGGAAATGGCGCGCGCCATTACCGGCGGCCCCTTGAACTTGCAATCGCTCGAGATTGAAAAGGTGAAGGATGCCGTCGGGAAAATCCAGGAAAGGTTCGCTCCGAAAGAAGTCGAACTCATCCAGTTTAGGGGCGAGCCCTACTTCATCGCCTATCAGCCGCCTACAACCACAGAGGAAGCCGAGCACTGGACCACGAACAACGCGATCAACTCTGTAAATCTTCCGCAGGATAACCCGCACCTGTTCGTCTCCATCAAGCATCCGGAGAAGGGCGTAATAATGTCGTTCAGCAAAGAAGTGATGGAACAAGCATCTCGAGAAGCGATGCCGAATGTCCCCGTTATCGACAGGGAATGGCTGACGGATTACGACGATTACTATCACCAGACCACCACATCCTTCGAATTGGGCCGGCATAAGCCGGCGTATGTATTGCCCGTCCTGCGCGTGCGCTATGACGACAAAGATCAGACCTGGCTGTATTTCACACCGTCCCTCGCTCAGATGGTGAAGTTCGACAAGCGCGATCGTGCTAATCGATGGGTTTATTACGGTTTGCATGTAATGGACTGGCCGGGCCTGTTCAATCGCCGGCCGTTGTGGGACATCGTGACGATCGCATTGTTGGCAGGCCTTGCGGCGATAAGTATCACGACGCTGTTGCCAGCTTTCCGCCGGCTGAAGCGGCACGCGGTGCATGGTTGGAAATGGGCGTTCCCGCCGAAAAAGGTGCGGACTGCTTCGACGCCGGAATGGGCTGTATCTGACAGAGATCGCATTGCCGGAGACTGACAGCCGCCCCGGGAGGTACGGACCGAGTCGGGTGTATGCTGTGGAGAATATGACATCACAGCGACTGCGAGTGCTTCTGGTGGGATCTTTTGGGATCGCTCTTTTCATCTGCACGACATTGGCGGTTGGGCAACAGGTCAAAAAGATTGACGACAAGGCCCTGAAGAGTGCGGGAAAAGGCACCGAGTGGACCATCAATGGGATGGATTGGGGTGAGCAGCGCTACAGCACAATGACTCAGATCAATCCCGGGAATGTGGGCAAACTCGCATCCGCGTGGTCGTATGAGCTCGGTCCCGGCGGGGGCAACCAGCAAGCCACTCCTCTTTTTTCGAACGGAGTCCTATATACCGTGACGAACTGGAGCATCGTCGCCGCGGTCGACGCGAAAACCGGCAAAGAGCTGTGGCGCTATGACCCTGATGCGGATCGAACCATGACGCAGCCGGGAAAATCTCGCCTTTGTTGTGGTGTGAATAGCCGGGGCATTGCACTGTACGAGGGCAAGGTGCTGGTTCCCGTGGTCGATGGACGCATGCAGGCTCTGGACGCAGCGACCGGAAAGCTTCTGTGGTCTTCATGGGCGATCCCGGAACCGAAAGCCGGCGAGATCTCGCCATACTCCCTCACGATGGCGGCCCGCGTCGCCAAGGGCAAGGTGTTTATCGGTAATGCCGGCGCTGAGTTTCCTCCGTTTCGCGGATATGTTTCCGCCTTCGATGTAAACACCGGCAAAGAGCTCTGGAAGTTCTACACAACTCCTGCCGATCCTTCGAAGGGCTTCGAGAACAAAGCCATGGAAGCTGCGGCGAAAACATGGGTGGGCGAATGGTGGAAGCAGGGCGGCGGTGGATCCATGTGGGATGGGATGGCCTACGATCCCGACGAAAACCTTTTGTACGTCGGAACAGGCAACGGGACGGTCTGGTCAGCCGACGTTCGCAACGGTGGCAGGCAGGCAACGAATCCGGACAATCTCTACATCGCCTCGATCCTCGCTATCAACGTAGACACCGGCCAGTTGAAGTGGCACTTCCAGTGTACACCTGGCGATCAATGGGACTACGACGCCATCCAGCATCTGCTGCTTGCGGATATTCGGATCAACAATCGCAGTCGCAAGGTGGTCATGCAGGCGAACAAGAACGGTTACTTCTACGTGATCGATCGCACGAACGGCGAATTCATCTCCGCATCCGAGATGTCGCAAGTGAGCTGGGCTACAGGAATCGATCCAAAAACCGGCCGTCCCAATGTTCATCCCGATGCGCTCTACTCGTCGACGCAGGGCGTGACGGTATACCCGGTGCAGATGCACAATACATCCCAGATGTCGTTCAATCCCAACACGGGGCTGATCTATGTGCCGATTGCCGTCGAAAACACTTTCAGCTTCGTGGCATCGGAGAACTACACTCCGACTCCAGGGAGCCAGAACTTCGGACTGAATCTGGCCGGAGCACGGGGCGGCACGCCGATGAAATCCCCGCCTCCGCACGGACCCGACCGTAAAAATCCTGATGGAAGCAAAGTGCGCGGAGGTATTCTCACCGCCTGGGATCCCGCCACTCAAAAGGAACGCTGGTTCGCGCTGGGCGGCGGACAGTCGGGCGGTGGCACGCTGTCCCTGGCTTCGAACCTCGTGTTTCAAACGCTGGGCAACGGGCGTTTGAAAGCGTTTACCGCAGACAAGGGTGAGCAGCTTCTGGACATCGCGTTGCCGGTGACCTCCGGCGTGGGTCCGCCGATGACTTATATGCTCGATGGCAAGCAATACATCGCTGTCATGGGAGGAACTGGCGCTCAAGGACGTGGTGGACGAGGCCCAGCGCCCGCCGCCAATGGCGGCCCGGGTCCCGGAGCGCCGCCCGCGGGAGCAGCGCCTCTTGAGCCCACAGCCGCCGCAGCTCAAGCCGGAGACAATGCTCCTCCCGCGCCGGCCGCACCTGTGGCCAACAACAATCCGAAACTGCTTGTCTACGCTGTTCCTAATTGATGAGTTGGAATTCTGGAACGCTGAGCTGATCAGCGGCCGTAGACGAGGAGTTCCTTACCGTTAGGAAGGATGACGCGCTCAAGCTTGATGATCTTCTGGCCATCGGAGTACTGATAGCCGATGCCTGTAATGACGTCGCCGGCCTTGACGGTAGTCTTCGTCCAGCCGTTAGCCTCCATCCGGTTGAGAGCTGGACCGCCGACTTGCCATTTCTCCGTGGCGCCGTTTGTGGCCTGAACTGTAAGAGTGATCATCGGGTGTGGGTTGCCCCACTGGAAATCGACAACCGTACCCTTCACCGTAACGAGCTGTTGCTGGTTCACCGGCCATGAATGATGGGCCGAAAGTGGCATTGGAGCCGGGATCAGCGCAAGCGTTATCCAAGCGGGAATACAGAAGGCTTTCATTTCGTTCCTTTCTGCGAGCTTCGTTTTGCCAGGCTGGCTTCCTGGCAGCCATTCTAGAACAAACTCCGCTGAGGCGCGGGAGGAGTCCCCCTGGAAATTCCGTTCGAGCCAGGCGAATTCTGTTCCTTGTCTCCGAAGTCCACATAAATTAGTGCGAAATTATATGGCGCAACGTGACTCTGCGTCGACGACTCGACATTCAGATGTGCTTGCGTTTGCCGATCCTGCACCACGTCCACGTAAGCCAGGCCCTGCTTCCTTTCACGCGCTGAGTAGAAGTTTTTCTGCCGGCGCGGAGCTTAAGCTTTTCCGGATGGAATTGCGCCAGAGCAAAACCGGTTGCGCCATATCTTCGTCTTGACAGTTGGATTCTTTTTGTATCACACTACACCTACTCTCCCCCGAGTCTTCTTGGAAGGGTTGTTGTGACACTTCCGAGCGGAATCTTTGTCTTCGTCCCTCCCCCAGCTAGTCCGAGATGAATACGTGTGCGCAAATATGTCGAGATGCAGAAGTCTTTTGCCGTGCCGGGACATGATTTGCGCTGAAGACCCAATGGAGAAACAGCGTGGCTATCAACAAGCCTAGAAACAAGCTCTTGATCTTCCGCCTGACGCAGGATGAGTACCAGGCGCTGCAGAGCGCTTCGAGTGGCGCACGCAGCCTCTCGGACTTTGCGCGCACGAAACTGCTGGGATCGCTGGGAGAGCCGGCGCTCGATCAGCAGCTTTTGGAATTGAGATCCACGGTAACCCGCATCGCGGAATTGCTGGAAAGAACCTGATGCGGTGTTTTTGGGTTCTGATTTTCTCCGCGATCGCTCTCGCGCAGGTGCGGCCGTCCTTGATGGAAGAAGTCGGGAAAGCGAATCTGCCGGCGCTGCAGCTCCATGCCGGTGATTTGGTGGCAGTTTCAGTTTACGATGCCCCTGAACTCACGCGCACAGTCCGCGTGGACCCGGACGGGACGATTCGTTTGCCACTACTTGCGGAGGGAGTGAAGGCAGCCGGGCTGATGCCTCGGGAACTGGAAGCCGGGCTCACTGACGCGCTCAAATCCGAACAGATCCTGGTCGACCCGATAGTGAAAGTCACCGTGGTGGAATACCATAGCCGTCCGATTTCGGTGATGGGAGCGGTGCGGCGGCCAGTGACGTTTCAAGTCGACGGCAAGGTCACGCTTTTGGAGGCGTTATCCCGGGCCGAGGGATTGACCGAGGATGCAGGTCCGGAAATCCTAATCACTCAAAATGATGCAGTTCAACGCATCGCGGTCAAAAAACTTCTGGACGGGGCCGATCCGACGGTGAATTTGGTGCTCACCGGCAATGAAGAGGTTCGCGTGCCCGTGGCCGGCAAGATCTTTGTTCTGGGCAACATACGTAAACCGGGCGGATTTCCGGTCCGTGACCGGGCCGACAGCACAGTGCTCAAGATGGTCGCTTTAAGCGAGGGTTTGATGCCTTTTAGCGAGAAAATAGCCTACATTGTACGGCGGCAAGAAGGCGAACAACCGCAGGAAATCCCCATCCAGTTAGCGAAGATTATGGAGCGCAAGAGTCCCGATGTGCCGCTCGAGATCGGCGACATTCTGTACGTACCCGATAACAAATCCCGGCGTAGCACGATGAGTATTATCGACCGGCTGGCGGGATTCGGATCGGCGACCGCCTCCGGGCTCGTGATCTGGCATTAAACATGAAGCATTTAGAAAGTCCGCCTTCTGCTTTGATCGCGCCCAATCCGCCATTTGTGGTGGATGCGGAGTACGAGGCAGCGCCGGCGCATGTGCCCCTGGCGCACTATCTATGGATCCTGCGACGCCACGGCTGGAAGATGCTGGGATTCGTCGCACTCGTGGTCTTGTGCGCAGTAGTGATTTCACTGCGACTCACCCCGGTGTACGAATCCACGGCTACGATCGACATCGATCGTCGAATGCCCACTGGAGTGCTGGGCGAAGACTCGACGCAGTCCGTTAACAACGATGCTGACCAGTTTCTAGCGACGCAGGTGAAGTTGATCCAGTCCGATTCGGTGCTGCGCCCGGTGGTGGATAAATACAAACTGCGCGAGGTGGAACCTGACGCGCTGGAAGAGGCGGTGGACACGTCCGATACGAGCCGCGAGGCGCCGGTGGAACTTAAACCACTGCGGGTGACGCGACCGCCGAACACCTACATTCTGCAGATCAGTTATCGTTCGCAACATCGGCAGCTGGCGGCGGACATCGCCAACGGCATTGCGCAAAGCTACCTGGCGCATTCCTTCGCGATCCGCTACCAAGCTACGGCCAGTCTGAGCGAGTTCATGGAGCGCCAGCTGGAAGAATTGAAGGCCAAGATGGAGAAATCCAGTGAGGCTCTGGCGCGGTTCGAGCGCGAACTGAATCTGATTAATCCGGAAGAAAAGACCAGCATTCTGACCGCACGGCTGCTGGAGCTGAACAGCGAATACACCAAGGCCCAAGCGGATCGCGTGCGCAAGGAAGCGGCCAACAATTCGGTCGCCAACGGTTCGCTGGCGGCGGCGCAGGCATCTACGCAGGGTGAGGCACTGAAAAAGCTAGCTGAGGATTTGGGTGAGGCGCAGCAGAAGTTCGCCGAGGGCCGCACGACATTCGGCGCGAATCATCCCGAGTACAAGAAGCTTCAGTCGCGGGTCACAGAGCTTGAAGCGCAGTTGGATTCTGCGCGAAAGAATGTTGCTCGGCGGGCGCAAGTGGAATACTACGAGGCCGTGGATCGCGAGGCCAAGCTGGAAAACGCGGTGAAAGAGACCAAGGCTGAGTATGACGGCCTGAACTCGCGGTCTTTCGAATATCAAAACCTGAAGCGCGAAGCCGAAGGCGATAAGAAGTTATACGAGGAATTGGTACGCAGGATCAAAGAGGCCGGGATCAACGCCAGCTTCCAGAACAGCTCGATTCGCGTGGCGGATCTGGCGCGGCCGGGACTGCGTCCAGTATTTCCAAAGATCTGGCTGAACGTACTGCTCGCGTTTCTGTTCGCGTCATTCTTCAGCGTAGGCGCAGCGGTGCTGAGCGACGTGCTGGACAACACTGTGCGCGATCCGGACCAGATTTCCCGGCTGATGAATGCGGAGGTTATCGGGTCGCTGCCCGCGGTGAAGGATTGGCGCAGGCATCTGAGTCCGATTCACGGAGTCAGCATGATCAACGGCGTGAATGCGAACGGGAACGGAAATGGCACGGCGGCTCTGGTGAAATCGCAAAGCGAAGGCGATCAGGCGCTGACCAACTACGAAGAGGCCATACGCACGCTGCGTAATTCCATCCTGCTGACGGATTTCGACCGGCGGTTGCGGAGCGTGCTGCTGACCAGCGCATCGCCATCGGAAGGGAAATCGACGGTGGCGGCTCACCTGGCAGCGACGCATGCCAGCCAGCACAAACGAACGCTGCTGATCGACGGCGATCTGCGGAGGCCCAGCGTGCATCGGCTGTATCAGGTGCCGAACAGCGTGGGCTTGTCGAATGTGCTGCTGCAGCAGATTTCGTGGCGCGATGCCGTGATTCGTATTGACGATCCGCAAGGTCTGGATGTTCTGCCGGCGGGGCCATCGACACGCCGCGCATCCGATCTGATCGGGATGGGACTGGCGGAAATCATCGAGGAAGCCACGCGGGAGTACGACCTGGTGGTGCTGGATGCGCCTCCGCTGCTGGGCTTCGCGGAGCCACTGCAGATGGCGACCGCGGTGGATGGCGTGATCGTGGTGGCGCGCGCGGGGGATACCAGCCGGAAGGCGCTGAACACGGTAATCACGACGCTAGCTCGGCTGCGGGCGAATTTGGTGGGCGTGGTGTTGAATGAGGTCCACCGCGAAGTGAGCGCCGGGTATTACTACTACTACGGGCACTACAGCAAATACTACGCTAAACCCGCGAATGAAGGGTGAACGGCGAGATGTCCGTAGCAACCACAACCCGGCGCGCCCTTAAGCGAGTATCCGTGCGATTGTTCATGGGCGCGGATAGGCTCGGTGCGCACATCCTTCCGAAACACTACTACACTCCGATTCCCGACTACACGTGGCTGAACGAGAACAAGGCGATTTGGTGCCGGCGCACGGACTTGACGGGCATCGAATGGGATTTGAACCGTCAGTTGAAGTGGCTTCGCGAGCAGTGTGAACCCTTCTATGGAGAAGTCCGCGGCCTCAAGATCTACTCCGAAGCTGTCGCTCGCGCATATGGTCCCGGCTACGGTCCGATCGAGTCACAGGTGCTGCATTGCGTGTGCCGCAGGGTGAAACCGAAACGCATCATTGAAATTGGCTGCGGCGTCTCGACCGCATGCATGATGCATGCCGTCCGGCTGAACGCAAGTGAAGGAAGCCCTGAATGCGCGCTCACCTGCGTTGATCCTTTCCCGTCGCCGGCGTTGTCAGAGTTGCAGGGCATCGAGTTGGTTCCGGCTATGGTGCAGACCTTACCACTGGCATTTTTCGATCAACTTCAAGCGGGCGATATCCTGTTCATCGATTCGACTCACAGTGTGAAAACTGGATCTGATGTCCTGTATCTCTACTTGGAAGTGCTGCCGCGATTGAAGCCGGGTGTGCTGGTTCATATCCACGATATTTTCTTGCCGTATTTATATCAGCGCGATGTTTTGCAGCACTTCTTCGACTGGCAGGAGACGTCATTGCTCTTAGCACTCCTGAAGGGAAACGACGGTCTTCGCGTTCTTGGCTGCCTGTCGGCGTTGCACTATGACCTTACCGACGCATTGCGGGCTGCACTGTCGGACTATTCTCCCCAACCTACTCTAGCCGATGGTCTGAGCTCTGCCGCTCCAGGCGGACACTTCCCGGCAAGCATCTGGCTTGAAGTAACGACACGGCCCCTTAGAGGAATGGCAACGGCTTGAGGGTAACTACTGTATATTCCGGCACGCCTGGTGTCCGTGCACGAAATATGGCCAGTCGCTGGCCGCGAGCGTTTCGTACATATATCGTGCTTCACGGTGTCTGGATCGCGCTGTATGCTTTCTTTGGCAAGGGATTCGCTTACGGAGGCTTCGCGCCTTTCTACGTTGGCGAGATGCTACTTATCCTCGCGGTGATCGCATTTTTGGCATCTCGCCGAATCGCGTCCATACTTTACACGCCGATAGGATTGGCGTTCCTGCTGTTCCTGGGATGGCAAGTCGCGTGTGCGGTCCCCCAAATAGAAATCTACGGTGTTGACACTTTCCGCGACAGCGTAATTTGGGCTTATGCCGCTTTTGCTTGCGTAACCGCAGCAATGATTCTTCGTCTGCCTGGTCTATTGTCGTCAATCGTTTCACAATTCTCGCGGTTTGGCCGGTGGTTTCTTGTTCTAGGACCGGTGTTTTGGCTCGCGACAACGTATCTCAAAGACTACCTGCCACACTGGCCTGGTACCACCGTAACCATCCCCCTGGTCAAGGGCGACGAGTACTGTGTGCATCTCGCGGGCATCCTAGCGCTCGCACTTCAGGGTATCGGGTCCGTTCGTCAAGGCTGGATTCTCCTCATTTTGGCGGACGCA
>Ga0207674_10008660_pt1 | contig 11720 bp, 9 predicted proteins | sample KBSCornC72_FD_184303 | JGI IMG/M metagenome (GOLD analysis project Ga0207674, IMG submission 184303) | Corn rhizosphere microbial communities from Kellogg Biological Station, Michigan, USA - KBS Corn C7-2 (SPAdes) (version 2) | ecosystem: Host-associated > Plants > Roots > Rhizosphere > Soil ... | reverse complement strand
AGGCCTTCTTCATCCCGTCGGGCTCGATGGAGAACACCCTCGAGATCAACGACCGGGTCCTGGTCAACAAGCTCGTCTACGACGTCCGCAGCATTCACCGCGGTGACATCGTGGTCTTCAACGGCGACGGCTCCTGGGACCCGGGACCGGTGCCGGTGGACACGAACTTCGTGGTGAAGTTCGCCGACGGCTTCGCCAGCATGTTCGGCTTCGGGCACCCGGGCGACATCCTCATCAAGCGGGTCATCGGCCTGCCAGGGGACCACGTGGCCTGCTGCGACGCGCAGGACCGGGTCACGGTCAACGGCGTACCGCTGAATGAGAAGTCGTACCTGTATCCCGGCGACGTCCCGTCCGAGAGCCGGTTCAGCATCACCGTGCCGCCTGGCCGGCTGTGGGTCATGGGAGACCACCGGCTCATCTCCGACGACGCGCGCGACCATCTCGGCGACCCGGGCGGCGGCACGATCCCGGAGAACGCGGTGGTGGGCCGGGCGTTCGTCATCATCTGGCCGCCGAGCCGGTGGCGGTTCCTGCCGATTCCCGCCACCTTCGAGCAGCCCAAGCTGAGCGCCGCCGCCCCTCCGGCGGCCCAGGGCACCGCCGGCCCCGCGGCCACCCGGGATACTGCCAGCCTGCTGTCGGCCCGGCTCGAGCCCTCCAGCCCGGCCCTGCCGCTGGCCCTCGGTTTCGCCGCCGCCGTCCCGGTCACCTGGCTGCAACGCCGGGCCCGGCTCCGGCTCGCCCGCCGCCGCACGGCCTGTGGCCCAGGCGGCCGTCCTGCCCGTCGCGTTGGCCGCCGGACTACCCCCGACCCGTCGGACCGTCCGCCCTCCGCATAACCCGCTCGCCCTCCGACCAGGGTCAGCCATCCACGCCCCAGTCTGCCGCCGAGCAGATCACCTCATCCGTCACGCCAGCCCCGCCGGACTAGGCCGCGGCGGCCAGGTGGATCATTGCGGATCGTTACACCCCTCATAGGGGAGGGTGTTAAATCCGAAACAGCGCGCCCCGGCCGCCGACTGACTATCGAAGCGACGATCCAGCTCTGAGCCTGACCACGAAAGCGGCGCTCCCTGTCGTCACGAGGCGAGGAGCGCCTCAGGCCCGCGCTCGGCGAGGATCACGTTGGTGATCTTGTCCGCATGATTTCGCGCTGCGCGCCTGGCGGCGCACAGCGCGACCCGCCCGTCCCGTCTGCGGGTACCTGAGCCGACGCGCTATCGGTTACGTCCTGGCCGCTCCTGTGGGCCATCGGCCCGGCACCCTGGCCAGCCAGCAGACCCGCGCTCCAGCCTTCCGGCCGGACGCCGCCATGGCGGCCAGCGTGAGCGGGCCGGTCTCTAGGCCCTCCCGGGACTGGCCAGGACAGCCAGGACGTCCCGCGCTATGGCGATGGTTTCCGAGGCCAGCTCGGCGCTGGTCGGGGGCGGCTGCGCTCCGGGCAGGTCGATGTTGAAGGTGACAGAGAATTCGGCGTTCTGCGACCGCACGTCGACTACTACGTCCGCCAGCGGGGGGACTACGTTCTTGCCGGGCTGGTAGATCTGCACCATGGCCTGGTCGCCGAGGCCGGGCAGGGGCCGCCTGGTGACGGTGAAAGTGATGTGCGGGGCGGAGATCGCGGTGGCACGAGCGTCCAGGTCGAAGAGCTGCCTGGCCTGCGCTACCCCGGAGGAGGAGCCGAAGACGGCCACCGACACCAGCAGGTCGCGTTGCCCGAGTGATCCGGAGATGCCGTGCCACTCGCAGCCGCCCGCCGGCGGGCTGAGCGGCTTGCCCGTCGCGCCGGGTACGTACTTGGCCAAGGTTGCGGTGGTGACCAGCGTGCAGGGCGGCGGCAGGGCCCGGTACTCCTGCGCCTGGGGACCAGGCCACAAGACCACGGCAGCGGCGACGGCCGCCGCTACGGCGGCGGCGGCCGGGATCAGCACGCGCCGGCGTCTCCAGGCCGAGCGGCGGCGCGGGACGGTCGGCGCGGGATCTGCCGGGGCCAGGCCCGGGGCGAGCGGTTGTGGCTGCTGGCCCGGCAGGCCGTCATCGGGGGTTTCCGGCATGGCGATTCCTCAGGCCCGGCGGCAGCACGTCCTCACTCGCCGCATTCGGCGCATCAGCATATCGCCTCATGATCAGGTGACAAGGCTGACCCGGGTTCCAGTCCCTGGGCTGCTGTGGCTGCCGGTGCGACTCGCCAGGCAGGGCTTAAGATCGTGGGTCTTTTCCCGTCATCGGGATGGTTCCAAACTCCAAAATCTCGGCCAGAGGCGTCGGCTGACGATCGAAGCGACGATGCAGCTCTAGTACGCCTCCAAGGAGAGGCGAATCCTGGCCGCCGGAGACACCCGGGATCGGGGGTGTAACGATCCGCGATCCTTGCTGTCGCTGCGCGAGTCACAACAGCAGTCACACCAGGCCCGCGGAGACAGGCGGCGGCCGGGCCGGTCATCGCGGGTCAGGACTCTGGGCACCCAATGATTCGCGGCGGGGGTAAAACGACACGCAATCACGAGCGCCGTGACGGCTGTGGCATCTGAGGCGAACCGCAATGAGGCGGAACTCTCCCCCCGCACGTCCGAGCAGGACCAGCGGCATGCCGACCTCATTCGCCAGTGCGCGACGCGACCTAAACATGGCCTGGGCGCGATAGCCGGCTTGTCCGCGTGAGGCCGGCAACTGGGTTACCCTTCCCAGTGTCATGACGCGCCATCCTGGTGTGCCGCCCGCCAGCGACCCGGCCTCACGGGCGGCCGAACCCCTTATGACCCCTTCCGGCCCTCCGGTGTCGTTCCGGAATCTCTACCCGAGGTATCCGGGCTATACGCCCCGCCGGGACGGAGGGCTCGGCGCGTACGAAACCGTGCTCGGCCGGGCCGGGTTCGCGCCCGTCGCCGGTATCGATGAGGCCGGCCGGGGGGCCTGCGCGGGACCGCTCGTGGTGGCGGCTGTGGTGCTCGATCCGTCCAGCATCCGGCGGATGCCCGGGCTGGCCGATTCCAAGCTGCTCACCCCTCAGGCTCGGGAGGAGGCCTACACCGAGGTGCTCCGCCGGGCCATCGACTGGCACGTCGTGGTCATCGGAGCCGACCAGATCGACGCCACCGGGCTGCACGTGTGCAACGTCTCCGGCATGCGCCGCGCCTTCGCTGGCCTGCGGAGCAAGCCCGGGTTCGTGCTCACTGACGGTTTCCCTGTCCGCGGCCTCGGCGTTCCCGGGCTCGCGGTCTGGAAGGGAGACCGGGTCACCGCGTCGGTCGCGGCAGCCTCCGTGGTGGCCAAGGTCAGCCGGGACAGGATGATGCGGGACCTGCACGAACGTTATCCCCTATACGGTTTTGACCGGCACAAGGGATACGTCACCGATGAGCACGTCGCCGCCCTGGCTGAGCACGGGCCGAGCGCGGTGCACCGGTATTCGTTCGTGAACGTGACCCGCGCGGCGGCCCTGGCCGTTCCGGTAGCGCCGACCGACCCGGCGGACCTGCTGGAGCCCGCTGACCTGCTGGGCGACGCCGATCCCGCCGTCGACGACCCGGCCGGGGCCCTGGTGGCCGCCGCGTTGGGCCCGGCGGGTGCGCTGGGGGAGAACGAGAGGAGAATGGAATCATGAGCGCGGAGGACCTCGAGAAGTACGAGGCGGAGATGGAGCTCCAGCTCTACCGCGAGTACCGCGATGTCGTCGGGTTGTTCACCCACGTGGTCGAGACCGAGCGCCGTTTCTATCTCACGAATGACGTCGAGCTGAACGTACGGTCAAGTGACAATGGTGAGGTGTTCTTCGAGGTCACGATGCGGGATGCTTGGGTATGGGACATGTACCGTCCCGCTAGGTTCGTCAAGAACGTGCGTGTGGTCACCTTCAAGGACGTCAACATCGAGGAACTGGCCAAGGCCGACCTTGAGGTGCCAGAGGACAAGCCGGACTTCCCGGCGTAGCTAACGGCGGAGGGGCAAATGTTCGGGCTTCCCGACGGGGTTAAGGCCTGCCTGTTCGACATGGACGGCGTGGTCACCCAGACCGCGGTCGTGCACGCGGCGGCGTGGAAGGAGATGTTCGACGAATTCCTCCGCGCCCGCGCCGAGAGCACCGGGACGGAGTTCGTCCCGTTCGACGCGCACCACGAGTACGACGCCTACGTCGACGGCAAGCCCAGGCAGGACGGCACCAGGTCCTTCCTGGAGTCCCGCGGCATCGAGCTGCCCGAGGGCAAGCCGGATGACCCGCCGGGCACGCCCACGATCTACGGCCTTAGCAACCGCAAGAACGACCTCGTGCTGGCGAAGCTGGCCCAGGGCGGCGTTCAGGTCTACGAGGGAACCGTCACCTACATCCGTTCGGTACGAGAAAAGGGGATATCGACGGCGATCGTGTCGTCCAGTGCCAACACCAAGCAGATCCTCGATTCCGCCGGGCTGGCCGACCTGTTCGACGTGCGGGTGGACGGCCTGATCGCGACGGAGCGCGGGCTGCACGGCAAGCCGGCCCCGGACACGTTCCTGGCGGCGGCCACCGAGCTCCATTTCACGGCCAGCCAGGCGGCCGTGTTCGAGGACGCGCTGGCCGGGGTCGAGGCGGGCCATGCGGGCCACTTTGCCCTCGTGGTGGGCGTGGACCGGGTCGGCCAGGCCGACGAGCTGTCCAAGCACGGGGCCGACATTGTCGTCAAGGACCTCGCGGAACTCGTGGACAAGGACGCCTGATGATCAAGCAGGCGGCGTACGGAACCGAGCCCTGGCGTCTGGTCGAGAAGGAACTCGACCTGGACCTGCTGGCTCAGAGCGAGTCCATCTTCGCCCTGTCCAACGGGCACCTCGGGTTGCGCGGCAACCTCGACGAGGGCGACCCGCACGGGCTGCCGGGCAGCTACCTCAACTCGGTGTACGAGGTCAGGCCGCTGCCCTACGCCGAGGCGGGATACGGCTTTCCCGACGACGGGCAGACCGCCATCAACGTCACCAACGGCAAGATCATCCGGCTGCTCGTGGACGACGAGCCGTTCGACATCAGGTACGGCACGCTGCACTCGCACCAGCGCGTCCTGGACCTGCGGGCGGGCACGCTGACCCGGGAGGTGGACTGGTCCTCGCCGGCCGGGGCCAGGATCAAGGTCACGTCGGTACGGATCGTGTCGCTGACCCAGCGCGCCATCGCGGCGATCAGCTACACGGTCGAGCCGGTGGACGCGAAGCTGCGGCTCGTGCTGCAATCCGAACTGGTCACCAACGAGGAGCTGCCGAAGCGGGGCAAGGATCCCCGGCTCTCCGCTGTTCTGGAGAATCCGCTGGTCGGCGAGGAGAATCAGTGCTCCAGCGACGGCGGTCCCTCCCGCGCGCTGCTGGTACACAGGACCCGGGCCAGCGGGCTGCGGATCGCGGCCGGGATGTCCCACGCGATCACCGGCCCGGAGAAGATGGCGAACCGGATCGAGTCCTATCCCGATCTGGCCCGGTTCACCGTGGCGACTGAGGTTGCCCCCGGCGAGCAGCTGCACATCGCCAAGTTCATCGGCTACGGCTGGTCGAGTACCCGGACCAGGCCCGCCCTCATCGACCAGGTGGTCGGGGCGCTCGCGGCCGCCCAGCTGACCGGCTGGGACGGCCTGCTCGCCGAGCAGCGGGCCTACCTGGATGAGTTCTGGGACGGCGCCGACGTCGAACTGGAAGGCGACGCCGAGATCCAGCAGGCGGTGCGCTTCGGGCTGTTCCACATCCTGCAGGCCGGGGCGCGGGCCGAATTCCGGCCGATCGCCGCGAAGGGGCTGACCGGGACCGGCTACGACGGGCACACGTTCTGGGACACCGAATCCTTCGTGCTCCCCGTGCTCATGTACACCCAGCCGTCCGCCGCGGGCGACGCGCTGCGCTGGCGGCACCTGGTCCTGGACGAGGCCCGACGGCACGCGGCCGACCTCGGCCTGGCCGGGGCCGCGTTCCCGTGGCGGACGATCCGCGGCCAGGAGACCTCCGGCTACTGGCCCGCCGGTACCGCGGCGTTCCACATCAACGCCGACATCGCCGATGCGGTGCTCCGCTACCTGGACGCGACCGAGGACGCCGAGTTCGAGCAGGAGGTCGGGCTCGAGCTGCTGGTCGAGACCGCGCGCCTGTGGCGGTCGCTCGGCCAGCACGATGCCACCGGCGGGTTCAGGATCGACGGCGTGACCGGGCCGGACGAGTACAGCGCGGTCAAGGACAACAACATCTACACCAACCTGATGGCACAGCGGAACCTGGCCTGCGCGGCGGACCTGGCGACCAAGCTGCCCGATGTGGCGGAGAAGCTGGGGGTGACGACCGAGGAGGCGGCGTCCTGGCGTGACGCGGCGGCGTCGATGTACATCCCGTTCGATGAGCGCCTCAACGTGCACCCGCAGCACCAGGGATTCACCGACTACGCCCGGTGGGATTTCAAGAACACGCCCGAGGATCACTACCCGCTGCTGCTGCACTACCCGTACTTCCAGCTCTACCGCAAGCAGGTGGTCAAGCAGGCGGACCTGGTGCTGGCCATGTACATGCGCCCGGACGCGTTCACGCCCGAAGAGAAGGCCAGGAACTTCGCCTACTACGAGCCGCTCACCGTGCGCGACTCGTCCCTGTCGGCTTGCACCCAGGCCGTGATCGCCGCCGAGGTCGGCCAGCTGGACCTAGCGCACGACTACCTGGCCGAGGCCGCGCTCATGGACCTGAGAGACGTCGAGCACAACACCTCGGACGGCGTGCACATGGCGTCGCTGGCCGGCGCGTGGATAGCGCTGGTGGCCGGGTTCGGCGGCATGCGGGCGGGCGCCGGGTCGCTGGCCTTCAATCCGCACCTGCCCGGCGGGATAGCGGAGCTGCGGTTCCGGCTCCGCTACCGGGGCCGCAGGCTGCGGGTGACGATCACCTCGGGTCACGCCAAGTACGAGCTGCTTGACGGCGAGCCGTTGCCCGTGATGCACCACGGCAAGGAGTTCGAACTGGGCAAGAAGGCCGTGGAGCGGAGCATCCCCGCGGTGACCGCCGGGCCCCGGCCCGAGCAGCCGCCGGGCCGGGCCCCCTACAGCCGCGCCGCCAACTAGCCCGTCCGCTAGCACGTCCGCGCCGGGCCGATAGTGCCCCGGCCGGATTAGATCACCAGGCACTGACAATTCCCGGTTGCCTGTCCACGAACACGAACCTCCTCACCGGTTTTCCACAGCCGCCGATGCCGTCATGCGGGCCACCCCCGGTTCCGGCCAATGTCGGAGCCGGAGGTGATGGCGATGCACGCCAAGGACGTGCTCGGCAGATCCGGTGAGCAGGCGGCGGCCGAGTACCTGGAGTCGTGCGGTCTGCGGATCCTGGATCGCAACTGGCGCTGCGCCACCGGCGAGATCGACATCGTGGCGGTCGACCGGCAGGCGCTGGTGGTCGTCGAGGTCAAGGCCAGGACCGGCATGCGATACGGAGGCCCGCTCGAAGCGGTCAGCCGGGCCAAGCGGGCCCGGCTTCGCCGGCTCGCAGTGCAATGGCTCAACGCCCACGGCGTCCGGTTCGATCAGGTCCGCATCGACGTGGTCGGCCTGATATACGACGGCACCGGCGGGTTCTCCGTCGAGCACATCCGGGGAGTGGGGTAGCCGTGCCGCTGGCTCGCACGTACTCGGTGGCCCTGATCGGGGTGACCGGGCACGTGGTCGAGATCGAAGCGGACATCGCCAACGGGTTGCCCGCGGTGATCGTGGTCGGCCTGCCCGATACCGCGCTGCGAGAAGCGCGCGACCGGATCAGGGCCGCGATCACGAACAGCCGCGAGGAGTGGCCGCAGCGGAAGATCACGGTCGGGCTCTCCCCGGCCAGCCTGCCCAAGCGGGGCAGCTGGTTCGACCTGGCCATCGCCATCGGGATCCTGGCCGCGGCGGGCAAGGTGCCGAGGGCAGCCGCCGCCAGGGTGATGTTCTTCGGCGAGCTGGGCCTCGACGGCCGGCTGCGGCCGGTCCGCGGCGTGCTGCCCGCGGTGGCCAGGGCGGCGGAGGAAGGGTTCGGCAAGGTCATGGTGGCCGAGCAGAACGCGGCGGAGGCCGCCCTGGTGCCCGGCGTGCGCGTGATCGCGGTCAACAGCCTGACCCGGGCGGCGGACTGGCTTCGCGGCCTGTCAGGTCCCGACGGCCAGCCCGCCGCGGTCGAATACCAGGGCGGCCAGGATCTGCCCGGACCCGCCGGCCGTCACGGGTGCGACGGCAAGCTCGCCTCCGGCGGGGGCGCCCAGGCGGCAGGCCCCGGTACCGCGATGGCACCCGACCTCGCCGAGCTGCTCGGCCAGTCGATGGCGCGGCGAGCCGCCGAGGTCTGCGCGGCCGGCGGTCACCACCTGTCGTTGCTCGGACCGCCTGGCGCGGGTAAGACCATGCTGGCCGAGCGGATCCCCACCATCTTGCCCAGGCTCGACCGGGCCGCTGCGTTCGAGGTCACGGCCGTCCATTCGGTGGCCGGAACGCTGCCCGCCCAAGTCCCGCTGCTGGAAGACCCGCCCTTTCTCGCACCGCACCACACGGCGACCAAGGCGGCCATCGTCGGCGGCGGCAGCGGAGTCATCCGCCCCGGATCGGCCTCACTGGCGCACCGGGGTGTGCTGTTCCTCGACGAGGCGCCTGAGTTCGCCAGGGACGTGCTGGACGCACTGCGTCAGCCTCTGGAAGCCGGGGAGGTGGTGGTGGCTCGTTCGGGCATCACGACCAGGTTCCCGGCCAGGTTCACGCTGGTCCTGGCCGCAAACCCATGCCCGTGTGCCAGGGTGGCCGGACCGTCCGAAGGCTGCAGCTGCAGCCCGGCCACGCGCCGCAGGTACCTGGGGCGGATCTCCGGTCCGCTGCTGGACCGGGTCGACGTCAAGATCGAGCTCGAGCCGGTCAGCCGCAAGGAACTGCTGAGCGACCGGACGTTCTCCGAATCCAGCCTGACCGTGGCGCGCCGGGTGGCCCAGGCCAGGGAGCGCGCCGCGCACCGGTTGCAGGGCACTCCGTGGCGGCTCAACGGCGAGGTGCCCGGATCGGCGCTGCGCCGTACCTGGCCGCCCGCCCCTGGTTCGCTGGCCGTGCTCGAGCGTTCCCTGGATCGGGGCCTGATCACCGCGCGCGGCGTCGTCAAGATCGTCCGGGTCGCCTGGACCCTAGCGGACCTCGCGGGGCGGCCCCGTCCCACCCGTGACGACTGCGACGCGGCGCTCGGCCTGTGGCTCGGGGTGCGGCGGTGAGCAGCGGTCCCTCGCCGCGCGAGCACCTCAGCGAGGAAAAGCTGGCCCGCGCCGCGCTCACATACCTGGCCGAGCCCTGCGATCCTGCGCTCGGCGCCCTGCTCGCGATCTGCTCGCCGGCCGAGGTACTGGCCGCGATCAAGGCGGACATGCTGCCTGGGACCGGCCCCGGATGCGGTGACACGCCGGCCAGCCGGGCCGCGCTCGACCGTGCGCTTGGCCGCTGGCGCGCCCGGCTGCCCACGCTGCCGCACGAGGAGCGCCTGGCGGACACCAGCCGCGACGGCATCAGGCTGTCTTGCCCCGGCGACACCGACTGGCCCGGCGCGCTTGACCAGCTCGGCCAGGACCGCCCCTACGCGCTGTGGCTTCGCGGCCACACGGACCTGCGTTTCGCCTGCTCGCGTTCGGTCTCCATGGTGGGGTCGCGGGCCGCCACCAGCTACGGCGCGCACGTGGCCGGCGAGGTCGCCGCCGACCTGGGCGAACGAGGCTGGACGGTGGTCTCGGGCGGAGCGTACGGCATCGACGCCGCCGCGCACCGCGGCGCGCTGGCCGCGGAGGCGGTCACGATCGCGGTGCTGGCGTGCGGGGTCGACTACCCCTACCCGGCCGGGCATGCGGACCTGTTCGCCGCGATCGCTGGCCAGGGCCTGGTGATCAGCGAGTGGCCGCCGGGACGCCGCCCGGCCAGGACACGGTTCCTGGTCCGTAACCGGGTCATCGCGGCGCTCGGCTGCGGCACCGTGATCGTGGAGGCAGGCGAGCGCAGCGGCGCGCTGAACACCGCACGGCACGCCGCCACCCTGGGCAAGCCGCTGATGGCCGTGCCCGGGCCGGTGACGTCGGCGCAATCCGCCGGATGCCACCGGATCATCAGGGACTGGAGCGCCAGCTGCGTGACCCGCGCCGCGGACATCATCGAACTGCTATCGCCGCTCAGCGTCCCGGACGCGCTGGCGCCCGGCGGCAGCCTGGATGCGCTGGCGCCCGGCGGCGGTCTCGGCCGTCCGTCACGGCCGGATCGGGACGCCAGCCAGACGGCGTCCCGCGACGACCTCGACCCGGACAGCGCCCGGGTACTCGACGCGTTGCCTGCCCGCGGCGGCGCGGGAACCTCCACGATCGCGGTCGAGGCGGGCGTGGACCTCGATACCGTGCTGCGCTGCCTGGGCAGGCTGGCCGGTAACGGCTTCATCGAACGCTGCGATCGCGGTTGGCGCCTGCGCAGGACCTGACGGCGGACCGCCGAGCCGGGCCCCGGCCGGCCCGGCCGACGGTGCGGGTATTGCGTCACGCGACCTTGGCGTCCAGGCGGTCCTCGGCGTCCGCGTCGTCGCTGAGTCCGAACTCGAGCTCCAGATTGCGCTCCCTGGCCAGGTCCTGCAGGCCGTACCGCTCGATGTGCTCCGGGTCGGTCAGGCTGATCACCCGAAGACCCTGCCCGGCCAGCCGCTCGTTGATCTCGTCGAGATGCTCGCGGACCAGGACCTTCTCGGTGTCGGTGATCTTCCCCTTGTGCGGCTTGCCCGCGTGCTCGCGGGTCGCGTAGTCGAGCCGGTCCCCGCGCGAGCCACCGTTCGCCGCTGCCCGCGTGCTGCGCCGAACCGGCCGGGCCGCGGTGAGCAACTCGGCCATGGAGCTCTGCGTGGCCAGCTTGTCGAAGGCATCGGCCTCCATGACGATCCGACGCGGCTCGATGTCGTCGGGCAGGTACAGGTCGACGACCGCTACCCGCAGGGCGGCCTCCTCCATGGCCTCGGCTTCCTCGGTGAGTGCCTCGATCTCGACCGGCCCGTCGCCGAGCTCGGGGTGCTCGTGGACCACGATGCGTGCCAGTGCGTCGTCATGCATGATGAGCTGGCCGCTCAGGTCGCTGAACCGGACAGTCTTCTGACCCATGCTCGATCCCTCTCTAAGGCGCTGGTGCGAGGCGCGTTCGGCGGCTCGGCGGCACCGCCGTGGGCGATGCTGAGACCGCGGTTGTGAACGCATGGATCACCCTGCCGCAAGGATTCCCTCGTGTCAAACTTCAGTTCGATCGGCGTGTCGGTATGCGAAATTACTCGCGATTAGCGTGTCACCTGCCCTTTCCCGCCCGCCGGGGGTCCCCGGGTGCACACTGAAACTCATGAAGGATGTCGCCGGAGCCGCGCACCCGCCCGGTCCGCCGCCGCCTGGGCCGCCTCCGTCTGGCCCGTCGCCGTCCGGGCCAACGCCGCCCGGGCCGCCTCCGTCTGGCCCGCCGCCGTCCGGGCCGCCGCCTGAGGCGCTGCCGTCTGCGCTGGCTGGGGCGCTGGCCGCTTTCGAGCGCCACCTTCGGTCCGAGCGCTCGCTCTCACCGCACACCGTCCGCGCCTACGCCGGCGACATCGCCTCGCTGCTGGCCTACGCCAGCCTCCAGGGCATCGACATGCCGGACGGCCTGGGCGTGGCCGAGCTGCGGGGCTGGCTCGCGATCCAGCACGAGTCGGGCGCGGCGCGCGCCACGCTGGCCCGCCGCGGTGCC
>Ga0207674_10008657_pt1 | contig 11722 bp, 7 predicted proteins | sample KBSCornC72_FD_184303 | JGI IMG/M metagenome (GOLD analysis project Ga0207674, IMG submission 184303) | Corn rhizosphere microbial communities from Kellogg Biological Station, Michigan, USA - KBS Corn C7-2 (SPAdes) (version 2) | ecosystem: Host-associated > Plants > Roots > Rhizosphere > Soil ... | reverse complement strand
CTGACGGTGACGATCAACAACGCGGTCGATCACCGGCAGGCGATCCGGCTGCTCACGCAGCGCCTGTCGATCATTCCCCATGTCCTGGAGACCCCCGCGCCCGTGGTCGACGTCCTGGAATTCACGCCAGCCGGCCCGAAATTGTGCGTCCGTCCATTCTGCAGGAACGAGGACTACTGGCAGGTGTACTTCGACACCAACCGGCTGACCCGCGAGGCGTTCACCGAGGCCGGATTCCCGGTGCCGATCCCCGGCTACGCGGTGAGCGGCGGCTTCGCGACCGTTCCCGTCGAGGCGGTCCAACACTGAGCGTTCTCTCAGGGGTCATAGAGACCACGGAGCAGGTAAAGTATTTCGAACGCATCCGTGACCTCGTGGCCTCTCAGTCAGAAGGCAGAGCCATGTTCAAAGACTCCCGGGCGGCAGCGGCAGCCCTCACGCTCGTGGCCTCCGTGCTGGTCAGCGGTCTGCACGCGCAGACCGCGATCAAGCTGGCGAAGAATCGCTACACGCCGGAACAGGACGTCGAGCTCGGTCGGAAAGGGGCTGCGGAGATCCGTCAGCAGTTTCCCGTCATCAAGGACGAGAAGATCTCGCAGTATCTCACCAGGATCGGCGACCGTCTCGTCGCCGCCGCGCCCTACGAGCTGAAGCAGTCGGTGTACGAGTACTCGTTCACCCCGGTGAATGTGAAGGAGATCAACGCCTTCGCGCTGCCGGGCGGACCGATGTTCGTGCACCGCGGGATGTTCGACGCGGCCGGAGACGAGGCGGAAGTCGTCGGCGTCATGGCGCACGAGCTGTCGCACGTGCTGCTTCGCCACGGCACCGCCAACGCGTCGAAGGCGCAGAACCCGTGGCTGCAGATCGGGCAGATGGCCGGCATGGTTGGCGGCGCGCTGGTCGGCGGACAGGCCGGATCCGCGATCGCGCAGGGCAGCCAGTTCGGGCTCGGCACGCTGCTCTTGCGATACAGCCGCGACTTCGAGAAGCAGGCCGACCTTCTCGGCGCACAAATCATGGCGCACGCCGGCTATGACCCGCGCGCGCTGGCACGGATGTTCGAAACGATCGAGCGTGAATCGAAGAGCAGCGCCAACCCGCAATGGATGAGCAGCCATCCGAATCCCGGGAACCGCACTCAGTACATCAACAAGGAAGCGGAATCGCTTTCGATCGCGAGCCCGGCCGACACGAGCGAGTTCGCGTCCATCAAGACGGCCTTCGCCGCACTGTCGCCGGCGAAATCGATGGCGGACGTGGCCAGCGGCAAGGGAGGCGGCGAACCACCTTCCGTCGGCACACCCGGACAGCCGGTGGCGGCTCCAGCGTCCGAGTTGAAGCCGGTCAAAGGCGGCAAGGTCTTTCAAGCCGCGGTGCCATCGGACTGGACCGTCCTCGAAGGTGACAGCGAAATCAAAGCGGTGCCGCAGAATGCCTACGGACCGCTGAACGGACAGACGGTGCAGACGCACGGCGTGGAGTTCGGCGTGATGAAGGCCGCGTCCAAGGATCTGCGCGAGGCGACGAACACGTGGCTGAAGGCCGTCGCGCAGAGCAATCCCGAGATGCGGGTCGACGGATCACAGCAGGCCGTCCAGATTGCGCAGCGGTCGGGGATCGCGACGCCGCTCGTGAACCCGTCGCCGCTCGGCGGCAAGGAACGCATCAACGTCCTGACGACGTTCCTCTCCGACGGGATTCTTTTCTATTACATGACGGTCGTGCCGGAGAAGGACGCGCCGGCATTCGACGAGGCATTCCGCCGCGTCGCCGAGTCGATCAAGCTGGCGTCCGCACGATAGTTCGGCGCGGGTGCGCCAGTCGTCCGATATAGTCGCTGAATGGCGGCGCGCAAGGAACAGGAGATCCTGAGGGCAGCGGGGCGCGAGGTCGCGATCTCGAACCCGCGCAAAGTGTTGTTTCCCGCCGCAGGGTACACCAAGCTCGATCTCGCCCAGTACTACCTGTCTGTCGCAGATGGCGCGCTACGCGGGGCCGGTGGCCGGCCGAACGTCCTCGTGCGCTATCCCGACGGCATCACGGGCGAGTTCTTCTACCAGAAGCGCGCGCCGCGCACCCGGCCGGCATGGATCGAGGCGGTGACGCTGCGGTTTCCGTCTGGGCGCACGGCCGAGGAGATCGTACCGCGCGACGCGGCCGCACTCCTGTGGATGGCCAACCTCGCCTGCCTTGAACTCCATCCCCATCCGGTGCGCGCGGACGATCTCGATCATCCTGACGAATTACGCATCGACCTCGATCCCGTCCCGGGTATCGAATGGCCGCAGATCCGCACGGTCGCGGGCATCGTGCGTGCGACGCTCGCCGACGTCGGCCTGGTGGGCTGGCCGAAGACGTCCGGATCGCGCGGACTGCACATCCTCGTCCGGATCGAGCAGCGATGGACCTTCGATCAGGTCCGCCGCGCCGCGCTCGCGCTCGCGCGCGAGGTGGAGCGCCGCGCCCCCGACCTCGCGACGAGCAAGTGGTGGAAGGAGGAACGCCAGGGCGTCTTCCTCGATTACAACCAGAACGCGAAGGACCGCACGGTGGCCAGCGCTTATTCGGTCAGGCCGCGCCCAGACGCCCGCGTGTCCGCGCCCCTCGCCTGGGAGGAGATCGATGGCTGCGATCCCGCGGACTTCACGCTGGCGACGATGCCGGCGCGCGTGAGCCGCGCCGGCGACCGCCACGAGGCTATCGATCGCCACGCCGGATCCCTGGATGCGGTGCTCGAGCTCTCGGCGCGGCAGCAAGCCGAAGGTCTGGGCGATGCGCCGTGGCCGCCGCACTACCGCAAACAGGCGGGCGAAGCTCCCCGGGTCGCGCCCTCACGACGGCGCACGCCGAAGCATCCGCTCGTCGAAATTGCTCGCGCGCGCCGCAAAGAGGACGCGCTCGCCGGTCTCGAACGGTGGCGTGCGCGACATCCCGACGCCAGCGGTCATCTCGAAGCCGCCGACGTCCTGGTGGACGCGATGCGCGGGCGATTCCACACCTGGACGCGTATCCGTGTCAATCTGCAGCACGTGCCCGCCGCGCTCCGTCCCAATCAGGAACCGCTCGATCCAGACGATGCTCCGAACGAGTTCAGCGGTCGCGAGCATCCATACCGAAGATCTTCGCCAGTTCGTACGCAGGAGTGACTTCGAGCTGATCGTAGCGGCAGTCGGCCGGAGGCTTGTCCGGCCGCCAGCGCTGAAACACTGCGGCGTGCCGGAAGCGCGGGCCCTGCATGTGGTCGTACTTCACCTCGCAGACCCGCTCGATCCGCAGCGGCTCCCATGAAAGATCTTTCCCGGCGCTCCACCGGCTCTGCCCGCCGGGCATGCGCGTTGTCCCGTCGCCATCGACGCCGGCCCAGTCGCGCCACGGATGCTTGGCCAGGGCATGCTCGCGCAACGGAGCCAGCTCGTCGGCGAGCTGCTTTCGCATGGCCATGGTGAACGAGGACGTCACGCCCACGTGATGCAATCGGCTCTGCTCGTCGTAGAGGCCGAGCAGCAGCGAGCCCACGAGCGAGTCCCGGCCGGCCTTGTGCCAGCGGAAACCCGCGACCACGCAGTCCGCCGTGCGCACGTGCTTGACCTTGATCATCACGCGCTTGCCCGGCTCGTAGATCTGCTCGGCGTGTTTCACGACGATGCCGTCGAGCCCCGCGCCTTCGAACCGTGACAGCCATTCGGCCGCCTTCGAGTGATCGTGCGTCACCGGCGTCAGGTGAATCGGCGGACGGGCACCCGCCAGCAGCCGTTCGAGCCGCTCGCGCCGTTCGCTCTGCGGGCGGCCGCGGAGGTCCTGTCCATCGGCGGCAAGGGCGTCAAAAGCGACGAACGCCGAGGGCGTCTCCTGCGCGAGCTTCGCGACCCGCGACGCGGCCGGGTGAAGCCGAAGCTGCAGCGCGTCGAAATCCAGGCCGCGCGCCGTCGCGATGACGATCTCGCCGTCGATCACGCAGTTGTCGGGGAGTCCTTTCAGCAGTGCGGCATGGAGCTCGGGAAAATACCGGTCCAGCGGCCGCAGGTCGCGGCTTTGGATGAAGACCTCGCCGCCGCCGCGGAATACGATCGCCCTGAATCCGTCCCATTTGGGCTCGTAGAGCAAGGCGTCGCCGCCCGGGAGTTCCGTGGCGAGTTTGGCGAGCATCGGCGCGATTGGCGGCGCGATCGGGAAGGACCTCGGAGGCATGCCACAGCGTAACGCGCCGACGGCTATACTGCGAACCTTGGAGCCCGATTGTGGACGTGTATCTGATTGACGGAACCTACGAGTTGTTCCGGCACTACTACGCGGTGCCGCCAGCCCGCGATCGCGAAGGTCGCGAGGTGGGCGCTGTCCGCGGTGTGCTGGTGTCGCTGCTCGGCATGATGCGGGCCGGGACGCACATCGGCGTCGCAACCGATCATGTGATCGAGTCGTTCCGCAACGATCTGTGGCCCGGGTACAAGACGGGCGAGGGGATTGCGCCCGACCTGCTCGCGCAGTTTCCCCTCCTCGAAGAGATGCTGACGGCGCTCGGCGTCGCCGTGTGGCCGATGGTCGAGTACGAAGCAGACGACGCGTTGGCCGCGGCGGCGGCGCTGGCCGCGGCGGATCCGCGTGTCGATCGCGTGTTGATTTGCACGCCGGATAAGGATCTGGCGCAATCGGTCAGCGGCACGCGCGTACTGCAGATGGATCGACGCCGGCGGACCGTCCGTGACGAAGCGGGCGTCGTCGCCAAGTTTGGCGTGTCGCCGGCTTCCATTCCCGACTACCTGGCGCTCGTCGGTGATTCGGCTGACGGCTACCCCGGCTTACCCGGCTGGGGCGCGAAGTCCACCGCCGCGGTGCTCGCGAAGTATCGTCATCTCGAATCGATCCCGATCGACGCGGCAACGTGGGGCGTCAACGCCGCGAGGGCAGGGGCGCTTGCCGTCACGCTCGAGAAAGAGCGCAGCCGCGCGCTGCTCTTTCGGGATCTCGCGACGCTGCGGACCGCCATTCCGCTCTTCGACAGCGTCGATGAGTTGTGCTGGACGGGCCCGACGCCCGCGTTCGCGCCGCTGGCTGAGCGCATCGATTGGGTCACACCCGGCGCGGCGCGTCTCCGATGATGCAGGCTGGATCCGGCCACAGCGTCACGAGCTGCGGTCGGCGAGCCAGACGGCGGGCGCTGGGACGCGAAAGCGAATCGTCGTGCCGCGCGTCGATTCGCTGGCCATTTCCAACACGCCTCCGAACAGGCGGGCTCGCTCCTCCATGCTCACCAGCCCGAGGCCGCGGCCATCGCGTCGTACGGCCTCGACGTCAAATCCGCACCCGTCGTCTGTCACCGCCAGCTCGACGTGATCGCCGGATCTGGCGAGGGATACGCTCAACCGGCGCGCGCCGCCGTGGATGACTGCGTTCCGCAGCGCCTCCTGGCTGACGCGGAACAGGCACAGGACGAGGTCTTGGTCGAGGCGTCCGACATCCCCTTCGGTCTTGAAGCTCACTTCCACGCCGTTCCGCTTTTCCACCTCGCGGCAGTGCGACCGCAGGGCCGCGACCAGCCCGAGCAAACGCAACGTCGCCGGGTGCAGGTCGTGCGAGAGCCGGCGAATGTCCTCGGAGATGTGCTGTGTCTCCTGTTGGATGGTCTGAATGGCGTGCTGCGTCCGAGGTTCGTCGAGTCGGCCTGACGAATCCTTCAACAGGGTGATCTCGATCGAGAGGGCCGCGAGATCCTGGCAGACGCCGTCGTGGAGATCGCGCGCGATGTCGGCACGCGTCGCCTCCTGCGCGTTGATCAATTGTCCCGCCAGCTGGTGAATCCGCTCATAGTTCTTGCGAATCGTGGCCTCGCTGGCGCGGATCGTCTCCTCGGCGCGACGGCGCCGGGCTCGCTGTCGCAACAGTCCGGCGATCAACAACAGCTGCGCCGCGACGATGATCGTCGTGCCGACGATGTACCAGCGATACGTTTCCCAGGCCGTCCGCACGCGGAACTGCACATCGGATCCTGGGGGAAGTTTCGACTCATCGATGTGCCATCGGCGAAGCTGACGCCAATCGAACACCGGGACAACCCGGGCCGATTCAATGGGAATATCCTGAGCTCGTTCGCCGTTCAGAATCTGCCGCGCCATCGTGCCGACATGGCGACCGGTCTCGCGGTTGCGTCGCATCACACCGCCGACAACGCCAGATCCGATGTAGAAGTCGCTCGTGCCGTACACCGGAACGGTGGCGGCCTCGGCGACCATTCGCGCGATTTTGTCAGGATAGATGACGTTCCCTGGCTCGGTCTGCGCGTGCCAGATGTACAGGATCAAACTCCGCGCTGGAACATCCTTCACACGCGCAATCAACCCTGGCAGGGTCGGTTCGTTCACGAATGTAAGCCGCACGCGGCGCGAATACTCCTGGAGGCTGGACCGTACGGACTCGACGCTGGCCTCGTTGGCAGAAGAGGCGATGACGAACACCTCCTCTGTATCAGGGTGCAGGCGCAGCGCAACGTTCAGCGTTTCGGGGTACGCGTTATTCAAGGTCACACCGGTTACGCCCGCGCCCGCGTTGCGGACGCTCGCGTCCGGAAGTGTCGGCGCGGCAAACACAATCGGCGCGTTCGGGAACAGCTCGGCGCGGCGATCGAGGACGAACTGCAGGGACGAGGCCGTCATCGCGATCACCAGGTCAATCCGCCGCGTCTGATACTTGTCGCGGATGTAGGCCGTCAGCGCCGACGTCGTACTGTCCGGCACCAGGTGTTCGGAGTCGAGGTATTCCGTAAAATAATCGATCGGCGCTTTCGGAGGTCCCATGAGCGCTTCCCGGATGCCCGCGTCCATGACCGGATTCGAAGGATAGTCAGCGGGGCCGAGGTGGATGGTGAGGACCGTTTGCACGGGTTGCGCGGGTGCCTGCACTGGAGGGTGCATCCCCAGCATCGCGAACGACGCGACAACACGCACGGGAATTGCAGCGCGGCTCATTTGGCGAACGACAGTCGGGCGGCGAGTTGAATCTGTCGAGAGGAGCCCGCTTCGCCGGTGGGCAGCCGTGTCCTCGTGATTCTCCCAAACCCCGGGGTGCCGACGATGTTCCCCGGCGGACCGAAGTTCGGATGGTTGAACACGTCGAACGCATCGACGCGTAACTGCAGGCTCATTCCTGCGCCGGGCCGGATGTTCTTGATGACCGAGGCATCGACGTTGTGGAATGCCGGTCCCGTCACCGCATTCCTGCCGAGAGTGCCGAACCGATCGACCGCGACGAACGTCGACGGATCGAACCACTGGTCCACCGAGCCGATGATCCGCACGGGCCCGGTGACATCCGGCCGTACGGTGTTCGGCACGCCGTTGACCGTGCTGCTGCTGGTCACGATGTTGACCGGATTGCCGCTCTGCGACTGGACGACCGCCGCGATCTGCCAGCCTCGGCTCAGCGCATGTCCCGTGAACGGCAAATCCCACATCCCACTCAGCACGAATCGGTGCCGCGCGTCGAAGTCCGAGAGGCCGTACTCGTTCGAAATGTTATTGGCGTCCTGGATGGCAAAGCCGGACGAATTGAGCGAATTCGTATCCAGCGACTTCGACCAGGTGTACGAAGCGTCGAACTGGAACCCGCGCGAGAGCCGCTTCGTGACCGCCGCCCACGCCGCGTTGTAGGTGGAAAACCCGCTGCTCTCGACCTGGGTGATGTTGCCGAGCGGCATGTCCGGCCGAATCGGACTCGCCGCCGACACGGCCGGAAAGGGCCGCACTCCGCCGACCGGCTGATTGATGTTGCGCGAGAGCCGTAGATGGGCGCCACGGGAGCCGAGATATCCAGCCGCCAGCACTGTATCCGCGCGCAGTTTGCGCTGCACGTTCAGATTCCACCAGTCCATCGACGCGTTGTGGAAGCGGTGATCGACGGTGGCGGGCGCCAGGCCCGCAGGCCTGGTGCTGTCGAGCGCGCTCTCGAGGGGAATTGTCCCGGTGCGGGTGAGTGGCATGGCAAAAGGCGGGTTGCCCGCCGTGTCCCGGACGCCCGTTGTGCCGGGTTCGTCCACCGCACGCGCGTAGGCAGCACGCACGACGGTGTGCCCATTGCGCGACACATCCCATGCGATGCCGACGCGTGGTTCGAAATTCCGGTTGTTCTGCCGATAGATGCCGCCGGGCGTGTCGACCCCGACGCGCAGCAGTGATTGCTTCTCCGGATCGAAAACGACGAACTTATCGTCTCGCTCGACCGGAGTGACGTGCCACTCGTAGCGCAGGCCAAGATCGAGGGTCAGCGTGTCGTGAACGCTGACCCGATCGTGCAGGAACAGCGACAGCGCGCGCTGGTCGATGGCGCTTCGCCGCTCGCCCAGCGTGATGTTGAACGCGTTCGCGGTCGCGGCCAGAAACGCCGACATGCTCGGAAAATTGAAGGCTCCCGTCCCTTCGGCGAAGTTCTCGTTGATGAAGTGGCGATACTCGCCTCCGACCTTCATCACGTGCCGGCCGGCGGCGCGGGTAAACGTATCGTTGACGACGTAGGAAGTGTCGACGCGGCCCTGCGGCTGGGCAGCCGGCCCGCCGAAATTGAGATCGCCGGCGACGATGAGCTGCGGCAGTCCGATCGCGCGCGTCACGCCGTTGGCGATGCCGACGGCCGCTGGATTCAGCTTGGCGGCGGGATAGGTGCCGCCAATCAAGCTGCTTCGCCCGAAACGCGCTTCGTTCAAGAGCGCGGCTCCGAAGGTGTGCGTCTCGTCGATGGTCAGGATGCTCGCCAGCGGCCGCAGCACGACTCCGAATCCGGGAATGCTCGTCCCCGCGGTGCCCGGCTCGTTGGCCCTGAGATGCTGATGTCCCCAGAACGCGTGGACGCGGTCGCGCGTGCCGAGGCTGTGCCGGCCGTCGACGCTCACGCGATCGACCTCGACGACTGCCGGCGCGGAGCCGACGAAACGCGGCGTCCCATCCGTCGTGAAGAAGTTGGCGCGCGGGATGAGCGGAATCAATTGACGAATGATCGGGTTGGTCGCCGCGGCGCGCTCTTCGTCGCTGAGGACGAGGCTGTTCATGTCGACGCGCTGCCGCTGCCGGAAACCTTCGTACGATCCGAAGAAGAACGTCCGGCCAGGCCACAGCCGGCCGCCGAGGGAGCCACCGAACTGATTCCGTTGAAACGGCTCCGGATCGGGGGACGCGAACTCGAAAAAATTCCGCGCATCCAGCGCATCGTTCCGCACGAACTCGAAGAGCTCGCCACTGACGCCATCGCTTCCCGCTCTGGTCACGATGTTGACGACGGCTCCTGATACGTGGCCGGCTTCGGCATCGAACACGGGATTGTCAGCCTTGAATTCGTGGATGCTGCCGAGCGGCGGCTCGAAAATGAGCGAGCCGAACGTCAGGTTGTTCGTAGACACGCCGTTGACGACAAAGCCGACCGCTTCCTCGCGATTCCCCGCGATGTTGAAGGCGAGCGTCCCGATGCCGCGTATCGGCCGGCTGGAGAATCCTGTCTGCGACGGGGCGACCGCGCCGGGAACGAGCAGCGCGAGATCCATGAAGTGACGGCCATTCAGCGGCATGCCCTGTATCGTCTGCTCTGAGACCACGTGCCCGACGGTGGCGGTCGCCCGGTCGATGAGCGGAACTTCGGCGTGAACGATCACGGCGTCCTGTTGCGTGCCGACGGACAGCTGAAAATCGCGGACCAGCGTGCGCCCAGCGTCGACAATCAGGGAGTTGATGATTTCAGGCCGGAAGCCGGGCGCCGCCGCCTTGACCTCGTACGCGCCGGCGGGGATGGCGGCGAGGTAGTAGCGGCCGTCGCGATCGGTGTCGACTACCGTGCTGAAGCGGGTCGAATTATCACGAACCGTAATCGACGCGCCCTGAAGCACGGCACCGGACTCGTCGAGCACGCGCCCCTGCAGGGCGGCGGCAGGCTGGGCGTAGGAACGCGCTGATGCGCAGAAGCACACGAACACGAGCACGGTGATCTGCGTCCGCCGGGCAATCCGGATGTCCATGACGTCTGCTCAAAACGCGGGGCTGCGCCCGCCCCCGCCATTCTGTGCGTCAATGGCAGAGTTTGCAACAAGGTCGAGGACGAAAAGACGCACAAATCGGCGGGATTGTTCCCTCGGGCACAGCTCGGGGGAACTGTCTTCCCGGCGCCCGAAGGCTTCAGGGCTTCAGTCCCGAAGCCCCGAAGCCCTGAAGCCCTTCGAGTTACTGCTTCGCCGGCTCGTGCGGGCCGCCGGCGGCAACCATGCGCGCGAGCATCGCATTGACGAGCCCGCCGCTGCCGTCACCGGTGACGGCGATGTCCGGCACGAGCTTGACCTTGTTCTCGCCAAGGATGGCCGCAAGCTGCATCGCGGTATACCCGCTTGCGCCGACGGCTTCGATACCCTGGCGGTACGCTTCGGCCTTGGCGGCGCCGACGGCGCGGATCGACGACGCTTCGCCTTCACCGGCCATACGCACCGCTGCCGCGGCACCTTCCGCGCGCACCCGCGTCGCCGTCGCGTCGCCTTTCGCGGTTTCGGCGGCGGCGAGCGCGTTCTGCTGCGCGATGCGGACCATCTGCTCCGACCGCACCACCTCCTTCTGCAGGTTGGCGACCGCCGTTTCACGTTCCAGCGTCTGGCGCTGCACTTCCGCCTCGCGCTGGGCATCGTAGGTGCGCTCGAGCTCGGCGGCGATTTTGCGGTCCGTCTGGGTCTTCATCAGGTCCGCCGGCGGCGCGATATCACCGATGAGCGTGTCGATGCATTCCACGTCGTACGCTTCGATCGCACGCTGGATGTTGAGGAACGCCTCCTTCTGCCGTTCCGATCGCGCCCACAGGAAGTCGAGCACGGTGACCTGTTGCGCCGAGTTCCTGAAGTAGTTGCCGACCGTCGGCTGCAGCACGTGGTCCACGAGATTCTGCATCGAGCCGACGCGCGAGATCACCCGCGGCGCGTTCTTCATGCCGATGTGGATGATCTGCGAGACGTCCAGACTGAACGAGAATCCGTCTTTCGAGCGCACCGAGATCGACGACAGCCGCTCGTCATAGTGATGCGCCTCCGTACGCTGCGCCCAGTTCAGCACGATATTCGTCGTCGGCACGAGCTCGACTTTCATGACCCGGACGTTGACCGGGTGTTTGCCCGGCAGCAGCGGCTCGACCCAGACGCCCTTTCGTCCGCGCTCGACCAGGTCGCCGTGCGTAAACGAGTCGCCCGAGACGTCGAGGTGCTCGCGTCCGACGTAACTGACCACCACGCCGACATAGCCAATCGGAATCTCGGTCAGCGGAACCTGCTCGACCTGCACCAGCCACGGGTTCAAGTTCCACGAACCGGACATCAGGACTTCCTCCTGAAGGCCGCGGCACCCGCCGGCATCGATGAACGCCTGGCCGCGCTGGAAGCTTTCATGCCCTCCGACCGCCGGCCCGGCGAGATCGCCCGCCGCAATCGGCTGCCCATCCAGCATGGTGACGATACCGACGCGATCCGGCGGCACTTCCCCATGACCCTTGACAGGGAGACGATCACCGCGCGCACCGTTCGCCACCGCGGAGTGGTGCACGTGGCCGACGTGCTGGATGATCCCGCCTATGCGTCGCGCGACGCGGCCATGGGACTCGCCTGGCATCCGATCTACGCCGACATCGCGGCCTTCTTCCCAGATTCGTGTTTGATCTACGCCTTCGCTTCCGCGGAAGTGCTGGTGCATTTGCCGAAATGTTTCTTTGTCAATCATGA
>Ga0207674_10008656_pt1 | contig 11722 bp, 12 predicted proteins | sample KBSCornC72_FD_184303 | JGI IMG/M metagenome (GOLD analysis project Ga0207674, IMG submission 184303) | Corn rhizosphere microbial communities from Kellogg Biological Station, Michigan, USA - KBS Corn C7-2 (SPAdes) (version 2) | ecosystem: Host-associated > Plants > Roots > Rhizosphere > Soil ... | reverse complement strand
GGGCGTAATCGGCCATGATCCGGTCGCGCGTGACCTTGGCGATGATCGAGGCGGCGGCGATCGAGCGGCATTTGGCGTCGCCGTCGACGATCGCCTTCGACGGCCGCTGCCACTTGGGGCAGGCATTGCCGTCGACCAGCACCCACGCCGGCTCGAACCCAAGCGCCTCGACCGCGCGGGTCATCGCCAGCATGCGCGCCCAGTAGATGTTGATGCGGTCGATTTCCTCGACGCTGGCGATGCCGACGCCCCAGGCCGAGCACTTGACCAGCCTGGCGTAAATCGCCTCGCGCTTCTCGAGCGGCAGGTTCTTGCTGTCGTCGATCCCGCGCGGGAATTTGTCGCGGTTGAGGATGCATGCGCCGGCCACCACGGGCCCGGCAAGCGGCGCGCACCCCGCCTCGTCGACGCCGGCAAGGGGTTGCGGATAGTCGAGCTCAAGCTTGAAGGAGCAGCGCCGGGGCATGGAGCACCAAGCCTACGGAGCCGCCGCATGAGTCGCCAGTGATCGGATCAGAAAATCTGTGGATCGCGGCGCCGTGCGCCCATAAATTGGCGGCTGGAAAGGCGAAGACATTGCGCCAGTTGGTTGCGTTCCTCACGATAGGCGCATGTGTGGCGGCATTCGGCGTCGTCTCCCTGGTCGGCCGACAGAGTACAGCTCGCCCCGCCAGAATGTCGCCAGCGGCAGAAACCTATCTCAACCGTGCGATAACCTTGTTTCGCCAACAGCACATAAATTCGGCGAAGATGGATTGGCCGGCGCTGACGCAGAAGGCCTATGCGGCTGCGGGCGGCGCTCAGACCACTGCGGACACCTACCCAGCGATTCGCCTGATCATCAGCCAACTGGGCGAGAAACACACGATCTTGATCGAACCTGATCAGGCTAGGGCCGACATGACGGGTAAAGCGAGCGGAAGCGCGCAGCCTCCACCGTTCGTGCTGCCGCAGGCTTCGCGGCTTAGGGACGGGATAGGGCTAATCCGGCTACCTGGTTTCATCGGGTCTGCCGCACAGGGCCAGACCTATGCCCAAGCCGCGCGGATGAAGATCGACGCGCTGAAACAGCAGGGGGTGTGTCGCTTCATTCTCGACCTTCGCGAGGACACTGGCGGCAACATGTACCCGATGCTCGATGGAATCAGCGGCCTACTCGAGCCGGGACTCCTCGGCACCTTCGAGACACCACAACGCAAGTACATTCCATGGGTGCTCAAAGGCGGAATAGTGGCGGCGCAGCCACCGCAAGACACGCGTCCGATCGCGTCCGTGAATCGAACCACCCTGCCCGTAGCTGTCCTGATCGGTCCGCACACGGGCAGCTCGGGCGAGTTCACGGCTATGTCGCTTGAAGGGCGCGCTAACACGCGGTTCTTCGGTGCTCCGACCGCTGGCTACGTCACTGGAAATGTTCCGGTCACGCTGTCCGACGGCGCACTTATCTTGATGACCAGTTCGGCGGCCAAGGACCGAACCGGCAAGAAACATCTCGACCGCATCGAGCCCGACGAAAAAATAGGGATGTTCGACGAGCTGCTCGGAAGTGGCATCATCAACTCAGCGGTGAAGTGGCTATCGGCTCAGCATTGCTCGCAACCGTCGCCGTCAGCGGTTACGCGTCGCTGATCCGCCAGGGCGGGAAGCGCCGGTGTTCGCCCGCGTGGTAGAAAAATATGATGTTGCCGTCCGGGTCGCGAAGCCGAGCCTCGCGCCACATCCACGGCTGGTTGCGCGGGCCGTGCTCAAAATTGATCCCGCTTCTGGCGAGCTGCTCGACCCTCGCATCGAGGTCGTCGCATTCGAAATAGACGGCGGTGGTGGCGATGATCTTCTCGTCGGGGTCGATCTGCACCGAGAAGGTCACGCCCCCGGCGGCTTCGAAGCGCGCGTAACCGGTCTCCGGGCTGTCGACGATCTGCTTGAGGCCGAGGCGACGATAGAAGTCGACCGAGCGCTTGTAGTCGGTCCCGGTAACCGTCACCTGGTTGAGCCGCGGCCCGGCGCCGACATCGAGCCGGACGGCAGCGTGGCCGAGCGGCCCCGCCCCCTGCCCCAGCCCGGGCGCATCGTGCAGCGCCACTCGGACGAACTCGCGCGCCTGCGCCACCGCGTCGGCGAGGCTTGCTCCTCCGGCAAGGAAGAAGGCGATCGCGCTTGCCAGCGTGCAGCCGGTGCCGTGGGTGCTCGTCGTTTCGATGCGCTGACCCTGCCAGCTGGTCATATTGTCTTCTTCGATCAAGGCATCGGCGAGTGCGTCGCCTTCCTCGTGCCCGCCCTTGATCAGCACTGCGCAGCCGTGCGCGCCCACTAGGTGGAGCGCGGCCGCGACGGGGTCCTCTTCCGACGTCAGGCGATTGAGTTCCGGGAGATTGGGCGTCGTGATCGTCGCAACGTCCATCAGCCGCCCGAACGCGGCGATCGTCGCCTCGTCGGCGAGCGGAGAGCCGCTGGTCGAGACCATCACCGGGTCGAACACGACCGGAAGCGCCGGCTGCTCGGCTTTCAGCCGCTCGAGCCGGGCGGCCACCTGCTCGGCGGCAAAGGCGCTGCCGATCATGCCGATCTTTACGGCGTCGACTCCAAGATCGCTGACAACCGCTTCGATTTGCGCGAGAATCACTTCGGTAGGCACCGGGTGAACCATGCTCACGCCGAGGGTGTTCTGCGCGGTTACTGCCGTGACTGCGGTCATCGCGTGGCCGCCGAGCATCGTCACCGTCTTGATGTCGCCCTGAATCCCCGCGCCGCCGCCCGAGTCCGAGCCGGCGATGATCAGGATCCGGGCCGTAGACGTCATACTCCGCGTCTTCGACCCCGTCCCGGGCGCGAAGTTGTCCATGTGCACGGCATTGGGGTTAGGCCGACAAATACCAAGAAAAGGTTCACGCGGCCGTCCGCACCGCCTCGCAAATGTCGTCGACGAGGCGCTCGACCAGCGCCCGATCGTCTCCCTCGGCCATGACACGGATCAGCGGCTCGGTGCCCGACTTGCGGATCACGAGGCGCCCGCGGCCCTCGAGCTCGGCCTCGGCGGCGGCAATGCGCTTGCGCACGCTGTCGGCTTGGAGCGGCTCGCTGCCACCGCTGAAGCGGACGTTCTTGAGCAGCTGCGGCAGCGGCTCGAACTGGCGCAGCAGCTCACTCGCGGGCGCCTTCGCCTCGACCAGCGCGGCAAGCACCTGGAGACCGGCGACGAGTCCGTCACCGGTGGTGGCGTGATCGGCAAGGATGATGTGCCCCGATTGCTCGCCGCCGACGTTGCAGCCGGTCTTGCGCATCTCCTCGAGAACATAGCGGTCACCCACCTTCGTCCGGATGAGCTTGAGCCCGGCATCGCCAAGCTTCCGTTCGAGGCCGAGGTTGGACATGACGGTAGCGACCACCGCGTCGCCCTTGAGCTCGCCGCGGGCCTGCAGCCCGAGCGCGATCAGCGCCATCAACTGATCGCCGTCGATGATGTCGCCTTTTTCGTCGACGACGATCAGGCGGTCGGCGTCTCCGTCAAGGGCAATGCCGATGTCCGCGCCGCTCGCGACGACGGTCTCCTGCAGCAGCTGCGGGTGGGTCGAGCCGCATTCGTCGTTGATGTTGAGGCCGTTGGGCGTGACTCCGAGCGGCACCACTTCCGCCCCAAGCTCCCACAACGCCTCAGGCGCGACATGGTAGGCAGCGCCGTTCGCGCAATCGACCACGACCTTGAGGCCGTCGAGGCGGAGATGCTCGGGAAAGGTATCCTTGGCGAACTGGACGTAGCGTCCCCGGGCGTCGTCAATCCGCCGCGCGCGCCCGATCAGCTCCGACTTCGCGAGCTTCGGCTCCTTCTCCAGGCGCTTCTCGATCGCATGTTCGTCTTCGTCGCTGAGCTTGTAGCCATCGGGGCCGAAGAGTTTGATGCCGTTATCGGCGAAGGGATTGTGGGATGCCGAGATCATGACGCCGAGGTCGGCCCGCATCGACCGCGTCAGCATCGCCACGGCGGGCGTCGGCATCGGCCCGAGGAGAACGACGTCCATGCCGACGCTGGTGAAGCCGGCGACCATCGCCGATTCCATCATGTAGCCGGAAAGGCGCGTGTCCTTGCCGATCACCACCCGATGGCGGTGATCGCCGCGAAGGAAGTGCGCGCCAGCCGCCTGGCCGACGCGTAGTGCGGTCTCGGCCGTCATCGGCTCGAGGTTGGTGGTCCCGCGGATGCCGTCAGTGCCGAAGAATTTGCGCGTCATGGCCGCGCCTTAGCGCGGTTAGCCGACCCAGCGCCAGATTCCTGCCGGCATATGCGCGATCGCCCCATGCAGCCACGTCGCGAGGAGGAACAGCAAGGTCCCCCCGACGAAGGCCGTGGTGCCCGGATAGGCGAGCCCGCGAGTGAAGGGCACGAAGGCGGTCTCGGCCGTCCAGTCGTGCCAATTCTCGCCGAACTGGCGCGCCTTCTTGGCGTCCTGCGCGGCGGCTCCGAACAGGGCAAGAATGATGATCGCGCCGTCAAAGACCAAAGATTTCGGCTGAGCGAGGATCGTCAGGTGGACGGCGGCCCAGAGCGCAAAGGCCCACATCATCGGGTGGCGCGTGATGCGGAAGACGGCCTGCGGCCCGCCGACGGGTCCAGCCGCCCCGGGCAGCGCCGGATTCTTGATGAACGAACCGACGAACAGGATAGACGCCAGCCACATGAGCACGGTCCCGGCGATCCAGCCCGCCTCGCCTGCGTCCCACAGCGGCGGCTCGCGACCGATGACCCGGTAGAAATAGACCATCAGCCCGAACGTGATGATCGAAATTAGCGAATAGACGCCCTGAAAGGGCTTCTCTCCCATGGCCCGGACAAGCGGCCCTCTCAGCGGGTGCGAGAGCAGGAAGTGGAGCCCGACGAACGCGATCGCCGAGAAGAACAGTCCCATTTGCGGCGTCATTGCCGGCTTCCCCTGCGAGCGCGGAACTACTGCGCTTATTTTACGCCGTGCATGATCTTCTTCAGCCACGGCGAAATCGCAAGCAGGATCACGCCGGCGACCATGGTCGATTCACCGCCGACCATGAATGTATGCGCGTAGGTGTGGAGCGCGAGCTCGGGGTTCGTGACCTCGCCGCCGACGGTCTGCACCGACGCCGCCTGCGCGGCCGCGCCGGCGAGATACTCGCCGATCGAGATCGACAGGAACCACACGCCCATCATCATCCCGACCACGCGCGCGATCGACAGCTTGGTGATCATGCTGAGGCCCACCGGGGAGATGCACAGCTCCGCGATCGAGTGGAGGAAGTAGGTCAGCACCAGCCACCACAACGCGACCCGGAAGTCGGCGTTCGCCGTTCCCGTGCTCCACGCAAGGACGACGAAGCCGAGGCCGACGAGCAACAAGGCGATGCCGAACTTGACCTGGATCGATGGTTCGAGCCCCTTCTTGGCGAGCGCGATCCACAGCCAGCTCATGATCGGCGCGAAGATGACGATGGTGATCGGGTTGAAGTTTTGAGTCTGCGGCGCCGAGACGAAGATCCCGAACAGCTCCAGCGTGGTGTTGCGGTCGGCGAACAAGGTCAGCGACGAGGCCGCCTGCTCGAACAGGGTCCAGAAGGTCACGTTGAAGACGACCAGGATGATCGCCGCCAGCATCATCTGGAATTCCTGCCGGTTGCCCACCTTGTACGACCAAATCGGGATGCCGATCACTGCGGCAAGGAAGGTGACGAACAGCACCTTCCCGAGGAAGGGGGTCGCGACGATATAGCCCCACAACCCGCTTCCGGCCGCCGCCTCGTGCGTGTTCATCACGTTGCGGAAAATCAGCCAGAAGATCGGCACCGACAGGATCGACAGCACATAGATGATCATTGCGCGATCGGGGCCCGTGCGCTCCGGTGGCTCGCCATATCCGGCGAGGCGCCCGCCATCGAACTGGATGAGGCAATAGCCGATCAGCATGCCGACGACGACGACGGCGAAGCCCGCCCACCAGCCGAACCAGGTGGTGAAGATCGGGCAGAGTATCTGGCCGCCAATGGAGCCGATGTTGATGCCCCAGTAGAATATGGTGAAACCCGCGTCGCGCCGCCGATCGCCCTTGTCGTAGAGCGTCCCGACGATGGTCGAGATGTTAGGCTTGAAGAAGCCGTTGCCGATCACGATCAGACTCAATGCGACGAGCATCAGCGTGAGGTAGAAAGGCGAGCGCTCGGCGCCGGGCTGAAAGGCGTCCTTGGCGACGGTCTTCGCGACCTGGCCGTTCGCGCCGACGAGCTGGACCGACCCGTCGGGCAGTCCGCGGATCGTCAGCTGCTGGCCATTCGCAACGACCCACTGCTTGGTCTCTTTGGTGTCGAGCACCGAGCCGCCGCGCTCGACCTGGACCTCGTAGCGCTGCCCATCGATGGTCGCATAAGGCTTCGCCTGGTCGCCGCCGAAGCACAGCAACAAATAGCCAAGGGCCATCACCAGCGCGCCCCATTTCACGGAGCGCTTCGAGCCCAGATAGTAATCGGCGAGCCAGCCGCCGATCACGGGAGTCAAATAGACGAGACTGAGATAGCCGCCGACGAGCCCGTTCGCCTGAAAATCGGCAATGAGGAAATGCTTGGTGAGGTAGAGAACGAGCAGCGCCCGCATTCCGTAGAAGCCGAACCGCTCCCACATCTCGACCGAGAACAGCCGCGCGAGCTGACGCGGGTGCCCCAGCCAGGTCTTTTCTCTGCTTGGATCGACATGCGTGATGTCGGGCGAGGACGGCGCTTCCGCCCCGGGCGTATCGACCATATTCTCTCCCCTCGCGTGAGCCCCACGCGTTCGGACCTGAGTCGTAACGAGCTAAATGCCCGTGTGAAGCACATTGTTGCGAGGCCGCCCGGTGCCTAGATGCGGCAGCCATGCTCAATGACCGCTCGTCCGCCCTTTCGCTGCTTGAAACCCGCCGGTCGGGAAAGCCGCGCGAGCTCGTCGGACCCGGACCCAGCCCGAACGAAATGGCGCGGATTCTCACCATCGCCGCGCGCGTGCCCGACCACGGCAAGCTAACGCCATGGCGCTTCGTCACGGTCGCGCAAGATCAACGCGATGCCTTCGCCGCTTTGCTCAAGCGAGCGCTCGAGGAAGAGAACGCGGGCGCGACGGAAGCGCATTACGCGAAGGAGGACGAGTTCGCCCATTACGCCGGAGAGCTCGTCGTGCTCATCTCGGCACCGGTCGAGAATCACAAGATCCCGGTGTGGGAGCAGCAACTGTCGTGCGGAACGGTGGGCATGAACCTGCTGCTGGCCGCGCACGCGCTCGGCTATGTGGCGGCCTGGGTCACCGGCTGGCGCGCATATTCGCCGCGGGTGAATGCGGCCTTCTGCTCACCCGGCGAGCGGATCGCCGGCTTCATCTTCATCGGCCATGCCGCCCGCGAGCTGGAAGAGCGTGAGCGCCCGGATCTGGCGGCGGTTTGTAAGCCGTGGAAGCCGCCGGTCGTCTGACTTCCTCCCCATCCGGAATGGGGAGGGGAACCAGCGAAGCTGGTGGAGGGGTAATCGACGGCGGCGCGGGACCCCTCCACCATCGAATCTTCGTTCGATGGTTCCCCTCCCCACGAGCTACGCTCGCAGGGAGGAATTCCTTGTGTTTTCTTGCGATCCGCTGTATTACTACAGCATGACGCTCGGTCGACAGCATGACAAACCCGTTTACGTCCGCCTCCGCGAGACCATCGCCGACGCGATCCTCGCCGGCAAATATGCCGATGGCGACCCCCTCCCCTCGGTCCGGGCGTTCGCCGCCGAGCAGCAGGCCAATCCGCTGACCGTCGCCAAGGCTTATCAGGGCTTCCAGGACGAGGGGCTGGTCGTCGTCAAGCGCGGCGTCGGCATGTTCGTCGCCGATGGCGCTCGCGCGCGGCTCAGCGAATCCGAGCGCGGCCGCTTCCTCAAGGAGGAATGGCCGGAGATCCGCGCGCGCATGCGCCGGCTCGGGATCGAACCGTCCGAGCTGCTGGAGCGCGAACGGGCGTGACGTCGTCCTGAACTTGTTTCAGGACCCATTTTCGTCAAAGGCCTCGCACCTCTCCACAATGGATGCTGAAACAAGTTCAGCATGACGAAAACACGAGTCCTTCCCTATAATGACGAAAGCATCGCGCAAGCCGCCCGGCTGATCCTCCGCGGCCAGCCGGTCGCGGTCCCAACTGAGACGGTCTACGGCCTCGCGGCGGATGCGACGATCGCCGACGCTGTCGCGCGCATCTACGAGGCCAAGGGAAGACCAGGCTTTAACCCCTTGATCGTCCATGTGACAGACCTCGCCGCCGCCGAGCGCATCGGCGAGTTCAGCGAGAGCGCGCGGGAGTTGGCGGAGCGCCATTGGCCGGGTCCACTGACGCTCGTCGTCCCGCTTCGCCGAGACGCTGGAATCGCGTCGATTGTCACCGCCGGACTGCCGACGATCGGCCTGCGTGTCCCGGCCCACCCGACGATGCAGGCGCTGCTGCGCGCTTGCGGGCGGCCCCTGGCTGCGCCCTCGGCGAACGCCAGCGGGTCGATCAGCCCGACGCGTGCCGAGCATGTGCTGAAGAGCCTCGGCGACCGCATTCCAATGATCATCGATGGCGGCCCGACCGAACGCGGCCTTGAATCGACGATCGTTGCCGCAACCGCCGGGCCGCTGCGGCTGCTCAGGCCGGGGCCGATCGAGGTCGATGCGGAACGGGGGTCAGGCGAGCGAATCGAAGCGCCGGGCCAGCTTGCCAGCCACTACGCCCCGTCCAAGCCGCTGCGGCTCGGCGCGACCTCCGCCGAGACAGACGAATATCTGATCGGATTCGGCCCGATCGCCGGCGATTCCACCCTCAGCGCGTCAGGCGACCTCGTCGAGGCCGCCGCCAAACTGTTCGATCAGCTTCACCAGGCCGACGCTTCGGCAAAGCCGCGCATCGCCGTGGCGCCGGTCCCGGATCAGGGTCTCGGCGCCGCGATCAACGACCGCCTGCGCCGCGCAGCCGCCTAGGCGTTCGCTGCGGCGCTCTTGGCGCGCGCCTGGAAGCTCTTGCGTAGCTTCTGGAGCTTGGGCGGGATGCTCGCGATGCAATAGGGATTGCGCTGCCCTTCGCCGGCCCAATAATCCTGATGATAATCCTCGGCAGGCCACCAATCGCCCCTCGGCTCGATGGTCGTAACAACGCGGCCGCCGAGCTCCTGGTTGGCCCGGGCAATGGCCTCGCGCGCCTTGCCCTCCTGGTCTTCATCCTGCGGGAAGATGGCCGACCGGTACTGCGTCCCGACGTCGTTGCCCTGACGGTTGAGCTGCGTCGGGTCATGAGTGGCGAAGAAGATGTCGAGCAATTCGTCATAGCTGATCTGCTCGGGATCGAAGGTGATGCGGATCGCCTCGGCATGACCCGTATCCCCGCCGCACACCTGCTTGTAGGTGGGGTTGGCGACCGTGCCGCCGGTGTAGCCGCTTTCAACCGAGTTGACGCCGATGACGTCGAGGAACACGGCCTCTGTGCACCAGAAGCACCCGCCGGCGAAGACTGCGACTTGTTCGGCCATTTTTCCGCTCCTGCTGTTCCTGGAAGCGGAAATAGGTTTGCTCAGGCGGGTTTGTAAGACGCCTTGAGGCTGGCGAGCTCGAGCCGCTTACCGACCCACTCCGACAGCTCGTCGAAATCGAGCGGCCGGTCGAAGACGATGCCCGCGCGCCGGTCGCTGTACCAGCGCACCTCGCCCTTGATCGGGCGCAGGCTCTCGACCGCGACCACCACATTCTTGCCGACGCAATATTCGTCGATCGGCTCGACCTTGATCCCGCCAAGCGAAATGTCGTGCACGTCGACGGTATAGTAGGTTTTGCCGACCCGCACCGAGGCCTTGCAGGGAATTTCGAGCCGCGGCGGCCGCGGGCGAAAACCGTGACGCGGCTTGCGGCCTGCAAGCAGCTCGCCGAGGTCGATGTTCTGCTCGAACTTGAAGCCGGCCGTGTCCTCGCGGATCCATACCACCGAAGCCGGTATGCGCTCTGACGAGAGCTCGATATGGACCTGGTCACCGACTTTCGGCGGACGGGTGACGATCCCCATCACGCCGCCAGCCGAGAGATTCTTGACCTTGATGAGCTGCTCGCTGCCTGCGGCATCGGTGAGCTTGCCCACCCGCAGCATCGCCGAGAAGCGCTCGCCGTCACGGCGCTCCTCCGGTCGCGGGACCCCCGTCGAAAGGGAGACCGTGGTCGACTCGAATGCGGCGTCGCTCGTGCCGAATGCCTGTTGTCCGAACTTGCGCCTGATCAGCGATGCGAACATGCCCAAACCTGCCTCCGAGCGGCGCAATTCGCGCCAAATTGGGACTTTATTTGCAGTGCGGTTAAAAAGGCGTTGAGAAAGCTTGATCTGGAGCGTTGTTGCTGCCTACGCCCCACTGGGGGAGAGAGTTAATGTCGCAGCCGCGGTTGCTGCTGATCGATGACGAACCCAGCCTGGCCGAGTTCATGGCGAACGCGGCGAGAACTTCGGGCTTCGAGCCGATCGTGACCGCGCGTGACGACGAATTCCGCGACGCTTTCATCGCCAACCACCCCGAAATGGTCGCGCTCGATCTCGGTATGCCTGGCATGGACGGGATCGAGCTGACCCGCTTCCTCGCCGACCAGGATTATCGCGGGCCGGTCCTCATCGTCAGCGGCTTCGACCGGCGGGTGCTCGAATCCGCGTTTCGCCTCGGCGAAGCGCTTGGCCTCAACATGGCCGGTCCTGTCGAGAAGCCCGTGCGCCTCGAGGCACTCGAGCAACTGCTGGCGAAATTGAAGGCAACCTTGGTCCCGTGAACGCTTACAGCGAGCTGCAGCTGCTCAGCGGCCTTCAGGAAGCGATCAGCGAACAGCAATTGCGCATGGTCTATCAGCCGAAGGTGTCGATGCGCGATGGCTCGCTGAGGCAGGTCGAAGCGCTGGTCCGCTGGGACGATCCCGAGCGCGGGGCAGTCAAGCCGTCGATGTTCGTCCCGCTGGCGGAAGAGCATGGCCTGATCGACGATCTTACGCTGTGGGGCCTGAGGACCATCCTCCGCCAATGGCTCGACTGGCGCGAAGCGGGTCTCGACATCTGCATCGCGTTCAACATCTCCGCGCTCAGCCTCCAGCACCTCGATTTTCCCGATCTCGTCGAGCGCATGTGCCGCGCCCTCGACGTGCCGCTCGACCGCATCGTCCTCGAGCTGACGGAAGGGGCGACCCAGCCGCTGGTCAAGATGATGGACGCGCTGACCCGCTTCCGGATCAAGGGCATCGGCCTGGCGATCGACGATTTCGGAACCGGCTATTCCTCGCTCATGCAGCTGCGCCAGCTTCCCTTCACCGAGGTCAAGATCGACCAGGCGTTCGTCGCCGACGCGCCGCGCTCGCGCGATTCGCGGCTCATCGTCCAGGCGGTGACCGAGCTTGCCCACGGTCTCGGCCTCACCGCGACGGCGGAGGGCGTCGAGACGATCGAGCAGCTGCGGACGGTGCGCGAGCTCGGCTGCGACCTGGTGCAGGGCTATCTCGTCTCACCGCCAATGGAACCGAAGGCGCTCAAGTCCTGGGTCCACAAGTTCCGCCGCGCCTGGCCGGCAATGATCGCCGAGGAGAAGCTCGCTTTATGGGGCGATGTCGAACCGGACCCCCTGAGCGAGTGGCAGATCTGAGCCGTAGTTGATCGTGTTGGTCTGCCGCCGCATGTAGGCGCGCCAGGCGTCGGAGCCGCTCTCGCGGCCGCCGCCG
>Ga0207674_10008655_pt1 | contig 11723 bp, 12 predicted proteins | sample KBSCornC72_FD_184303 | JGI IMG/M metagenome (GOLD analysis project Ga0207674, IMG submission 184303) | Corn rhizosphere microbial communities from Kellogg Biological Station, Michigan, USA - KBS Corn C7-2 (SPAdes) (version 2) | ecosystem: Host-associated > Plants > Roots > Rhizosphere > Soil ... | reverse complement strand
GTTGCCGTCCCAGTTGCGGTCGGGTTCGGGAATGTTGTTGTGCACCGGGCCGGCCTCGCCGCCGGTGCGGGGGTCGGTCCGCGTCCCGAAGTCGGTGAGGATCGTGAAGATGTCCTCCTCACGCTCCACCGGGTAGGACACGTAGCGGTCCTTGGCGGCCTTGCTGCCCTTGGCGGCCTCCTTGTTGCCGGCAAGCTTGATGACCCGCTGGCCTCCCCGGGTCTCGGTGGTGGCCTCCCCCTTGACGAGCTTCTCGACGGCCTCCTTGCGCAGCTGGCGCTGCGCGTCACCGAGGGGGTTGGGCAGGTCGTGTGCCCGGTTGTTCGCCTTCGGCTCCGTGTCGCCCTGCACGGGGGTTGCCTGTGCGGGGGCAGAAGCCATGCTCACGGCGACGGCCGCGGTGGCCACGCCCGAGAGAACGCTCAGATGACGTCTCTTCACTGATTCCTCCAGATCAACGATGCGACCTTGTCGGTTTTCGACACGCGCAGAGCCGACCCAAACATGAACGCCCATACCGGACTACTGGTGCACAGGTATGGATTTGTTAAATTCTGTGACGAATGGTGTGCCCGAATGGGACCAAACCGACGCCATCGCCGCGCAGTTGCGTTACCCGACGGATCGCAGCACGACAGATGCCCCGCCACCCGTCCCGGGGCGCGCACCCCTAGGATCCCGGCATGAGCGAGCCCACCACCCCAACGCCCGCCAGCGAGACCACCGCGCCGTACGGAACCGGCGCCCAGGCGGCGCCGCAGCGCCGGGTGCGGCTCCCCCACCTGCAGGCGATGAAGGAGCGCGGCGAGAAGTGGGCGATGCTCACCGCCTACGACATGTACGCCGCCGAGATCTTCGACGAGGCGGGCATCCCCGTGCTCCTCGTCGGCGACTCCGCCGGCAACAACGTCTTCGGCTTCGAGACGACCGTGCCCGTCACCGTGGACCACCTCGTGCCGCTGGTGCGCGCGGTCACCTCGGCCGCCAAGCACGCCATGGTCGTGGCCGACCTGCCGTTCGGCTCCTACCAGGCCAGCCCGCAGCAGGCGCTCGCCACGGCGACCCGGTTCATGAAGGAGGGCATGGCCCACGCGGTCAAGCTCGAGGGCGGCAAGGCGATGGTCCCGGAGATCGAGCTGCTGGTGCGCGCCGGCATCCCCGTGATGGGCCACATCGGCTTCACGCCGCAGAGCGAACACGTCCTCGGCGGGTACCGCGTGCAGGGCCGCGGCGACCACGCCGACCGCCTGGTCGAGGACGCCGTGGCCCTCGAGCGGGCCGGCTGCTTTGCGGTCGTCATGGAGATGGTCCCGGCACCGCTCGCCGCCCGCGTCACCGAGGTGCTGACGATCCCCACGATCGGGATCGGCGCCGGTCCGAGCTGTGACGCGCAGGTCCTGGTCTGGCAGGACATGGCCGGCCTGCGCGGTGGGAAGGCGCCTCGCTTCGTGAAGAAGTACGCCGACCTGCGCACCGAGCTCGGTGACGCAGCCAGGGCGTATGCCGCGGACGTCGCCTCTGGCACGTTCCCCGCGGAGGCGAACTCCTTCGCCGAGTAGGCCAGCTCCCTCCCCGGGTGGGCCACCGCGCGAAGCCATGGCGACCACGCGGCATACGGTGGCCCGATGACTCTGCGCATCGGGTACAAGGCGTCGGCCGAGCAGTTCGGCCCCAGGCAGCTCCTCGACTTCGCCGTCCAGGCCGAGCGGGTGGGCCTGGACAGCGTGCTCGTCTCCGACCACGTGCAGCCGTGGCGCCACCACGGCGGGCACGCGCCGTTCTCGCTGGCCTGGCTCGCCGCGGTCGGTGAGCGCACCGAGCGGGTCCAGCTCGGCACCTCGGTGATGACACCGACCTTCCGCTACAACCCCGCCGTGGTCGCGCAGGCATTCGCGACCCTGGGGTGCCTGTACCCGGGCCGGGTCATGCTCGGGGTCGGCACCGGCGAGGCGCTCAACGAGGTCGCGGTCGGGTCGGTGGAGGAGTGGCCCGACTTCAAGGAGCGCTTCGCCCGGCTGCGCGAGGCGGTGCGGCTCATGCGCGAACTCTGGACCCAGGAGCGGGTCACCTTCGAGGGCGACTACTACCGCACCACCGACGCGACCGTCTATGACCGCCCCGAGGTGCCGGTGCCGGTCTACGTCGCTGCAGGGGGCCCGGTCGTGGCGCGGTATGCCGGCCGGTCCGGTGACGGGTTCATCTGCACCTCCGGGAAGGGCGAGGAGCTGTACCGGGACAAGCTGCTACCCGCCGTCGACGAGGGGCTGGCGAAGTCGGGTCGCACCCGCGAGGACCTCGACCGGATGATCGAGGTCAAGCTGTCCTGGGACCCCGACCACGACCAGGCCGTGCGCAACTGCCGGTTCTGGGCGGCGCTGTCCCTGACCGCGGAGCAGAAGCACGGGACCAGCGACCCGCTGGAGATGGAGCGGCTCGGCGACGCCCTGCCCGATGAGCAGGTGGCCAAGCGGTGGATCGTCTCCTCCGACCCGCACGAGGTCGTGGAGGCGGTCCGTGGCTATGTCGACCTCGGCTTCAACCACCTCGTGTTCCACGCGCCGGGCGAGGACCAGTCCCGGTTCCTCACCACCTTCGCCCACCAGGTGCTGCCCGGGCTGCGCGAGCTCGGCTGAAGGCTCTTCGGGACCCAGGCGGGGACTCGCAGGGACATTCTCCGGGAGTCCGTCGGAGGCCTTCCCGCGCGCTCCCGGCGCACTACCCTTGGGCCATGAGCAGCACCGAGCCGCGCACCCGCTGGTCGGAGGTTTCGGGCGGACTGGGCGCCGCGACGGCATACCAGCAGCGCTTCGACGACCTTGCCGCCAGCGGCGTGGACATCCACGGCGAGGCGGCCTTCCTGGCCTCCCTCCAGCCGCCGCCGGCACGGGTGCTCGACGCCGGGTGCGGCACGGGGCGGGTGGCGACCCAGCTCACCAGCCTCGGCTACCACTGCGTGGGTGTCGACGCCGACGCCGACATGATCGCCGTCGCGGAGCAGCGTGACCCGACGACCCACTGGGTGCGCCAGGACATCAGCGAGCTCCAGCTGCGCTCGCAGGCGTTCAACCTCGTCGTGCTCGCCGGCAACGTCGTGCCGCTCCTCGCACCCGGCACGCTGCTGCGCGCCGTCCAGCGGCTCGTGGCGCACCTGCAACCGGGAGGTCTGCTCGTCGCCGGGTTCGGGCTCGACGCCGAGCACCTGCCGCCGGGGTGCCCGGTCACGCCGCTACAGGAGTACGACCGCGCCTGCAGGGTGGCGGGGCTGTCGTCCTCGCGCCGGTTCGCCACCTGGGACAAGCAGTCATGGCACCCGGGTGCCGGCTACGCCGTGTCGGTGCACCGGCTGGTCGACTCGAGCGTCTAGGGCCCTCAGTCGTCCGTGTGGCCCTCTTCCCACTCCCTGTCCTCCTCGTCCCAGCACTCGGTGCGCTGGCGGGCGAGCTCGAGGGCGTTCGTGGCATCGGCCTCGGTGTCGTAGGGGCCCATCAGGTCGTCGGACTGGCTCTTGTCCTCGTCGGTCTCGACCCGACCGGTGCTGAGGTTGTACCAAAAGGCCATCGGAGCCCTCCAAGTCGACGGATCAGCGGACGTCCCTAGACTCCACCGTATGCCGTTGACGTACGCAAGTGTGGCGCCCGGCGAGGTCTCGCCGCGTCGGGCAGTGCCCGCGTCGATCGTGCGTCCCGAGTACGTCGACAAGCCCGCACCCGCCCGCGACCCGGGCCCCGAGGTCAAGGACGCCGAGACCATCGAGAAGATGCGCGTCGCCGGACGGCTTGCCGCGCAGGCAATGGCCGCGGCGGCCGAGGTCATCGCGCCCGGCGTGACGACCGACGAGGTGGACCGGGTCGGCCACGAGTTCCTCCTCGACCACGGGGCCTACCCCTCCACGTTGGGGTACAAGGGCTTCCCGAAGTCCCTGTGCACCTCGGTCAACGAGGTCGTCTGCCACGGCATCCCCGACTCGCGCCGGCTCGAGGACGGCGACATCGTCAACATCGACATCACCGCCTACCTCGACGGCGTGCATGGCGACACCGACGCCACCTACCTGTGTGGCGACGTCGACGAGGAGTCGCGGCTGCTCGTCGAGCGCACCGAGCAGGCGATGCACCGCGCCATCCGGGCCGCCGTCCCCGGCCGCGAGATCAACGTCATCGGCCGGGTCATCGAGAGCTACGCACGACGGTTCGGCTACGGCGTGGTCCGCGACTTCACCGGGCACGGCATCGGCCGCTCGTTCCACAGCGGGCTCGTCATCCCGCACTACGACGCCGCGCCCGCCTACGACACGGTCATCGAGCCCAACATGACGTTCACCATCGAGCCGATGCTCAACCTCGGCACGCCGGACTGGCAGATGTGGGACGACGGCTGGACCGTTGTCACCAAGGACCGCCGCCGCTCGGCGCAGTTCGAGCACACCATCCTCATCACCCAGGACGGCAACGAGATCCTCACCCTGCCCTAGGTTCCACCGGACGCAAGGAGGCCAGCGCATGGCCACGAAGGCACTCCCCCTCGGCATCGACGTCGGCGGCAGCGGCATCAAGGGCGCCCCGGTCGACCTCGCCAAGGGCGCCTTCGCGGCCAAGCGCCAGCGCATCGACACCCCGCAGCCGTCGACACCCGAAGCGGTGGCGGACGTCATCAACACGATCGTCGACCACTTCGACGACGTCCGCGGCAGCTCGCCGATCGGCGTCACCATCCCCGGTGTCGTCACGCACGGCGTGGTGCGCTCGGCCGCCAACATCGACAAGGGCTGGCTCGACTTCGACGCCGAGCCCATGCTCGAGGCGCGGCTCGGCCACGACATCGTCCTCGTCAACGACGCCGACGCCGCAGGGGTGGCCGAGCTGCACTACGGCGCCGCGAAGGGCCAGCAGGGCCTGGTCGTCATGACCACCCTCGGTACCGGCATCGGGACCGCCCTGATCCACGACGGGGTGCTGATCCCCAACTCCGAGCTCGGCCACCTCGAGCTCGACGGGTACGACGCCGAGACCCGCGCCGCCTCCTCCATCAAGGACAAGGAAGGCCTGTCCTACCCCGAGTGGGCCAAACGGCTGCAGCGCTACTACAGCCACCTGGAGAACCTGCTGTGGCCCGACCTGTTCGTCGTGGGGGGCGGGGTGTCCAAGGATGCCGAGGAGTTCCTGCCGCTGCTCCGGCTGCGCACCCCCATCGTCGCGGCCACCCTGATGAACAAGGCCGGCATCATCGGTGCCGCCCACCTCGCGGCACACAAGTAGCGAGCCGAGCTCGCGCCTCGCCGGCACCACGGGGGCGGGCCCGTGCGCTCAGCGCATGTTCACCAGGTCCTGAAGCAGGATCGCCTGCCTGCTCTCGAACAGGCCGGCGCCGACGCGCACCCCGACCAGCAGGGCACCCGCGCCGACGACGGGGCCGACGACCAGGGCCGCCCACGGGGCCCACCCGGCCCCGAGCCAGGCCGCCACGCCGAGCGCCAGCGCCGGCAGCGACAGCGCGACCACCGCCGCGCCGCAGATGGCCTGCACCGCCACGGTCACGCCGACCGAGCCAGGACGGCTGGTGAACGGGTTCTCCCCAGGTGCCGGCACGGCATACTGCTTGACCGCGCTGGCGACGCACGCCACCGCGAAGCCGTTGAGCAGCAACGTGACCGCCACCCCCAACGTCGCCGGCAGGAGACGCCAGGGCAGGCCGAGAAGCGGCCCGAGGACCGCGTAGGTGGGGACGCACACGACGGCGAGGAAGCCCGACGGGAACAGCCGGCCGAGTCGGTCGCTCACGCCGTCCAGCCCCGAGGAGACGTGCATCCAGAAGGCGGTGGAGTCATAGCCGACGTCGTTGTGCTGACCCCAGCCGATGAGGTAGGCCGAGGCCAGCGGCATGCCCGCCAGGGCCAGGTGAGAGTCCGATGCCAGGGCCGGCACCAGCAGGCCGGCGGGCAGGAGCGCGGTCATCAGGCCCGGGAAGTTGAGCCGCGGGTCCCGCACCCAGTAGGTGCCCGCCCGCGCCGCGACGGCCCCCATGGGGGTTGCGGGCAGCCGGGCGAACAGGCCGAGCCCCAGCTTGTGTCCCCCGTCGCCCCCGGACTGCGGCCGCGGGTTGCGCAGCACCGACACCAGCACCCGCTGCCACAGGACGAACAGCACACCGGCGAGCCCGGCGGCCAGCGCAAGGCTGAGCAGTGCGGTGGGCCACCTCCCGCCCGCGGCCTCCGCCATGGCGGCCCACGGCCACCCCAGCGGCGTCCACTGCAGCACGTGGGCGACCTGCTGGAAGCTCGCTCGGTCTGCGCCGCCTGTGCCCACCGTCCCGACCACCGGGCCGACGGCGAGCAGCAGGGCAAGCCCGCCGATGCCCGCCAGATCACGGCCGCGACGGCTGGACAGCACCGAAGCAGCCGCGGCGGTCACGATGCGGCTCAGCAGGACGCAGGTGCCGACGCCCAGCGCCGCCGCGAGGAGGGACACCACGACGGCCGGGAGGCTGCGCGAGGCGGCCACGACCCCGGCCAGCGCGAGGAGGACGGACGCCACACCCGGCAGACCGACCAGCCCGGCGAGCGCGAGCCCAGCCGCCAGACGTCGCTCGGGCACCGCGAAGGTGGCGAACCGTGTCGGGTCCAGCGTCGGGTCCGTGCCGAAGAGCAACACCGGCAGCAGTGCCCACCCCAGGACCAGCCCGGCACCGCCGATGACGAGCACCGCCTCGGTGAGGGGGAGGTCGTCGCGGAACCGGAGCACCACGAGCCCGGCGATGGCGGTCACGAGCAGCGTGCCGCCGTAGAGGATGCCGACCACCATGCCCACGATCGCGGCCGCGCTGCGGCGCAAACCGTTGCGCAGCAGGACCAGCTTCAGTCGGAGGAGGTGCGCAACCACGCCAGCCCCTCCACGGCGGTCACTCCCCCGACCAGCTCGAGGAACCGGTCCTCCAGCGAGCCACCACCGCGAACCTGGTCGAGGTGGCCGGCCGCGCGCACCGTCCCGGCCGCGATGATCGCAACATCGGTGCAGATCCGCTCGACGAGCTCCATGACGTGGCTGGACAGGACCACCGTGCCGCCACTGGCCGCGAAGCCCTCGAGGATGCCGCGGATGGTCCGCGCCGAGACCGGGTCGACCGCCTCGAACGGCTCGTCGAGCACCAGCAGGCGGGGGGCGTGGACCAGCGCGCAGGCCAGGGTGACCTTCTTGGTCATGCCGGCGGAGTAGTCGATGACCAGCTTGTCCTGCGCCTCGACCAGCCCCAGAGCCGCGAGGAGCTCCGGGACACGCTCGGCCACCAGGTCACGGCCCAGGCCCCGGAGCAACCCGGCATAGGTCACCAGCTGGCGTCCGGTGAGCCGGTCGAACAGGCGCAGCCCGTCGGGCAGCACACCGATGCGCGACTTTGCCGCCACGGGGTCGCTCCACACGTCCACCCCGAGGACCTCAGCCGTGCCGGCGTCCGGCCGCAGCAGCCCGGTCGCCATCGACAGGGTGGTGGTCTTGCCGGCCCCGTTGGGACCGACCAAGCCGTAGAAGGACCCCCGGGGCACGTCGAGGTCGAGGTGGTCGACGGCGACCATGGAGCCAAAGCGCCGGGTGAGGCCGCGCAGGCGCAGCGCCGGCTCGGGCGTGACGGCTGCCGGAGAAGCGGGCGCGGGCGACCCATTCGGTGTGCCGGTGGGCTGGCTCAAGCGCGGAACTCCGCTCGTGCGCCGCCCGCGAGGTCGTGGAGCTGGGTCTGCTTCGACCCGAAGCCGGCAGCCTGGGTGAGGTAGAGGCGACGGCCGTTGTCGTTGAGGAGTCCGTCGTGGACGGGGATCGCGTGCGGTGCGGCGAGGCGGCGCAGGAACGCCGTCATGTCCCGGCTGGGCTGCCAGGGGGCGTTGAGCGGGAAGGCGAGGACGTCGACCTGACCGGGCTCGGCGTCGAGCGCGTCCCCGGGGTGGAAGAAGGTCGGCTCACCCTCGGTGGCGAGGAGCATGCCGGTGTTGTGGATGCGAGGGACCTCGTCGTGGATCAGGGCGTGCATCTCCCCCACACCTGTCACCGTCGTCGTGCCGACCTGGTGCTGCGCACCGCCGGTCACCGCAGTCGCGTCGATCCCCTTGTCCCCCAGCAGGTCCGCGGTGTCCGGGTCCGTGAGCAGCTGGGCGTCGGGGTTGGCGGCAAGCAGGGCCGGGAGCCGGTCGACGTCGAGGTGGTCGAGGTGCTGGTGGGTGACCAGGACCGCGTCGACGTCTCGTTGCTCGTGCGCACCGGGCGACCACGCACCGGGGTCGATGAGGATCCTGACCTCGCCGGTCTCGACGAGCAGGCAGGCGTGCCCGAGGCTGGTGATGCGCATGGTGCCCACCGTACGGCTTGAGCCGGGCTGGCGGGCGTGGTCAGTCGCACTCGGGCAGGTGCTCGGCGAGGTAGTCCCGCAGGGTCAGGACGTGCTCCGTGGCAAGCGTGCCGCCCCGGGTGACGAGTGCCGTGAGGCCGTTCGGGCGGACGACGTGGACTCCGCGCACGGCGAGGTCGCTGGCCGCCAGCGGAAGGAGCCCGTCGACGAAGCAGAGCGTGCCGCTGACCGGCACGTGGTCCAGCCCGGCCCCTGCGAGGACCGATCGGACACCGGCCACCCGTCGCGCGGTGGCTGCCGCTGATGCGGTCATGACGCGGCCACCGACGACGAGGTCCATCCGGCGGCCGGCGCCTTCGGCCTCGACCAGCTCGACGGACTCGTTCTTGAAGTGCTTCACGTCGATGACATGGACGCCGGAGGCGCTGATCGCGAGGAACTCGATGCGGCCCCGCTGCCCGGGGACGCGACGCTGGTGCAGCGTGAGGACACCGTGGATGCCTGCGGCGGCGAGGATCTCGCCCACCGCGGCGACCGGGGCGCTGGCTGCCTTCGCCTGGGCGTGACGGCTCCGGAACGCCCGGACGGTGAGCAGACGGGTGAACAGGCCGGCACGCGAGTGGCGGCCGGGGGCGTTCCCCTTCCGCTCCCCCGCCTCACGCAGGGAGCGACGGGTGGGAAGCGGCGGCAGGTCGGCCCGCGGCACGGGGGCCGGGGTCGCTGCGTCCTCGGTCGCTCGCGCCGGGAGCTCGACCTCGGCCGGGGACGGGGGAACCACCATCGAGCCCTTCAGGGCGGCCAAGGTGGCAGCGATCGTCGCCTTGCTGGCGGTCCACTGCTCGGGCAGCACGACGCCGTTCGGGGCAGCGACCCCCTGCGGCCCCGCTGCGCTCGTTGCCATCTGCATGCGCCCTCCCGTCGTCTTCGGGACAACTGTGGCCCCACCGACGGTGGTCCGGGGCAGATGCCGAGCAGAACCGGCAGAGCCGGGGAGGACCCGCTAACCCGTTGGGCCAGAATCGTCAAGACTTGGTAAGAACGCCTGCGCCATGTGCCGGACTTCCGTATACTCAGCCGCCTCCTGCGTCAAGGACCGAGCCTTCAGTCGACGGCCTCGCCGGCCAGGGCCTTGGCCGCGAGCCGCTCCTCCTCGCTGACCTCCCAGACCTCCCACGCCGCGTGCAGCGCCAGCCCGATGATGACGCAGCCCAGGACGAGGTCGGGCCAGCCCGAGCCGGTCAGCGCCGTCACGACGGCCATCGCGATGATGGCGCCGTTCACCAGCACGTCGTTCCTTGCGGACAGGAATGCCGCGCTCCCCAGGGAGCCGCCGCTGTGCCGTACCCGCACCCGCGCGAGGAGCCAGGCGCTGGTGCCGTTGACGGCGATCGCGCCGAGCGACGCCAGCACCACGGGCAGGACCTGCGGCGCGACGGGGTCTGTGACGTCCTGGACGGCCTTCCAGGCGGCCACCGCGGCGGGGCCGAGGATGACCAGGGCCATCGCCTTGCCCATCACTGCCCTCCGAGCCAGTGGCCAGCCCAGGGCCACGAAGATGAGCAGGTTGATCGAGGTGTCCTCGAGGAAGTCGACGCTGTCGGCCAGCAGGGACACCGAGTCCGCCGCCAGCGCGACGGCGAACTCGACGAAGAAGTACGCCAGGTTCAGGCTCGCCACCACCAGCACGGCGCGCCGCAGCCGGCTCGCGTCCAGACGTGCGGGATGGCCCTGCCCGTCAGCGAGCTGGTCGTCTGCAGCCATCACTCGAAACCTCGACCCTCGCTCTCGACCCGCTGCCGCCCGGGGTGGATGAGTCGGCCGATACGCCGGGTCCTGTCCCGCGCCGCCGTTGCCAGCGACGCGGTGGCGGTCATCCATCTCGGACGGCCGTTGCCGACCGCCTCCAGCGCTCTACCCGTGTGCTCGGGCGGGCCGCCCTCGAACGCACACTGTCTGAGCTTGCTCCGGGTGGGGTTTACCGAGCCGACCTGGTCACCCAGGTCGCTGGTGGTCTCTTACACCACCGTTTCACCCTTGCCGCGCGACCGGGGTCGCGCGGCGGTCTGTTCTCTGTGGCACTGTCCCGCGGGTCGCCCCGGGTGGCTGTTGGCCACCACCTTGCCCTGTGGAGCCCGGACGTTCCTCGGCGGTGGTTGCCCACCGACGCGACCGCCTGGCCGACTCATCCAGCCCCAAGGATAGGGCAGGTATGCCGCGTGGCCGGCCACGCGGCATACCTCACCTCCCACCCCCGCTTGTTGGTGCCAGAACTGCCGGGATCCCGGGCATTTCCGCTCCGACCCCGGGTCACGCCGCCCGGCGCCGGGCACCGAGCTCGAGCGCCGCGGCGACTTGGTGGAGGAAGGCGTTCGTCTCCAGCCGAAGACCCACGAGGTCGATGGTGATGACGATCTCCTCGCCGAGGGCCAGTTCGTTGCGGCGCAGGTTGTCCGCCGTCACGGCCAGGCCCTGGTGGTGCTGCGCCCCATCGACCTCGACCACCACCCCGTGTCCCTCCCACGCGACATCGAGGTAGATGCGGCCGCGAGCCGTGCTGCGCACCACCTGTCGGGTGGGCTCGGGCAGACCCCGCTGCCGGCACAGTGCCGCGAAGTCGAGCTCGCCGAGGGCCTGCGCGCCGTCGGCCACGTCGCGAAGCAGCTGGGCGACGAACGCCCTGCGGGTCCGCCCGTGGCGCCGCCCGAGCTGGTCGAGCAGGCGCGGTCCGGCCAGCAGCCGTTGCTGGGCAGCCATGCACACCACCAGGGCGGCCTGCCGGTCGGACACCGCCCAGTGCGCGGCACGGACGGCCGCGATCTCCGGGCGCACTCGGGGCATGCCGGCTCCGATGACGTCATGATCGTCCCGGCCGCACGCGACGTGGATGCGCACCCCCGGGACCGGTCGGGGGCGGTGGGTCGACGGCACGGACACGTGGATGACGTCGCTGTCGAAGCCGGTGAGCCCTGCGGCCTGCAGCGCGCTCACCCCGTCGAGGGCCGCTTCGGCTCCGGTCTCCCAGACCGCCCTCCAGCGGTCGGCCATCGGCGATAGCGCGCCGGTGTGGAGAGCCACCGTGTGGACGCCGTGCGCAGCCCACCGGCCGGCGCGAACCTCGCGAGCCGTGGCCTGCCGGCTGACGAGCAGGTCCGCGAGGGCACTGCGGGTCAGCACGCCGTCGTGGTCCGCAGCGGCGCGGGCGGCCCTGGTCCGCAGCTCGTGACGGGTGGGGCTGGTGACCGGCGGGGTGGCCGGCGGCGCGTGGTCCGCTGCTCCATGCGCCAAGGGTGGGTGGGGTGGATGCGGTGGCGCAGCGCCGGTCGGGCTGCCTGTGGACGGGACGTGCGTCGGCGCTGGCGCTGTGGAAGGAGCTCTCCGGAGTCGGTGCGGAAATG
>Ga0207674_10008653_pt1 | contig 11724 bp, 12 predicted proteins | sample KBSCornC72_FD_184303 | JGI IMG/M metagenome (GOLD analysis project Ga0207674, IMG submission 184303) | Corn rhizosphere microbial communities from Kellogg Biological Station, Michigan, USA - KBS Corn C7-2 (SPAdes) (version 2) | ecosystem: Host-associated > Plants > Roots > Rhizosphere > Soil ... | reverse complement strand
CCTCCAACGAGTTCAATGCCCTCAAGCGTGAACTCGCCGGACTGGTCATGGCGGAGCAGGAACGGCACATCGAAAGCGAGCGCCGCGGCGTCGCGGTCGACTGAGCACCAACCCGTTCGCGTTGAGCGTAGCTCGCGCAGCGAGCGGAGTCGAAACGCCGCCTGCCCTTCGACTCCGCGCCTTCGGCGCTACGCTCAGGGCGAACGGAGTCATCGAATTCGTTCGTAATCGACGAACTCGAAAGCAAACGCGTGACGCTCATCCGCCGCATGCGCACTGCGCGAAGTCTCACGCCACTGCCGCGCATCGAAGCGCGGGAAAAAAGCGTCGGCATTTTCGGCGGCGGTATCGATCCAAGTCAGATGCAGCCGCGTCGCCCGCGGAAGCGCGAGCGCGTAAACCTCGCCGCCACCGATCACGCACAGTTCCGCGTTTCCCGCCGCGCTGATTGCCGCATCAAGCGACGTCACGGCTTCCTGACCGGCGAATGGCGCCACGCCACCACGCGTCAGCACGAGGTTGCGCCGTCCCGGCAGCGGCCGTCCGATGGCGAGCGCGGTCTTGTGCCCCATCAGCACCGGCTTGCCGAGCGTGAGCAGCTTGAAACGCTTGAGGTCGTCCGGCAGATGCCACGGCATCGCGCCGTTGCGGCCGATGGCGTAGTTGCGATCGAGCGCTGCAATCAGCGCGATCGCACTCACACCGCCACCGGCGCCTTGATCGCCGCTTGCGGCTGATAGCCTTCGATCGCGATGTCGTCGTAGCGAAACTCGAAGATCGAATGCACGCTCGAATTGAGCTTGAGCTTCGGTAGCACCAGCGGTTCGCGTGCGAGTTGCGTGCGCGCCTGCTCGATGTGATTTTTATACAAATGGGCATCGCCAAGCGTATGCACAAAGTCGCCGGGTTGCAGATCGCACACCTGCGCGACCATGTGCGTGAGCAGCGCGTAGCTGGCGATGTTGAACGGCACACCGAGGAAGATGTCGCCAGACCGCTGATAGAGCTGGCACGACAGGCGACCTTGCGCGACATGGAACTGGAACAGTGCGTGACAGGGCTGCAGCGCCATCCTGGGCAATTCGGCCACATTCCACGCGCTGATCACGAGCCGCCGCGAATCGGGATTGCGTTTGATCTCGTCGATCAACCATGCGATCTGGTCGACAGTCTTGCCGTCCGCGCCGCCCCACGAGCGCCACTGCTTGCCATACACCGGACCGAGTTCGCCATTCGCGTCGGCCCACTCGTCCCAGATGCTGACGCCGTTTTCCTTGAGATATTTGACGTTCGTCTCGCCGCGCAAGAACCACAGCAGCTCGTGCACGATCGATTTCAGATGCAACTTCTTCGTCGTCACCAACGGAAAGCCGTCGGCGAGGTTGAAACGCATTTGCCAGCCGAACACGCTCAACGTGCCGGTACCGGTGCGATCGTCTTTGTCGACACCGTGATCGAGAACGTGGCGCAACAGTTCGAGGTACTGTTTCATGCCGTCACCACCGGATTTTTACGCGACAGCCACAGCAAAACGATGCCGATCAAGATCAGTGGCGTGGACAGGATCTGTCCCATCGTCAACCAGTCGAAGGCGATAAAACCCAATTGCACGTCGGGTTCGCGCACGAATTCGACGCCGAAGCGGAACAGACCATACAGCAGCGCGAAGAGGCCAGACACGGCGTACCGCGGCCGCGGCTTACGCGAGTAGAACCACAACACGCCGAACAGCACCACACCTTCGAGTGTGAATTCGTAGAGTTGCGATGGATGGCGCGCTTCGTTGTTGAGCTGCCCGGCGAGATACATCTGGTAAAGCTCGTCGCGCGATTTGCCCAGATGATCGAGCGCACGCGGAAAAATCACGCCCCATGGCGCGTCGGTATGGCGGCCCCACAACTCGCCGCCGATGAAATTGCCGAGTCGCCCGAGCCCCAATCCGATCGGCACCAGCGGTGCGACGAAATCAACGGTATCGAAAAAATGAATCCGGTTTCGACGTGACCACCACCAGCCCGCCACGAGCACACCGAGCAGGCCGCCGTGAAACGACATGCCGCCTTCCCAGACACGGAACAGTTGCAGCGGATCGTGCAGCATCCAGCCCGGCGTCGTGTAGAACAGCATGTAACCAATGCGGCCGCCGAGGATCACGCCAAGCATCACGTAGAACGAAAGGTCGGAGAACCCTTCCGCGCTCATCGGCAAGCGCCCCTGTTTGCGCCGCGATTCTCCCAACGCCCACGCGCCGAGGAATCCGAGCAGGTACATGATGCCGTACCAGTGCACGCCGAAGCTGCCGATCGTGAATGCGATCGGATTGATGTCGTGGAAATAAGGCATTCGTGCAGAACCTGACGTATTTTGGCAAGTGTAGCGAATCCGGCAGCGCGATTGACAGGAATAGGCGTCCCCTTCATTCTGCGCCGCAATGTTCCACGGGCCCTAGCCATGTTCTTGCGATTCCTGGTCTTCTGCACGCTTTGTATACTTGTACCGCAGTTGTCCGAAGCGGCGTCGATATCTGGGGCCGTCTTTTCGGGAGCGACGAATCTTCCGATCGAGTATCCCAGTGTCTACCTGCTGGATGCGGTATCGAAAAACATCGTCAGCGGCGCCACCACAGCGGCCGATGGTACCTACTTGATTGCGAACCTTGCGCCAGGCGATTACGGCGTCTGCGTGATCGAGTCTGCGGACGAATACATGGATGGTTGTTACGACGGGTTATCGATCGGTGCCGATGGAGTGCGAAATTTCACCACTATCACCTTGGGCAACGACGAAGACCTGCAAGACATCGACGTGACCCTTCAGCTGGGAAGCACACTGAGCGGAACATTGAGCGATAGTTATTTCAATGTGCCTGTTGCCAACGCTTCCGCGTATTTCACTCTCTACTCGGTGCAGCAAGCGCAAGTCGCGACAATTGTCATCGATACCTCCGCGAATGGGGCATTTACGCTGCGCGGATTAGCGCCAGGAAGCTATTACCTGGAAGCTGGGATATCTTTCGCTTATCAGGCCGACAGCTTCTACCCGCAACGCCTCTACGGCGGCAACAGTTGCATTCCGCAGTGCGCATTTGCCACCGGCACTGTCATCGATGTACCGCCGAGCGGAATCTCCGGCATCGATTTTCCGCTGTCTCCCGGCTATTTTGTTTCGGGCACTGTGACGGATTCACAAACCGGTTTGGGCATTCCAAACGTAACCATCAACACCTGCGACGCTCCCGCATGGCTGCTGTTCGGCACCAGTGCATCCGCGGTCACCGACATCAATGGCCATTACCTGATTGCTCATGCTGCCAATGAGCAAACCCATATCGCGACGATCGACGCGTCCGGATACATAAATGTCACCTGGCCAAACGCTGTGATGCCGCCCGCGCATGGTTGCCGGAATTCGAGCTTCTACGGTGGGGATACGTTGACGTTCAGTAGCCCCGATGAGACGTTGTCCGATATTAATTTCGTTCTTGACCGCGGCGCTGCTGTTTCTGGAACGGTCACGGCCAGTGATTTGCCGGGCAATCCGCCCCTCTCTGCCAACGTGGCCATCTATTCCGACGATGGTGCAAACGCCGCCCTGTTAGGCATCGTGAAAACTGCTGCTGACGGCACCTATGTTACGGTCGGCGTCCCCGCAGGGACTTATCATGTTGCGGCCTATTACGACAGCGGAGAGGATTGCCAGATCTACGACCACATCGACTGTGGAACGGACTGGAGCGCGCAGCTGGCATGGGGCATCAATACGTTCGGCAGCACGCCGATTGTATTAACTGCTGCCCAGAACCAAGGTGGAATAAACCTGCAGCTCAAAGCGCCCAGTACGGAAATCATTTTCGCTGACGGGTTCGAATAGCCTTGGCGCGACTATGACGGCACGACCCGGCAGATAAACCCCTTGAGATAATCCGTTTCCGCAATCGCCGGATGCACGGGATGGTCCGGCGCCTGCTGCAGCTGCGCGAGTACCTGCACGTTGCGGTCGAGATGGCGCGCGCCCTGCTGCACCGCTTCGAGCAGCGTGGCGCGTGACATGTGATACGAACACGAGCAGGTGATGAGGATGCCGTCCTTGGCAAGGATTTGCATCGCCATTTCGTTGATGCGTCGATAGGCGAGCCGGCCTTCGGCGAAATCCTTCTTGCGCTTGACGAACGCCGGCGGATCCAGAATCACCACATCGTATCGCTCGCGCGCTTCGCGTTGGGCCTTGAGATAATCGAACGCATCGGCGCGCACCGCGGTCACGCGTTCGCCGAGACGATTGCGCTGTGCATTGCGACCGATCGCGGCGACCGCCGCGGCGGAAGCATCGACGCACACGATCTCCTTCGCGCCAGCCACGCCCGCGCGCAATCCCCAGCCGCCGAGATAGCTGAACATGTCCAGCACGCGCGTGCCGTGCACGTATGGCGCGAGCAGATCGCGATTCGCGCGCTGATCGTAGAACCAGCCGGTTTTCTGGCCGCCGATCGGATCGATCTCGAATTCGAGTCCGGCTTCGATGGCGAGCACTGGCGGCGCGAGTTCGCCATGGGCCAGGTCGGCATATTCCGGCAGCTGCTCGAGTGCGCGCACACCGGCGTCGTTCTTCCACACGAGGGCAGACGGCTTGATCACCTTGAGCACCGCCTCGGTGATATCGTTCTTCATGCGTTCCATGCCTGCGGTCGTGATCTGGCCGACGATCACGTCGCCGTAGCGATCAAGCGTCAAGCCCGGCAGGCCATCGGATTCGCCAAACACGAGGCGATAGAACGGCTCGACGTACAAACGCTTGCGCAAGGCCAGCGCCACCTTTAGCTTGTGGACGATCAGCGAACGATCGAACGCGTGCGCGATGCCGCGATGGACCAGTCGCGCGCAGATCAGCGAATTCGGATTGACGTAGCCGATACCGATCGGCTTGTTCTGCGAGTCGATGACCACACAAGCGTCGCCGGCCTGGAAATCCGTCAGCGGCGATCGCCCCACGTCGACTTCATTGGAGAAGACCCACAGGTGTCCGCCGCGCAAGCGCGCGTCTTCTCCGCGCTTGAGATACAGGGCCGGGTAAGCGACTTCCTCTGTCATGCCGCAAACGGTAACACGATCGCGAACGGCTTACACTGCGCCCATGCCGAATCGTCTCGCCCGGGAAACCAGCCCCTACCTGCGCCAGCATGCGGACAACCCCGTCGACTGGTGGCCGTGGTGTGAACAAGCGCTCGCACTGGCGCGCGCGCAGGACAAGCCGATCCTGCTCTCGATCGGCTACAGCGCCTGCCACTGGTGCCATGTGATGGCGCACGAGAGTTTCGAAGACGCCGACACGGCGCGTCTCATGAACGAGCTGTTCGTGTGCGTAAAAGTGGATCGCGAAGAGCGCCCGGATCTCGACAAGATCTACCAGCTCGCACATCAGGCGATGGCGCGCCGTGCTGGTGGCTGGCCTCTTACGGTATTTCTTGCGCCCGACGATCATCTGCCGTTCTACGCCGGCACGTATTTTCCGAAGGCGCCGCGTTACGGCATGCCGCCGTTCGTGCACGTGCTGCAACAGGTGCGCGGGTATTGGGATCAGCGCCGCGAAGACGTGCGCGCGCAGAATCTCATGCTCGGCGAGTTCCTGCAGAACTACGGGCGCGAGGAATCGGCAAAGGACGCGCTGAGCGATGCGCCGATACGCGCCGCGCTGGCGCAGATCGAAAACAGTTTCGACGCAGAATTCGGCGGACACACCGGTGCGCCGAAGTTTCCGCATTGCCCGGAAATGGAATTGCTGCTCGATCTGCAGCAGCCGCAGAAAGTCGAACTTACGCTCGCGGGCATTGCCGCGGGCGGCATCCACGATCAGCTCGGCGGCGGTATCGCGCGCTACAGCGTCGACGAACGCTGGGAAATCCCCCATTTCGAGAAGATGCTGTACGACAACGCGCAGCTGCTGCCGCTGTACGCAATGGTGGATGCCGTTGTCGCCGACGGCATCGTCGGCTGGCTGCAACGCGAAATGACGGCGGCCGCGGGCGGCTTCTACGCCGCACTCGACGCCGACTCGGAAGGTGAGGAAGGCAAGTTCTACGTCTGGCAGAGCAGCGAGGTCGAGTCACTGCTGAGTGCCGAGGAGCTCGCCGTGGCCATGCCGTACTTCGGTTTCGATCGCGCGCCGAATTTCGAGCAGCACGCGTGGAATCCGATCATTGCGCGGCCGCTCGTTGCTGTCGCGCAGGATCTCGGCATCGCGCCGGATGAAGCCCGATCGCGCCTTGAGCGCGCGGCGGGGAAACTGTTCGCGGCACGCGAACAACGCGTCCGGCCCGGACTCGACGACAAGATCCTCACGTCATGGAATGCCCTGATGATCGCCGCGCTGGCACGCGCCTCGCGTGCCAGCAAGATCGACTCGGACGCGCGCACGGCACGTACGGTGCACGCGCCCGCATGCGTAGCGGCCGCGCAACGCGCACTCGACTGTCTGCGCGACCAGGCATGGCGCGATGGCCGCCTGTATGCGAAAGCCGGGGCGGACAGCGAGCGTTTTCCTGGCTATCTCGACGATTACGCATTCCTGCTCGATGCACTGCTCGAGTTGCTGCAATGCCGTTGGCGCGACGTGGACCTGACTTGGGCGATCCAACTCGCCGACGCGTTGCTCGAACGCTTCGAAGATCGCGAGCACGGCGGATTCTTCTTCACCGCGCACGATCATGAATCGCTGATCCAGCGGCCGAAGCCGTTCACCGACGACGCCACGCCGTCGGGCAACGGCATCGCCGCGCGCGCGCTGCTGCGGCTGGGTCACCTGCTCGGCGAAACTCGCTATCTGGATGGCGCCGAACGCACGCTGCGCGCTGCGTGGGCAACGCTGCAACACATGCCACAGGCGTGCTGCTCGTTATTGCGCGCGCTCAACGATTTCCTGCAGCCGCGCACGCACGTGGTGATTCGCTACGGCGGTATTGATGAGGAACGCGTCTGGCGCGCGGCGTCAGCGCAGACAAACGCGCACCGCACCGACGCCTATTTCATTCCGGCCGATGCGAGCGGTCTGCCGGGCATTGTCAAAGCACAAACCCATGTTTCCGGCGGCGTCGCGTACGTTTGCCGCGGCACGAGCTGTCAGCCTCCGATCGGCTCGCCCGGCTTGTTGAAACCGGCTCTAGAGCAAGACCGGGCGATCCGGTAGCTCGTTCGCCTTCACCGATCCATCCGCGGGGAAATGCTGGGCGAGGATGGCACTCACTGCGCTCACCCCTTCGACTGCGCCGCGTTCGTAATCGCCGCCAGCGAAGCGATCGCGCATGCGATCGCACAGTGTCTGCCATTCGCTCTGCGCGACGCGGGCGGCGATGCCGCGGTCGGCGACGATTTCAATCGCGTGATCGGCGAGCAAGACATAGATCAGCACGCCACTGTTGTGCTCGGTGTCCCACACGCGCAGATGCGCGAACACCTCGTGCGCGCGTGCGCGCGGCGAACGCCCGCGCGCGAGCTCGCGCAAAGGCAGGGCGCCTTCGATGGCGAAACATACCTGCCCTTGATGTTGCTGTTCGCCGGCCGCGATGGCTTTCTGGACCGCGTCGAGCACGGACGCCGAGAAGTGCTGGCGCACGACGAGGTGCGAGAGGAACGGAAAATAGCGCGCAATGGTCATATCACCAACTCCCGGATGCTCCACCGCCGGCGGACTCGCCGCCGCCGCCGCTGAAACTGCTGCTGGAACTGCTGGAGCTTGAACTGCTACTGCCACTGTAGCTGGAGCTCGAACTGCTGCTGCCGTAGTCCCCGCCAGCAGGATAGACATACTGATCTCGCAGGCGCGCAGTCTTTAGTTTTCGCCGGATTCGAGCTGCCTCGTAGCGACCGACGCCGGCGCCGGCATAGCGCACTCCAGTGTCGAAGTTGATCAGACCCACGAGGAATCCCATTAACCCGTAAACGAGCGCTACGGTGAGTCCGCCCCAGATATACCACGCCGCGCCACCGAGAATGCCGCCGACCAGGAAGCAAGCAAACCTTCGCGGGATCATGCTGACCATATTGCGCAGCGCGCCGGCACCCACAATGGCGAAGAGGAACAGGAATTCCGGCGGCGGCGGGTGGAACGGCTCGCTGGTCGGCGTCAATGGAGCCGGCAACTTCTCACCGTCGATCAGCTTCGTGAGCGTGTCGGTCGCGGCGTGGATGCCGCCGTAGATATCGCCGTCGCGGAATTTCGGCGTGATGTATTCGCGAATGATGCGCGCTGCAGCCGCGTCCGGAATCGCACCTTCCAGGCCGCGCGCTACCTCGATGCGCACTCGATGGTCGTTCTTGGCGACGATCAGCAGCGCGCCGTCGTCGATGCCTTTGCGCCCGAGCTTCCACGCGTCGAACACGCGGGTCGCATATTGCGCGATGTCTTCGGGTTGCGTCGTCGACACGATCAGCACACCGATCTGCGAACCCTTGCGTTGCTCCAGGCCGGCTAGATCGGATTCGAGTGTCTGCGTCTGCGATGCGTTCAGCGTGCCGGTGAGATCGGTTATGCGCGCATGCAGGTCGGGGACCGGCTGCAGTTCAGCCTGAACTTTTGCAGCGGCCAGCATCAACACGCTGGCGCAGCAGACTCCGACCCATCGCGGTGCGAAACGCACTCACCAGCTCCCTGACGCGCCGCCGCCGGCGGACATTCCGCCACCGCCGCCGAAGCCGCCGCCTCCGCCGCCCCAGCTGCCACCACCGCCGCTCCAGCCGCCAAAACCGCCGCCACCCGCATAGCGGCCGCCACCGCCGCCGCTGAGCACGCCGATGATGAAACCGACGAAGGCGAGACCGAGCGACAGCCCGAGCGCCTGCGTGATGAACCAGGCGGCGACGCCGGCGATACCGCCGATCGAAATCCCGCGTACGGCGCGCGGCAGGAACCCGAGGAACCCGCGCAGCCAGATCGCGCCAAACAAGCCGAAGAAAATCAGATTCGGCAGCGACGAATGGTCATCGGACTCCTTTGTCATCGGCGGCGGCAATTGTTCGCCGTCGATCAGTTTCGTCAGCGTCGTCGTCGCGTCATGGATGCCACCGTAGAAATCTCCGGCGCGGAATTTCGGCGTGATGTATTCGCGGATGATGCGCGATGCGGCAGCGTCGGGTATTGCGCCTTCCAGCCCGCGCGCGACTTCGATGCGCACGCGATGATCGTTCTTGGCGACGATCAGCAACGCGCCGTCATCGATGCCTTTGCGCCCGAGCTTCCACGCATCGAACACGCGAATTGCATATTGCGCAATTTCCTCCGGCTGCGTCGTCGGCACGACCAGCACGCCAAGTTGCGCGCCCTTGCGCTGCTCCAGCGCGGCGAGCTCGGATTCGAGCGTCTGCTTCTGCGTGCCATCGAGCGTATTGGTCAGATCGGTGACGCGCGCGTGCAGATCCGGGATCGGCTGCCGATCGTCGGCGAGCGCGCTCGCCAGCGTCAGTACGACGCCAGCGAGTACCGCCGGCAACGACCGCAGGCCGTGCACTTGGCGCTCAGGGCTTGGTCGGCGCCGGTTCTTTCGGCTTGCTGAAGTCCACCGTCGGCGGCGCCGAAATCGATTTCTCGTTCTCGACCGTGAAATTCGCCTTCGGCTTGTAGCCGAACATCATCGCGGTGAGATTCTGCGGGAAGCTGCGGACGAGCACGTTGTAGCTCTGCACCTCGGTGATGTAGCGGTTGCGCGCCACGGTAATCCGGTTCTCGGTGCCTTCCAGTTGCGCCTGCAGGTTCTGGAACAAGCCGTCGGCCTTGAGGTTCGGGTAGTTCTCCGACACCGCCATCAGGCGCGACAGCGCACTCGACAGCTCGCCTTGCGCGGCCTGGAACTGCTTTACTTTCGCCTCGTCGGTGAGGTCGTCCGCGGTAATGGTGACCTTGCCGACCGACGCGCGCGCGTTGGTCACGGCTTCGAGCGTGCCCTGCTCGTGCTCGGCGTAACCCTTCACGGTAGCTACCAGGTTCGGCACCAGATCGGCGCGGCGCTGATATTGATTCAGCACTTCCGACCACGCCGCTTTCACGGCTTCGTCGCCGGACTGCATCGAGTTGTAGCCGCAACCGCTCAGTCCGAACAACAACGCGAGCAGGGAAAGAATTCGCACAACACGCATCGCACGTCTCCGGTGAATTATCCGGCCAATATCATACAGCCCCGCGCCGCCCTTGAACGCCGGCTCGGTTGTTTCGCTCAGGACTCATGCCGCACGACTTCGCCCTCGCGCTGCTTGCGATGCAAACGGCGCTGGCGCTTGGCGAGCAGATTCAACGCTTCTACCACGGCCGAGAAGGCCATCGCGAAATAGATGTAACCCCGCCCAATGTGCACGTCGATGCCTTCGCCGATCAGCACGACGCCGATGAGCAGGATGAAGGCGAGCGCGAGCATGCGGATCGTCGGATTGCGGTCGATGAAATCACCGACCGGATTGGAGGCGAACAGCATCACGAGCACGGCAAGGATGATCGCCGCGACCATCACCGGGATGTTGCGCACCATGCCGACCGCGGTGATCACCGAGTCCAGCGAAAACACGATGTCGATGACGGCAATCTGCAGAATCACCCAGAGGAACGCGGCGGCCGCGGCGTCCTTGTTCGGCGGCGGTTGCGCCGCAGCATAGATCGCGTCGTACATCTCCATCGAACCCTTCACGATGAGGAACACGCCGCCGCCGATCATGATCAGGTCGCGCATCGAAATCGGCTGCTGGAACAGCGTGAACAGGCGCATGTGCTTGTCGTCCATCGCCGCCAGGTGCGCGAGCACGAGCAGCAGGCCGATGCGCGTGATGCAGGCCAGCGCCAGGCCCCAGCGCCGCGCGCGCGGGCGCATGTGATGCGGCAGGCGGCCGACCGCGATCGAGATGAACACGAGATTGTCGACGCCGAGCACGATCTCGAGCGTCGACAGCGTCAGTAGCGCAATCAGCAGTTGTGGATTGGTCAGGAATTCCAAGGCGCGCGTCTCATGTCATCTCCAGGTTTCATCCGCGCGGCCACAATACCAGTGCCCAGCACAACATTGCGTTGACCATCAGCACGAACACCGCCGCCGAACCCATGTCCTTGGCGCGACCGGCCAATTCATGGAATTCCGGCGTGGTCTTGTCGACGACGACCTCGATTGCCGAGTTGAGGATTTCCGCAGACAGCACCAGGAACAAACTGCCGACCAGTATCGCCTTTTCGACTCCGCCGTGACCGAGCCACAGGCCGAGCGGAAAGAAAATAATGAACAAGTATACTTCGAGCCGAAACGAAGCCTCGTAAGTCCACGCCGCCTTCAGACCTTTCATCGACCAGATCAGCGCCCGATAGATCTGCTTCGGGCCGCGCGACTCGGTGCTCGGCATCTTGACATTCCCCACTGTGCCATTCGCGATTCTCGCGCGAATGCTGGCAAACAAGGCCGCGTATCATGCCACAATCGCGTTTTTGCCACCTGTGCGATCTCTCATGGGCAACCTCGTCGGCGTATTTCTGCTTGGCCTGATTGAAGGCATTACCGAATTTCTGCCCGTCTCCAGCACCGGACATCTGCTGATCGCCGAACATTGGCTCGGCGCGCGCTCGGATACGTTCAATGTCGTGATCCAGGCTGGCGCGATTCTCGCCGTAGTATTTATTTATCGCGAACGCCTCTGGCAGCTCGCCAGCGGGCTCGCGCGACGCGAGAACCGCGATTACACCGGTAAACTCGCACTCGCATTCCTG
>Ga0207674_10008651_pt1 | contig 11725 bp, 14 predicted proteins | sample KBSCornC72_FD_184303 | JGI IMG/M metagenome (GOLD analysis project Ga0207674, IMG submission 184303) | Corn rhizosphere microbial communities from Kellogg Biological Station, Michigan, USA - KBS Corn C7-2 (SPAdes) (version 2) | ecosystem: Host-associated > Plants > Roots > Rhizosphere > Soil ... | reverse complement strand
GCTCGACCGCCAACGGCAATGATGCGCTGGTGTTCGGTTCGAACACGCTCGCCACCGGCGACGGGGCGATGTCGGTCGGAGCGCGTAGCTCGGCCAACGGCGCCGCGGCCACGGCCTTGGGCTTCTTCGCCTCGGCGCAGTTTGCCGGCTCGACCGCGATCGGCACCAACGCGACGACCACCGCCGCCAACCAGGTCGCCCTGGGCGGCGCGGGATCGTCGGTGCGGATCGGTGACATCGCGTCGTCGAACGCGGCGCAGACCGGCGCGGTGCAGATGGTGACGATCGACGCCAACGGCGTGCTCGGCCGCGCGCCGATCGCGATGGAGGGCCTCGGCAAAGGCCCGTCGTCGATGGAGATGATTGCGATGAGCGGCCGGATGGGGGCGCTCGAGCACCAGCTCGACGGCATCGACCGCCGCTTCCGCCAGGGCATCGCCGCGACGGTCGCGATGACCCCGGTGCAGATCCCGTCGGCGCCGGGCAAGTTCACTTATGCCCTGAACGGCGCCGCCTACCGCGGCCAGTACGCGACCGGCGGGTCGATGATGTACCGGCTGAATACCAAGAACCCGATGGCGGTGGGCGTCGGCTTCTCGCAGGCTGGCGGCAAGAACAGCTCGGTCAGGGTCGGGATCGCCGGCGAGTTTTGAACTCACCATCGGTGCGTGCCGGTGCTCAGCCGGCCGCATCGCCTTTCTCAACGGTGGAATGTCCGCTTTCCACCCAAGACGGACATTGGATGCAGCGCCACGTCAGCCGACGCTTGATCGAAAGGCTGGAGCTGCGAGGTGCCAGCGGGTGCGCTCCTGGTAGGCCCGGGCGAGCGCAAGCACTCGTCCCTCGCCCCACATCGGACCCGCGATTTGCATACCAAGGGGCATGCCGTTTGGAGTGAACCCGCATGGGACGGAAACGGCAGGGATGCCAAACGCACTCATCGCGTACGAGGTATTGCGAAGGCGCGTCGCTAGGGGCGGAGTCGAGGTATCCCCCGGGCGGATGTCCGCCAGCTTCTCAGCCACGGCGCGGTTAGGAGTGACGACCAGATCAACATCGTCGAAGGTCGTCTGAATCGCTCGCCTGAGCTCGTCGATTTGGTGGCGCGCAGCGGCATATTCGGCCGCCGTTAGTGCCTTCCCCTGGTTCAGTCGGGTGCGGAGCAGGGGCCCGTAGAGTTCGGGAGCTCGCTCAAAATCGGCCCGATGGTAGGCATAAGCTTCTGCGCGTTGCAAAACGACGAACATGTCAGGATCGACGTACGGCAGGCTGACGTCGCGAACCTGGGGGGCAATGGCCGCTAAGTCCCGCACGGCCTGGAGAATCGCCGGCGCAACTTCGGGCTTCAGGTCGTCAAAGAAGGGTCGGCGAACGATCCCGACACGCAAGCCTCGCACGGCGCGGCCGATCTCGCGTCGGTAGTCGGGCACGGGGTGGTCCCCGCTCGAGGCATCGAGGCGATCGTACCCTGCCATCGCCTGCAACAGGATCGCAGCATCCGCCGCCGAGCGAGCGAGCGGTCCCACGGTGTCAAGCGACCAATTGAACGGAATGATGCCCCGATTGCTCACTCGGCCATAGCTGGTCTTGAGGCCCGTGATGCCGCAGACGCCGGCCGGACTACGGATCGAGCCACCCGTGTCGGTGCCGATCGCGCCGAAGCACAACCGCGCAGCGACAGCAGCGCCCGCACCGCTCGAGGACCCTCCAGGGGTTCGGTCGAGCGACCAGGGATTATGCACTCGGCCGTAGGCGTCGGTCGAGGGCCCAAAGGCGGCAAACTCGACCATGTTTGTCTTGCCGAGGATAACCGCACCGGCTTGCTTCAGGCGTCGCACGACTTCGGCGTCGAACGCGGCCGGCGAGCTGTTGCGGCGAACCGCACTCGCAGCGGTCGTCCGGTAGCCCGCAAGGTCCATATTGTCTTTCAACGCGATTGGCATGCCGTGCAGCGGCCCGCGCCATCGACCGCGTCGAAGCTCGAAGTCGAGCAGCGTTGCGCGATCGCGGGCATCTTCTTCAGTGATCGTGATGAAGGCGTTGAGCAGCGGCTCATAGATGTGGATGCGCGCCAGGCAGGCGTTTGTGAGGTCGAGGGAGGAGATGCGACGAGTTCGGATGAGCCGCGACGCTTCCTCCAAAGAGAGGCTCGTGAGATCCGTTGGCAGCCGAGCTCGCCCGAAGCTGGCACGATGAAGCAGCGACGAGCCCGCCGCGCCAAGGACAACGTCGCGGCGCGTCAACATAAGACCGGGATTAAGGCGCTCTCAACAGCTTGTCACTGCCGCCAATCCTGGTGGGTGCTTGATGTCTGCTTTCGACCCATTGCGGACATTAGCGTCCCCAGATTGTAAGACACGGATCGGCTTCAGTGCGGACGTTGCCCGGGCGCCCATAATACGTGCGTCAACGCCCTCTCGCCGCCACCGAGGTCCTTAAGGAAAACGTCAGGCCGCCCCCGTCCGTCATGATGGATCGCGCGACCCCATTCGACCGGACTTTCCCCCAATCCCTGACGTGTCTGCGGCACGGCCCTGCCAACCTCCCGGAGGCCGAAGTCGGTCGCAGAGACAGCCGTCGTGAAGCCGTCATCGTGATCGTAAATGATGCTTAGCTCTTCGTAGTCGTGAGCGTTCGGATGCTCGTTCGGGGGGCCATAATCGAATCCATTGAACCAAACGCCGCCTGCTGGTGCGGGTGTGTAGTCCATGCAGGTGCCAAGATTGATCGTGTCAAACGTTTCGTCCTGATGGTCGAGGCCGAAGTCATGACCGATTTCCTGACAGGCGGTGAGGGCGCGCCAATCCTCGGGGGTGTCGATCGGATAACGCGGATCAGAAAAGAAGGTGTCGTTGAGCCTGGTTGTCGCAGCGACCATGTGATTGTCCGAAATACGATAGTAAATCGTAGCTATTCCGAACCAGCCGGTCACGCCATATCGGAAACTGCACACCAGGATCTGACCGAGAATCGGATTACATTTTCGCCGGTCCACGCCTGCGATCCGGCTGCTGAGTGTCAGCTCTGTGGACTCGTCCCAGTCAGAAATCGCAGTTTCCACCGACGGGTACCATTGGGGCGTGATCGCAAGATTTACTCTCAGATGGAGCGTCTGGCCGTCGCCGGCCCAGTGGAACCCATTTGAGTGATGCGCGGTCGCCGGGGTAAGAGCAAGCAGAGCGGCCCCCGTAGCGACGGAGAATCGACGAAGCATGCGGTGCCTCCAACAATTGTGGAACCGGACACAGGTCGGGCTGATGGCTCGCCGGTTAGAGGCGGTTCAGTTCGGCTCCGTTATGATCTCCCTCTCACCGAAGAAGTCAATTCAACTTTCGTTAGTCGGAACCACAAGCCGCCCACTCCTGATTACCGCATGATGTCCGCTTTCCACCCAAAGCTGCCGCGGCTGGTTTCGACCCAAAGCGGACATTTGGTGATCTCCGCTTGACCCGACTCGCTGCGTTGCATCAGGGGCCGGCTCAGGCCGCCAGTCAGTAGCGCACAGGATTTCTCAACGGTCGAGCACGCGTTGCTTAAGCGTTCCGATCCCGACGTCAGTTGAGGAGTAGATAATGCGCAGCCTCATCAAGGCGCTTGCCGTGGTCGCGACGATCACCGCTGTCACCGAGCGTGCCCCAGCCCAAACCGCATGGCAGGGCGGCGCCACACCTTACATAGAAATCAAGAACGAGCCCCCGCCCAAATTGATTGTCGATCCGCCCCTTCCGGAGGGTTTGCCCAAGGGCCTGGTCTGGATCCAATATCATGCGGAGAATGTTCGTATCGGCCCCGTACTTAGCGAAGGTGCGCTCAAGGTGTCGCCACGCGTCGGGCACTTGCACATAACCGTCGACGACTTGCCGTGGCTGTGGGCGGATACGAGCAATAGCAATACCATCGACATATTCGGCTTGCCGCCCGGACCGCACAAGGTGACGATCGACCTGGTCGACGCAAACCACAACCTCTTCCCCGGACAGAGAAAGGTGGTGAGCTTTACGATGCCCGACTGGGGCGCCCACCATTAACGAAATCGCCCGATGACCGACCGGCTCAAGGAACGGCCAGGCCTCGCACCAGAGCTAAAGCCGAGCAACCGCCGCATTGAGGCCTTTTCCGACGCCGTCTTCGCAATCGTCGTGACGATCATGATCCTGGAGATCCACATCCCCGACGAACTTGCGGTCGGTCACGACAGCGCTGCCCTCATGCAGTTCGGAGCGATCATTGCGACCTATGCGCTGAGCTTCGTCGTGATCGCCATCTTCTGGAGCAACCATCATTATCTCATCTTCACGCTGCCCAAGGCGGATCGGGCAACGATCTGGCTGAATAACAATGCGCTGTTCTGGGTGACCCTGATTCCGCTGGTAGCACGCTTCTTCGGCCTTCATCCGACGTCGCCGAGGGCAGCCGCAGCCTACGCCTTCGTGATCATGTCGTGCACCATTTCGTTCAGTCTCTTGCGAAGGCATGCGGCGCGGATCAGCGATAATGAATTTCATCGCGGGCTCCATCGCCGTGTGTTTCGCCGGATCTGGCCGGCGATCGCCGTCTATGCCGCAGCCATGCCCCTGGCATTTGTCGATATCAGGCTTGCCTGGGCATGCTTGATTGTTCTGCCCGTGATGTTCTTCCTGCCCATCACCCGGCACATGGACGGCTAGTTGCGCGGTTGTTGCCGAGTGTCCGCTTTCCACCCATTCCTGCCGCTAACCTGTTAGTGGCAGCAACCGACCCATTCCGGACAAGGCCGAGCGCCGCGCCCTCGTTCAAATTCCCGCCGCGGGAGCGGCTCAGGGCAGGAGCGGCCGGAAGAACGAGCGGTCCCAACGGATCACGCCCGCCTCCGAATCCCGGAGCCGATTTGCAGCGAGCACCTGTTCGTCCGTCGCCGCTTCGACCCGATAGCGTTCGTAATCGGCCAGGCTGTCGAAGGAGAATAGTGCGAGCGCGCGATCACTGGGCCCGTCGCTCGGCAGGAAATAGCCATGGTGCACGCCGCCAAATTTGGGAGTGAGCTCAAGCCAGAGCCGGCAAAAGCGCTCAAACTGCGCTTCCCGGGCTCGATCGATTTGGTACTCAACCAGACAGCTGATCATCTTGCCTCCAGATCTGATTGACGCAACGCAAACGGCTAGACCCGGTCGGCTTCGAGGCCGCTCAGGATTTCAAGAGCAGCGTGCCGCTCCTCCCACGGCACAAAGACGTGATCATGGAAGTAGCCGGCAACAAAGTTGGCACTGATCCCCCTGTGCGCCAGCGAACTGGCGATCGTCGCGGTGAGGCCGACCGCGGCGAGCGATGAGTGAACGGCAAGGCTGATCTTGGCAAACGGCCCGCTTTGCGTGAGGTCCGTCCGGGCGAGCTGATCCCGGGGCGCAATGACGGTCACGCCCTCATCCTCGTCGAAGCTGCCAATGATGCCGACGGATGCCGGAACATCCTGGAGCGACCCTGCAGTGGCGAAAGCGAAGGCCGTTTCGGACATTGCGGGACGCATGCCGGCGAGCAGTTTTCGCAAGTCGGTTTCGCCTGCCATTGGAATCGTCCGGAAGCCAGCTTGGAGAGCTTCCGAACTGCGCTTCTTTTGCTTCCGATCCAAGCCAAAATGCACGTCGGCCCAATCTCCGCCAAGGGAGCGCGCTTCACGGCCGGCTCCCCGGCGCCTTGGCGATTTCGATCAACTCACCGCTGTCGATCTCATAGAAGAAGCCGAGAACGTTCGCCGAGCGCGGCACCCCGGGATGGCCGCGCAGCAACGCGACATCGCTTTGGATCGATTGCTCATAGTCCGCGATGCACAGCGCCTCTCTTGGAAAAACGTGTGAGATGTCCGCGAGCTGCTCATTGTGGAACGCCTTGATGATGCCGTCCGCCGTGAACGTCGTAGCACCGCACTGCGAATGGTGCACGACAACCACATTTTGGATGCCGAACAGGTGTTGCGCCACCGCGATCGAGCGCAGCGCATCGTGAGCCCGTCCGCCGGCCACCACGATGGGGAAAAGGTTGGTCGTCGATGCGACTTTCCGGCCCTCATCATCCAGGACCAGGAAGCCCGGATACGTTTCGTTGAGTCGGCCGGCGACTAACTCCGGAATGCGCGCAGCCCGCGGATCGTAACAGTAGATCACCACGGTTTTGAGCGGGACCGCTTTGGCGAAAGCCTGCCGCACGGCGGCCTCGTCAAAGCCGGGCTGAGCATTGAAAGCGAACTTGGTGAATCTTCCCATGGCTCGATCCTTCGTTTTGCGCGCATTCTCGACAGGACTAGAGTGGTGCGGCAACTTCCTCGGCTTCGGCGATCATCTCTCCCGAGCCGCCGAACTCGGCAGGAAAATCACGGAATTTCGGAAGTCCGTCGTGCATCGGCAGGACGGTCTCTGCGTAGTTGACATGCACGCCGGGATGGAACTCGACGGACGGTGTCGTCGCCGCATAAACGTCCGTGAGCCCGAGCGGCGGATGGTGGTTGAACAAATGTCCCCCGCACTGCTTGCAGTAATGGCGCTCGCTCACCGGCGTCTTCTGGTAGACAGCGACATGCTCCGTGCCGCCGGTGATCCGCACTGCCTCGGGCCTCCACAGGACGAAGGCATTGACCGGAGCGGCCGCCCAGGATCGGCAGGAGGAACAGTGACAATAGCCCATCACCTGGGGTTCGCCCGTCAATTCGAGCGTTACCGATCCGCAGAAACATTGCCCGGTATGTGTCATCGATTGCGTTTCCTTCGCTGTTGTTGATGTCGGCTGCTAGGCTTGGCGCCCGGCGGTGACCCCGCCGTCGACCGGCAGGATGATTCCCGTGATCCAGCCCGAAAGGGCCTCGTCGGCGAGGAACAGGAATGCCGACGTGACGTCGGCCGGCTGCCCATTGCGGCCGAGCGGATGGAAGGCGTTGAAGGACGCAATCTCTTCCGGTGAAGCGAATCCGTCGAAAAGTGGGGTTTCGACGATCGCCGGCGCAATTGCATTGACGCGGATGTTGTCGGCGGCGAGCTCGATCGCCAGCGACCGCGTAAGGGAATGAATACCCCCCTTGGCCATCGCGGGAACACTGGCCGGCGTGGCTCCGATGCCCTGCATCGCCCAGATCGAGCCGATATTGATGATCGAGCCGCCACCACGCTTTTTCATCTCGGCGACCGCGTGCTGCGTGACCGTGAAATAACCGGCCATGAGGTTGAAATATTCGAGCAGGTCGCTTCGCGTCACCTGGTCGATGCGCTTGATCGCGAAGACGCCGGCATTGTTGTAGAGTATGTCGACGCCGCCAAATCTCTCGGACGCGGTAGCGATCAGGCGTTCGGCGACGTCGGGGTCGCCGATATCGCCGGCGAGATACGCCACGCTTCGACCCGCAGGGTCGATGCTCGCAGCGACCTGCGCCAGCTTGGCCTCGCTGCGACCGTTCAATACGATCTTAGCACCAGCGGCGTGTGCCGCCTTGGCGGCGTCGGCGCCCAATCCCGAACCGCCGCCGGTGATGACGACTGTCTTGTTATTGAGACTCATTGTGGAACTCCAATCGGTGCTTGAGTTCCATTCAGCTAGGTACGGACGCGCAGCCGATCAGGTACGGAATCCGGACTATATGGGCGCGTCAATGGAGCGTAGAATTGCGCCATGCCCGGTTACGGCCAGTTCTGCTCGATAGCGCGAGCCCATGAGGTCCTGGGCGGCCGCTGGACGTTGCTGATTGTGCGGGAGCTGCTGTGCGGCAGCTCGCGCTTCGGCGACATTCGCCGCGGCATACCGAGGATCTCGCGAACCATGCTTTCGGAGCGCCTGCAGGAGCTGATGTTCATCGGGGTCGTGACCAAGATCGATGGTCATCACGGCCCCGAATACCGGCTGACCAAAGCCGGTCGAGAACTCGCCGCGATCGTTGAGGCATTCGGGACGTGGGGCCAGCGATGGCTGTCCCGATCAGCGGAGGAGGAGGACAACGATCTGGAGCCGCTCCTCATCGACATGCAGCGGCGGGTACGCTGCGACGCGCTTCCCAAGGACCCCGTCGTTGTCCGTTTTGAAGTCGATCACCGGACGCGCCGGTTCATGCTGTTGCGACGGACTGAGGTCTCGATTTGCGGCAAGAATCTTGGATTTCCCGAACTCAGCATTCGCTCGCGGCTGCCACCGCTGGTTTCGTGGTGGCGCGGCGATTCAAGCTTCTTCGAGGCGCGGCGAATGGGCTTGCAAATAAGCGGTCCGAATGCGCTGGTGCGGGCCTTCCCGGACTGGTTCGAGCGCTATCAGCTCGTTGATATCCGCCCGGCCAAGAATTTCCCGCGCGCGACCGACGCCTGACCCGGTCCGGATTCCGGACCCGTTCTAATATGAAAATCGAACCATATTCCTCGCCGTGTTCGACCATCGAACCCGAGAGGAATTGCCATGAGCGCACATCTTTTGGTGATGTACCCGCACCCGGCGGATGTCCGCGAATTCGAACGCGCGTACCGCTGCGTCGCGCCAAAACTCCCGCACGCTACCGGCGTGGCGACCAAGCGGGCGATCGGCCCAAGTAAGACTCCCTATCATTTGATCCGGGACGTGACCTTTCCGACCGCCGTCGATCTCTTGGCCTGTGTCCTTTCGCCAGGCGGCCGGCGGGCGCTGGCGCAGGTCGCCGCAATAAGCACTGGCGGTGCCCCGTCGATCATCGCCGTTGTCGAGGATTCCCCGAACCAGAAAGGCCAACGATGATACTCTATTCCTTTCCGCCCTCGCCGAACGTCCGCAAGGTCAGTGCGGTCATCTCGCACCTTGGCATCCGTGACATCGAGCACCGATTGGTCAACATGGCCAAGGGCGAGCACAAGCTTCCCGCTTTTCTCGCGGTCAATCCCATGGGGCAGTTGCCGGCGCTTGCCGACGACAGCGGCCTGGTCCTCTGCGAATCGAACGCAATCTGTCAGTTCCTTTGCGAGCGTGAAGGCGACAGCCCTTTCTATCCGCGCGATTCCCGCACTCGCGCAGACATCGCGCGTTGGCTTTTCTGGGAAGCCTCAGCTTGGTCGAAGGCGACCGAAATCCTGACCCACGAGAACGTCCGCAAGCCAATGATGGGAATTGGTCAGCCCGACGCGTCCAGGGTCGCGGAGGGCGAAAGGCTGTTCCGACCGCTTGCCGCCTTGCTCGACGGGCGCCTCGCTGACCGGAAATTCCTCGTGGGAGATACGCCCACGCTCGCGGATTTTGTCGTTGGAGGAGCCGCGACCTACGTCGAGCGCGGGCGCTTCCCGGTCGCTGGATTCGATAACCTGCGGAGCTGGTTTGCGCGGCTCCACGACATCCCGGCGTGGAGCGGGACCGTCCCCGGCACTGATCTCCCCAACTGACAAACAGAAGGAACGGACATGAAACCCGAACTGGCATCACTCGCCTGGGTGAGCACCTTCACCGCCTTGATGTGGATACCCTACGTGACGAACCGCATGCTCGTGGCCGGCATCGAAGCAACGGTCGGCTATCCGGACGATTCGCCGTCATTGTCGCCGTGGGCCCGCCGCTTGCGCGCCGCGCACGCGAACGCCGTCGAAAACCTGGTAGTCTTTGCAGCGCTCGTGCTCACCGCTCAACTGCTGGGCATCAGCACACCGGTTACCGCGGCAGCCGGCTCGCTCTACCTCTGGTCGCGGATCGTCCACGCAGTCACCTACACCTTGGGCATTAGCTGGGTGCGAACGCTCGCCTTCGTTGCCGGATTTGCTGCGCAGGTCATGGTCGCGTGGCAGCTGCTGGTGGCCTGATCATGTCCGAGATCCTGGTCGAGCCGATCCCGGCATTCAGCGACAATTACATCTGGATGCTGCACGACGGGAAGCACGCCGCCGTCGTCGATCCGGGCGCAGCTGCTCCAGTGTTGAAGGCGCTCGACGATCAGCGCCTCGAACTCTGCGCGATCCTGCTGACGCACCTCCACTACGACCATCATTTCGGCGTTCCTGAGTTAATAGAGCGCTGGCCCGTCCCGGTGTTCGGACCGCTGCTGAACGATTTTGATCGCATTTCGCACCCGCCATTTCCCCGTCCGGGGACGGTCCCGATAGACTGCGTCACCCAGGTTGTCGGTGAGGGCGATACGGTGGCGCTCGGCGCGCTGGCGATCGAGCTGTCGGTGCTCGCGGTCCCCGGCCACACAAAGGGCCATATCGTCTACCTCGAGCGCGAGCGCGGCCGGCTGTTCACCGGCGATACGTTGTTCGGCGGCGGCTGCGGCAAGGTGTTCGGAGGGTCGATGCAGGACATGATCGATTCGCTCGACCGGCTGGCGGCACTGCCAAACGAAACCCAGGTCTATTGCGCCCACGAATATACGCTGGCCAACCTGCGTTTTGCGCTCGCCGTGGAACCGGCGAACCGGGCGCTCAATGCGCGATTCGAAGCCGAATCCCAAAAGCGCGATCTGGGAATTCCGACTCTGCCGTCAACGATCGGCCTGGAACGCGCAACGAACCCCTTCCTGCGTGTGATGGAACCACAGGTGCTCGAGACCCTGCGCGCGGAGCGCGGCGTCAGTGCGACGACCCGGCTCGCCAGCTTCGAGGCGCTGCGAAACTGGAAGGACGTCTTCAAGACGCAATAAATTGGCTGGACGAAAAAGGGGAAGCAACGTGCTTCATTCGCAAAGGCAAAGCGATGAGCAAGAGCTGCTTACCCGTGGACGGTCAACGATAGTGCCTTCGAGCTCTTCCGCTCAGAATATGCGCTGCTGCCTGTGAATCTCTGCTTTCCACCCATTGCGGAAATTAGGTTCCGCGGCGGATGATCCTCAATCCTCGTGCGGGACGCCCACGGTCGCGCCTTCGGAATAACTCCCGCCGGCCGAGCGCTGGAACCAGAACGGCCGCGTCTTGTGCGTGCCGCCGGCGACCGCGTTGAGGTCGCCGTCGAGCAGCATGCCGTCGATCATCGTGTAGCGGACGCTGGTCGTGTTGTGGATGTCGTCGAGCGGGTTCTTGTCGAGGATCACGAGGTCGGCGAGCTTGCCTGGCTCGATCGAGCCGAGGTCGGCAGCCAGCCCGTGGGCGCGGGCCGGGTTGATGGTCGCCGTGCGCAGCGCCTCGAGATTGCTCATCCCGCCCAAGGCGAAGCCCCACATCTCCCAGTGCGCGCCCAGGCCCTCGCGCTGGCCGTGCGCGCCGATCGAGACCGGCACGCCGAGATCGCTGATCCGCTTGGTCTGGCGCGCGACGTTGACGAGATTGTCCTCGTCGTCGGGGATGATGGTCGGGCGCCGGGCGCGGGCGTCGAGCAGGCCCTGCGGCGCCCATTTGCTTTCGATCGGCTCGGCCCACGCGGGGAAGCGCTGGTACCAGTGATATTCGCCGAACGGCCCGCCGTAGGCGACGACCAGGGTCGGCGTCCACGCGGTCTTCGAGCCGCGCCAGAACTGGACGACGTCGTCGTAGATGTTGGGGATTGGCAACGAATGCTCGATGGTCGTGTGGCCGTCGGCGAGCATCGTCATATTGTGCATGAACAATGACCCGCCCTCGGGTACGACTTCCATGCCGAGTTGGCGCGCGGCCTCGATGACCATCTGGCGCTGCTCGCGCCGCGGCTGGTTGTAGCTCTTGACCGACCAGGCGCCCGCGGCCTTCAGCCGCCGGAGGTTGGCCAGCGCGTCGTCGAGCGTCTTGATCTCGACCATGAACGGGGTCTCGGCGCCGTAGAGGATGGCGCCGGTCGAGAAGATGCGCGGGCCCAGGATCCT
>Ga0207674_10008649_pt1 | contig 11728 bp, 9 predicted proteins | sample KBSCornC72_FD_184303 | JGI IMG/M metagenome (GOLD analysis project Ga0207674, IMG submission 184303) | Corn rhizosphere microbial communities from Kellogg Biological Station, Michigan, USA - KBS Corn C7-2 (SPAdes) (version 2) | ecosystem: Host-associated > Plants > Roots > Rhizosphere > Soil ... | reverse complement strand
TGTTGCGCGGACCCCACTGCATGTCGGGAGGCGTCGGGTTCGGGCGGTACCATTCGCGGCTCTGCTGCACCGGCAGCGGCCGATTCGCGGCGCCGCCGAAGCTCTGCGTCTCGTAGAAGCGTCCGATCGAATTGTGCGTGACGCCGATCCAGAACATGTAGTTGGGAACCCAGCCGTCGTAATAGTTGTAGGTCCACACGCCCGGCACGCCGCGCTTGGTCATTTCCATGATTTCCGTCTGCGCGAGCAGCCACCATTCGTTGATCTGGATGGGATCGACGACCGCGTTATACGGGCCGGTGCCAGTGGAGGTATACAACAGCGTCACCGACTCGTGGAGGTCGTGCCAGATGGTCGGGTGCCAGTCGAGGAACGTCTTCAGCATCACCTGCGTCAACCGGAGGCCGACACCGATGCCGTCGCGGTTGTTGTCGTGCTGGACGTATTTGCCCCAGTAGACCATCGAGGGCGCGGGCACGCCTTTCTGCTGCGCGACGAAGTTGTCGACCATCTTCTCGCGTCCATCGACCTCGCTGGCGGGCGTGAACACGAAGATGAGGTTGTTCCGGATCGTCTGGATGAACGGCGACTCTTCGACGGCGAGACGGTAGGCCAGCTCCATCAGCATCTCGGGGCTGCCGGTCTCGGGCGAGTGGATGCTCCCCGACGCAAAGTAGATCGGCTTGCCGGTCGCGATCAGCTGCTTGGCCTGGACGTCGGAGAGCTTGCGCGGATCGGTGAGCTGCGCGGCAATCTGCCGATACTTGTCGAGCTGCTTGATGGTCCCTTCGTCCGCAATCGCCACCGCCACCATGTCGCGGCCTTCATCGCTCACGCCGATCTTGAACATCGTCACGCGGTCCGACGCCTTGTCGAGCGCGTCGAGGTATCGCGCGATGTCCTTGTAGTACGTCATGTGGCCCGGCTCGCCCGGCACGTAGCCGAGGAACTTGAGCGGCGACGGGACTTTGTCTGACGCCGGCATGTGATCGACGAGCTCGGTGATGATTCGGGGGTCGGCGGTGGCGGATTTGATCCGCGCCGTGTAGTCGGCATCGAGTTTCTGCGCAACCGGCGCGGCAGTCTTCGACTGCGCAAAGATACCGGTGGAGCCGACGCCGGCCGTTGCTGCCGCGACCACGAAGGCACAGGCGATCCGCGGCAGCTGGCGGACATCAATCGAGCGCGTCATCGTCACTTCCTCCAGTCAGGTCGAGCGGGACGAAAATAGCACGAAAGCTTACGGCGATCGCCTCGCCGCAGGCGAGACGGCGCTAACCGCTTGCTCTTCCGTGTCGAACATCTTGATCACCGTGTCGAGGCGGGTGGCGAGCAGCACTTCGCGCGTCCGCGGGCTGACCGAACACACGGCCATGCTCCCGCCCCGTTGGCCGAGGTGCAGAAACGTCCTGACGATCTCGCCGATGCCGACACTGTCGATGTAGGCGACGTGGTGCAGGTTCAACACGATCTGCCGGTGGCCCTCGTCCGCCAGCCGGCTGGCATACCGGAAGAGCGACGCCTCGGTGTCCGAGAGCGTCATGTGGCCGCGGACGTCGAGCACGACGACGTCACCGACCGCACGTTCTCCTATGTCCGTCCAGTGCATCCGCTCAGAACGCGTGCAGTCTGCGAACCGCCAGGACCGCGATGATGAAGAAGACGATCAAACAAAGGACCGCGATGCTGACCCGCCGGCGAGAGCGCCCAACGGCTTCCCAGACTTCTTCGTCGAGATAGAACCGTTCCGGGGCAGCTTCGCGAATCACCGCCCTCTGACGCAGGCGGCGAAGCCCCACGGTTCGCCGCATCTGCATCTCGTCGAGCGTCCGCGCCGCCGCCGGGGCGGTTGCCGCCGCCTCCCTGAAGCGGCGGACGACGGTCCGCTCCCGGCGCAGGATGGAAATCACGCCTGCATTCTGTCACAGCGCTGAATCCCTGTATCCTGCACCCCTCGGGACGGCTTAACGATTAGGGATTCATCGATCTGGGATCAGGATGCCTGAGACGGGATTCGCGATTCGCAGAGTCGGCTTCTGGACCGCAGTCACGATCGTGATGGGCAACATGATCGGGTCGGGGATCTTCCTGCTGCCCGCGTCGCTTGCGCCCTACGGCGCCATCAGCCTTGCCGGATGGATCGTCTCCGCCGGCGGTTCGATCCTTCTCGCCGTCGTGTTCGCGCGCCTCGCACGCGCACGTCCGGTGACCGGCGGACCCTACGCGTACACGAGGCTGGCGTTCGGCGATCTCGCGGGGTTTCTTGTCGCCTGGGGGTACTGGGTTTCCGTGTGGTGCACGCTCGCCGCACTGGCCGTCGCGTTCGTCGGCTACCTCGACCCCTTCGTTCCGTCGGTTGTACGGGAGCCCGCCTCCGCGGCCATCCTCGCGATCGCCGCGGTGTGGATCCTGACAGCGGTGAACGCCCGCGGCATTGCCGCGGCCGGACGGGTCCAGGTCGTCACGACCGTTCTCAAGCTGGTGCCGCTGGCCATCGTCGGGTTCGCCGGCCTGTTCTTTGTCAATCCGTCGCATTTTGCCGTCACGGATCGCAGCCTGCGCTCGCTGGCGCACGGGACGACGGCGACCGCGACACTGACCTTGTGGGCATTCTTGGGGCTCGAATGCGCCACCATCCCCGCGGGCGACATCGAGAATCCAGCAGTGACGATCCCCCGTGCGACCGTCATCGGCACGGCGATCACCGCGATCGTTTACATCGCGAGCACCATCGGTGTCATGGGTCTGATCGCACCCGAGACGCTCGGCCGAACGCCGGCCCCCTACGCCGAAGCCGCGCGCGCGCTCGCCGGCAACGGCGCAGCGGCCGTGGTCGCTGCCGGTGCGGCGATCTCGTGCTTCGGCGCGCTGAATGGATGGATCCTGGTGGCCGGACAGCTGCCAGGGGCGGTCGCACAAGACGGGTTGTTCCCGCGCATTTTCGCCAAGACGTCGGCGCGCGGCATTCCGGTGGCGGCGCTGGTGATCGGCTCCGCGCTGGCGACGGCGCTGATCGCGATGAACTACACGCGCGGCCTCGTCGACCTCTTCACGTTCATCATCCTGCTCGCGACGTTGAGCACGCTGGTCCCGTATTCGTTCTGCTCGGTTGCGGGGTTGCTCAATCGCGACTCCGGCGGCGGCCGTCGCCCATCCGTGGTACACGTCCTTGCGTTTGCGTATTCGCTCTGGGCAATCGCGGGCGCGGGCGCCGACGTGGTCTACTGGGGTTTTCTGCTACTGATCGCGGGGCTGCCTGTGTATGTGACTGTGAAAAGGTAGAGCGCCTGCGGCCCGAGCGAGGCGCGAAGCCGCCGAGCGAGAGCGCGTGGGGGTGGGGCCCCGCGCGCAGTGAGAAAGGTAAAGCGCCTGCGGCCGCGGCGAGCGAGCGAAGCCGCCGAGCGAGAGCGCGTGGGGGTGGGGCCCCGCGCGCAGTGAGAAAGGTAGAGCGCCTGCGGCCGCGGCGAGCGAGCGAAGCGAGTCGAGCCGCCGCGAGCGGGGGTGGGGCCCCGCGAGCAAGTAAGTAATGATGCCACCACGAATTGAGACCGCACAGAGCGAGGTCGGAACGATCACGCGTGTGCTGCTGAAGCATGCGCGCGACGGCTTCGTCAGCCAGTCCGCGATTGATGCGCAGTGGCGTGCGCTCAACTTCACGGCGCCGCCCGACTTCGCGAAGGCGATCGCGCAATACGAGCGCTTCTTGACGGCGGTGACTGCCGCCGGCGCAGAACCACACTTTCTCCCGGTCTCGGGCTCGGTCGGCCTCGACTCGATCTATGTGCGCGACGCGTCGATCGTGTGCGATCGCGGCGTCGTGATCTGCAGCATGAGTAAGCCGCTGCGCGAGGCCGAACCGGTTGCGCAGGCTGAAGCGTACCGGGCGCTTGGCGAGCCGATCCTTGGCACGATCGTTCCGCCGGGTCGTGTTGAGGGGGGCGATGTCGCCTGGCTCGATTCACGCACGCTCGCGGTCGGACGCGGCTACCGAACCAACGACTCCGGGATCGCGCAGCTGCGGCAGATCCTCGGCCCGTCCGTCGAGCTGGTCGTCGTCTCGCTACCCCACTGGCGTGGCATGAACGACGTGTTTCACCTGATGTCGTTCCTCAGTCCTGTCGATCGCAATCTCGCGGTGGTGTACTCCCCGCTCATGCCGGTCGCGTTTCGCGAGCTGCTGCTCGAGCGCGGCATGACGCTCGTCGAGGTGCCGGATCAGGAGTTCGACACGATGGGCACGAATGTCCTCGCGACCGCGCCGCGCCGGTGCGTCATCGTCGCGGGAAACCCGGTCGTCCGGCGGCGGCTGGAACGGGCCGGCGCGGAAGTCGTCGAATACGAAGGCAGCGAAATCAGCCTCAAAGGCGGGGGCGGACCGACCTGCCTGACCCGGCCGCTGCGGCGCAGCAGCAGATAATCTCCAGATTTCCTGAACCGACGCGCTTCCGCGCCCGTCTCTACGCGTCATGGATCAACTTCTGAGCGATATCCGGTCCGGATTCCGGATGCTCATCAAATACCCGACGCTGTCGACGGTCGCCATTCTCACGCTGGGAATCGGCCTCGGGCTCAGCACGACGGTGTTCTGCGTCGTCAACGGCGGTCTCTTCAAGGGGCTGCCGTTCCCGGACGCGAGCCGGATTGTGTCGATCGTCGGCACCAATCCGGCGCAGAACGAACCCCGGCTGCCGTTGAGTGCCCAAGATCTGCTGGTGTGGCGCGAGCGACAGACGTCATTCGAGCGGATCGGGCCGTTTGCGTTCGCGCCCGTGAACCTCTCAACCGAAGAAGGACGGCCGGAGCGGTGGAGCGGTGCGCTCCTGAGCGTCGACGCGTTCGAGATCATCGGCGTACAGCCGGTCCTCGGGCGCGGATTCCGCGCCGCCGATGCCCAGCCGGGCGCCGAGCCGGTCATGCTTCTCGGAGACGAGGTCTGGCGTCAGCGCTATGCCAGCTCGCCGTCGGTAATCGGCCGAACAATTCGCGCGAACGGGGTGCAGCGGACGGTTATCGGAGTCATGCCCGAGCGATTCGCGTTTCCGATTCGGGAATCGATCTGGCTGCCGCTCGTCCTGGATGCCGTTCCGGCCCCGCGCGGGAAGGGACCGTTTTTCCCGGTTGTCGCCAAGCTCAAACCAGACGTCAGTATTTCTCAGGCCAAGACGCAAGCAGCGACCATCGCCGCACAGCTTGCCTCAGATTTCCCGGAAACGAATCGCGGCATCGGCGCCAACGTGGTGCCGTACGCGCAGACGGCTCTCGGCCCGGAGATCTACGCGCTGCTCTTCACGATGCTCGGTGCCGGGATCGGAGTGCTGCTCATCGCGTGCGTGAACGTGTCGAATCTGCTGGTCGCGCGCGCCTCCCTGCGGCGCCGTGAAGTCGCCGTTCGCATGGCGCTCGGCGCCGGGCACGCCCGGGTCATCCGGCAGCATTTGACCGAAGTGCTCGTCCTCGCCGCCGCGGGCGGGATCATCGGCGTCATCCTGAGCGTGTTCGGCATGCGATGGTTCACGTCCGCGATGACCGAGCCGCCGCCATTCTGGATTACGTTCGAGCTCGACTATCGCGTGCTGCTGTTCGTGCTCGGCGTCATCGTGCTCGCGAGCCTCTTCGCGGGCACGCTGCCCGCCATGCACGCCTCGCGGGTCACGGCCGGGTCCGCCCTCAAGGACGACAGCCGATCGTCCACCAGCGCGCGGCTGGGAAAGTTCAGCGCGGGATTGGTCATCGGCGAGCTGGCGGTCTCCTGCGGCCTGCTGATCGCCGCCGGCTTGATGATCAAGAGTGTCGCGCAACTGAAATACGTGCAGATGCCGTTTGCCGTCGACGACATCCTGACCGCGCGCGTCGATCTCCCGCGCACGAGCTATCCCGATTCAGCCGCAAGCATCCGCTTCTTCGAGCAACTCCTGCCGAAGCTCCAGGGGGTGCCGGGCGTGGCCGCCGCGACGCTTTCGGACGGTCTGCCGGCGGCAGGCAATGGCAGCATTGCCGTGATGATCGAGGGCAAGGCCTATCCGCAGAAGAGCGACTATCCGCTCGCGCGGGAAGGGATCGTCACGGCGGGCTACTTCGATACGTTCCAGACGAAAGTGCTCAGCGGGCGTGAATTCACGCCGGCCGACGTCGCGACGAGCCAGCCGGTGGCCATCGTCAACGAGTCGTTCGCACGAACGCATTTCGCGAACGTCGATCCGGTCGGCCATCAAATGAAGCGGGTGCGTGACGGGCGGGACGAGCCCTGGCTGACGATCGTCGGCGTCGTCCCCGATCTCCTGATGGAAGGCATCGGCAACAACAACGCCAGCCCGGTTGGCTATTACATCCCGATCGCGCAGAGCGACGTCGCCAACGGGGTGCGCATTGCGGTTCGCGTCCACGGAGACCCCGGGGCGGTGACGCCGCTCGTTCGCTCGGCCGTGGCGTCGCTGGATCCCGATCTTGCGCTCTACGAGGTCAGCCCGTTGCGCCGTGTGATCGATCGGCGCACGTGGTTCTACACCGTGTTCGGGACGTTCTTCACGACGTTCGGCATCTGCGCGCTGTGCCTCGCGGCCGCAGGCCTCTACGGTGTCATGTCGTTTGCAGTCACGCAGCGGACGCGCGAGATGGGGGTCCGGTCGGCGCTGGGCGCGCCGAGCTCCCAGCTGATCGGGCTGGTGATGCGCAAGGTCGTGTGGCAGCTTGCGGTGGGCCTCGTTCTTGGGTTGGGCATCGCGCTGCTGGCATCCGGTGGATTGCAGCCCGTTCTGTACCACGTGAATCCCCGCGATCCACGGGTGTTTGGCGCGGTCATCGCGACGCTTGCGGTCGCGAGCCTGCTGGCGAGCTTCCTGCCCGCGCGCCGGGTGGCGAAGATCGACCCGGCGTTGGCGCTGACGGTGGAGTGATGCGGAATCGCAATCCGTCAGAGGACCTTCACGTATTTGACGGTGTCTTGAACGAACCCCATGTGCTCGTATACGGCGCGCGCGTGCTGGTTGCCACCGAATACGTTGAGGGTGAGCGTACGGTAGCCACGATCGCGGGCCCATGATTCCGCCGCGCGCATGAGCGCGCCGCCGGCCCCCTTCCCTTCGGCGTCCCCGGTGACCGCAAGAATGCCGATGTGGCCGTGGCGTTCGAGCGTGAAATAGTCGCGCAATTCCTCGAGCAGCGCGAACCCGAGCCGGTGGTCGCCCGACTCGGCGATCAGCAGGCGTGATCCGTCGTCAGGGGACTCGAAGAAATCGCGCAGCGTGCGCGCTTCTCCTTCCACGAGCTCCTCGGCCGTGCGCCACGGCGGTGGACCGAACGCGGCCAGGCGCGCAGCAGTGTCCAGCACGAACCCGCGATCGGTTCCGCGCGCCGTCCGCACACGTATGGGCCGGCTACCGCTCGTCATCCTCGTCGATGGAGCGGACGAAGCCAGTGCGTCGGGGCGGCGGCATCACGGATCCCGCGCCGCGAACCGACTGCCAGATGATTTCGTTCAACTCCAGTTCCGGCGTGCGGTCGGCGTCGCGAAAGTTCATGGCGGCTGACGCGCGCGCGCCGGGCGCGGACCAGTCGTTCTTTTCGTCGAGCGCGATCCGCGCCGGACGCGCCGAAAACGGCGTGAGGTCAGGCACCGGCTGGAACGCCTTGTACATCGGCGTCGCCGCCGCGTCGTACTGGCTCATGGGCGGGAGACGCAGGATTAACTCGATGGTGCGCAGGACGGCGGTCGTCGAATACAGCGTGGAATCGACCGTACGGCGCCGCGAAAACGGACTGACGGCGAACAAAATGGACCGATGCGCGTCGACGTGGTCAGGTCCGTTCTGCGCGTCGTCCTCGAGGACGAAGATCGCCGACTCCTTCCAGTAGCGACTGTGCGAGATGGCGTCGACAATCCGGCCCAGCGCGAGGTCGTTGTCGGCAACCATCGCCCGCGGCGTCCACGCGTCACGCGTCGTGCCCCGCGTGTGGTCGTTGCCGATACGGATGATGGACAGCTGCGGCAGTGTGCCGTCGCGCTCGAACTTCTGGAAATCCTCGAGCCAGATATCGACACGGCGCTGATCCTGGATCGCGAGATCGAACGGCGGAAAGCTCGGATGCACCAGCCCTTCGAGCCCCGGGACGTCGGCGCGCACGGCGCCGCCGGGGCGCGTCCATGACGCGAACTCGCCGTAGCTGCGCACCGACACCCCCGCGCGCTTTGCGAAGTCCCAGATGTAACCCTGCGGCGGCGCCGAGAAGTTGCCGTACTGATCGCGCATGGTGAAGCCGCCCTCGCTGAGGTACGGCGTGCCGCGGCCGCCGTAATTGGTCGGCCACAGCTTCTCGACCACGTCGGTGGCGTATGCGCCCATCGAGAACGCGTGTCCGTCGTAGCTCACCTCAGCGTCGACGTAGAAGTTGTCGAACAGCGTGAAGTCGCGCGCGATCGCATGTGCGTTCGGCGTGACCTCCTCGCCGAAGATCGTCAGCGACGGATCGCCATTGCCGCGCGGGATATCGCCGAGGACCTGGTCGTAGGTGCGGTTTTCGCGGATGACGTAGAAGACGTGTTTGATCGGCGACGAGCCGCCAACACGGCGTGGGATCGGATTGCCAATCGGGGCGTCGGCCGGCGCCAGCCGCGTGGCTTCCTTATACGGCGTCAGCGTCAGCACCCGGCGCGTCATCGCCGCGAGCGCAGCGCGATCGGGGGTCGGCACGATCGAGATCGTGCCCTGGAAGATGTTGCCCGTGTAGCGTCCGGCGGGCGCGACGGCGTTGGGTTGCGGGCCGCGGACGTTCGGCTCGCTCGTCGTGCCTTTGCCGTTGAGCACGTAGAAATGGGAGCCGTCGCGCGAGAACATCACCGCCGTCGGATACCAGCCGACCGGCACCCAGCCTTCGACCTCGCTCGCACCGGGCTTCTCGATGTCGACGACGGCGACGGTGTTGTTGTCGGCGTTGGCGACGAGCAGCGTGCCGCCATCCGGCGACAACGCGAGCGCGTTGGGTGTGGACCCGACCGGTGCGTTGGGATAGAGCGACACGGAAATCTGCTCGCGCGCGGCCCGCGCGGCCACGTCGATCACCCAGACGGCATTGGTGTTGGCGCACGCCACGAACAGCCGCGATCCGTCTTTCGACAGGACCATCGCATTGGGATGCGGCCCCACTGCCACTTCGCCGAGCGGCGCGAGCGTGTCACCTGCGAACATGAGGACCTTCGATCCGCCCCAGAGAGAGACGAAAACGGTCCTGCCATCCGCGGACACCGTGACCGTGTAGGGCTCGGCCGGAAGACTGACCTTCTTCACCTCCGCGCGCGCCTGCAGATCGACGGCACTCAAGGCCTGCCCGAACACCTGGATCGCGTAAAGCGTCTTGCCGTCGGGCGCGGCCGCCAGGCCGCCGACGAATCCCGCGTTCAAGAACTCGGCGCCGGTGCGGCGTTCGGGCAGGCCGATCGAGATCCGTCCCGCCTCCGTCAGCCCGCCCGCGGCCCAGGAAAATTCGTAAATGCTGTTTTCGGCGGCGCCCGCCGCGTAGAGGCGGTTTCCGTCCTTTGACCACGCCAGCCCGAGCCACGCGTTGTCGAGCGGCATCGTCCTGCCAACGACGCCTTCGAGCTTCGTATCGAAGACATTCAGCGTCGGCTTGGTCCATCCGTTGTTGGTCACCACGACAAAGCGGCCGTCCGGCGACATCACCATGTTGAGCGGCAGATCTCCGATCATGACGCTCTTCCCGGCGGGCGCGATCCGCCACCCATTGGGGAGCAGCGTGGCACCGTTCGGCTGGCGCCCTGGCCGCGCCGCCGGCACCGCGCCGCGCTGTGCAAGCGCGCCGACGATGCCGATTACGCAGGTGCCGAACGTCAACAGCAAGGCCACGCTGCGGCGCGTGGTCCTGAATCCGGAGGGGAGCATAACGGCGGATTATGGCATATAGTGCGCGGGCAGGAGGCTCGTCATGACGCGCGAGAAGATCGCATCGCTCTTCGAACGGCGCGCGGAGGACTGGCGCCGCCACGATGCTGCGGCGCTCGCGGCCGACCATGCCTCGGACTGCGTGGTGATCAGTCCGACCGGTGGCGTACTCGAGGGCCGCGACGAGGTCGAACGCATCTACCGGATGTGGTTCACCGCGTTTCCCGACCTCACTTTCACGAACACCGACCTCCTGATCGATGGTGATCGCGTCGCGCTCGCGTTCAGCGTCAGTGGGACGCACGCCGGCGACTTCTTCGGCCTTCCTGCGTCAGGCCGCCATGTCGACGCGACCTGCGCGTTCATCTACACCCTCGCCGACGGCTTGATCGTCCACGAACGGCGCGTGCTGGATTTCACCGGCGTGCTGATTCAGGTGGGCGTGCTGCGGGCCAAGCCGGCCGCCGGCGCGTGAGCCCCTGAAGCCCTCGTTTGCGCCTTCTCTAGAGAGATGGCCCGCATGACTGTTCTTCAGCGCTGGACGGCATTCAACGTCGTCGGTTTTGTCGGGATCGGCGTGCAACTCGCGGTTCTCGCGGTCCTCGTCCATGTGTGTGGCTGGAATTACCTCGTGGCGACCGCCGCCGCCGTCGAGGCGGCGGTGCTTCACAATTTCGCGTGGCATCAGCGCTGGACCTGGAAGGATCGCCGGCCCGCCTCGGCGCATGAGACTTTGGGGCGACTGTTCCGTTTTCACGCTCTCAACGGCGCCGTGTCGCTGGTCGGGAACGTGACGATTACGGCCGTCCTCGTTCGATCGATCCACCTGGAGCCCGTGGTTGCGAACGCCCTCGCGATCGCCGCATGCTCGCTCCTCAACTTCACGGCAAGCGATCGGCTCGTGTTCCGGTCGACCGTGGCGACGGTCCTCATGCTGATCGCGTTGACTCCAGCACCCGCGAGTGCGGGACCCGCTGCGGCCGCGACCGCGGGCTGGCAGCGCTACGAGGCGAAAATACAGGAGCAGTTTCCTTCGCCACGCTCAGGACCGGCGGGCGGCCCCTTCTTCGCGCACGACCGGCTCCAGTCGAAGGGCTGGCGCGACGAGGTGATGCGCGGCGCCGTCGACATGATCAAAATCGATCCGCCGGCACTGCCCGACGCCAAGATTCATCACTGGGTCGGAGCGGTCTTTGTGCCCGGAGTTACGCTCGATCGGCTACTTGCGGTGTTGAAGGAGAACGCGGGCAAGGAATCCCGCTTCTATGACGACGTCGAGCAGTCGCGGTTGCTGACACGGGACGGCGATCGGCTCAGCGTGTTCATGAAGCTGCGGCGAACGTCGATCATCACCGTCACCTACAACACCGAACACCAGGTGGAGTACGCGCGGGTCACGCCGACGCGCGCGACTGCGCGCAGCGTGGCCACACGCATCGCGGAACTGGAAAACGCCGGGACCGCACAAGAGCGAGAAAAAGCGCCGGGAGAAGACAATGGGTTCTTGTGGAAGCTCAACGCCTACTGGCGCTACGAGCAGGTCACGGGCGGCGTGATCGTGGAATGTGAATCGGTGAGCCTGAGCCGCGCGGTCCCGCTGCTCGTCCGGCCCGTCGCAAACCCGATCGTCGATCGGATCGCACGCGACTCGCTCTCGCGCACACTGGCGAGCCTGCGCAAAGTAATTACTTCCGCGGCCCCTCCAGCGACGAATCAATGACCTTGATCTCGAACAGCTTCGGCCAGAGCTTACCGGTCACGAACAGGCGATCCTGCTGCGCGTCGTACGCGATGCCGTTGAGCACGCCGCCGCCGGCCTCAACGGTCTGAGCCTC
>Ga0207674_10008648_pt1 | contig 11728 bp, 10 predicted proteins | sample KBSCornC72_FD_184303 | JGI IMG/M metagenome (GOLD analysis project Ga0207674, IMG submission 184303) | Corn rhizosphere microbial communities from Kellogg Biological Station, Michigan, USA - KBS Corn C7-2 (SPAdes) (version 2) | ecosystem: Host-associated > Plants > Roots > Rhizosphere > Soil ... | reverse complement strand
TGGTGAATTATCCGTTCACCGATCGTTTGTATGAAGGTGCGCTCGCCGCGCTCGCGCATCTGTGCCAGATGCGCCCGACGGTGATCCTTTCGGACGGCGATGTCGTCTTCCTCAGTCGCGCAAGATCCAGCGCTCAGGCTTATGGGACGCGGTCGACGGCCGGGTACTGATCTACATCCACAAGGAACGGATCCCACATGCAGCGCTATCCGGCCGGCCATTACGTCATGATCGACGACAAACTGCGTATTCTTGCGGCGATGAAAGACGCGGGGCGGGGGCGGCTGACGACCGTCTTTGCGCGGCAGGGTCATCATGCGTTCGAGCCCGTCAATATCGCCAGTAATCCACCAGCCGCGATGACGGTCGATTCCATCGGCGATCTTGTCAACCGTGACGGCGCGGCATTCCTTCGCCGCGGCGCCGAACGCAGTGAACAGGAGTAGCGATGAAAGCGACGCAACGATTGCACGAGCTCGGGCAGAGCCTGTGGCTCGACAACATCACGCGCGAGATGCTGCTGAACGGCACGCTGCGCCGCTACATCGACGATTTCGACATCACGGGACTCACTTCCAACCCGGCAATTTTCGAACACGCCATCCGCGGCGGGCCCTTCTATGACGATTCGATTCGCCGCAACGCGGCCGCCGGCACGTCCGGCGAGGACTTGTTCATCGATCTGGCGCTGGAAGACCTGGCGCGGGCGGCAGATCTGTTTCGCCCCGCGCACGAAGCGACCGGTGGCGTCGATGGGTGGGTGTCGATGGAAGTGTCGCCGTTGCTGGCGGACGACACGGTGGGGAGCACCCGCCAGGCCAAGCGACTGCATGCGCGAGCCGGGCGCACCAACCTCTTCATCAAGATTCCGGGAACAGTCGCGGGCGTTCCCGCCATCGAGGAAGCGATCTTCGTCGGGGTGCCGATCAACGTGACGCTGCTGTTTTCCCGCGAACAGTACCTGGCGGCGGCGAACGCTTACCTCACCGGCATCGAGCGGCGGATCGCCGCCGGCCTCGATCCCAAGGTCGACTCGGCAGCGTCGCTGTTCGTGAGCCGCTGGGACGTCGCAGTCAAGGACGAGGTGCCGCCTGAGCTACGCAACCGCCTCGGCATTGCGGTGGCCAAACGCACGTACAAAGCTTACCGCGAACTGCTGGCTTCGCCGAGATGGCGAGCATTGGAAGCCGCCGGTGCGCGGCTACAACGCTTGCTGTGGGCCAGCACCGGCACGAAGGATCCAGCGGCCCCGGATACCCTGTACATCGAAGCACTCGCGGCCCCGGACACCATCACCACGATCCCCGACAAGACGTTGCTTGCATTTGCCGATCACGGTCGCGTGAACGATGTGATGCCGGTCGACGGCGGCGACGCCGAACAGGTTATTGACGAGTTCCGGCGTGCGGGAGTGGACGACGCGGCGCTCGCCGACCAGCTCCAGGTGGAGGGCGTACAAGCCTTCGACAAGGCGTGGCGCGACCTGCTGGATTGCGTCGCGGCCAAACGCGAGGCGCTCATTGACCTGACCTTCCGTTCGAACCGACCTGCATGATTTGCGCGCACGGGATTGAGACCGGAGCCAGTGGCTCCTGCGCGCATGGAAGGTTTACGTCGACAGGTACCATGGCGGCCAGCACCTCGACCGTCTCGGGAAAGAGGCACAGACGCTGGTCGATGTCGGGCTCGCGTCAAAACTGAGCGCGGTGCGTATGCACCCGGCATGAGGCCGACTGCGACGCGTGAGGCTCTCCGGCTCCATGCGACGACGGGATACGCAATGAACCACGGCGCAGCGGCTGCCGATGCCGATGAAATCCTGCTCGACGGCATTCAGCAAGCTGCATTCGGGTATTTCCGGCAAATGGTCAATCCGGCGAACGGTCTCGTCGCCGACACCACGCGCGACCATTGGCCGTGCAGCATTGCCGTGGTGGGATTTGCGCTCTCCGCGTATCCGGGAGGGGTCGAGCGCGGCTGGCTGTCACGCGACGAGGCGGTCGAGCTTTGCCTTGCGGCATTGCGCTTCTTTCGTGACAGCGACCAGCGCGGCACGCCGGATTCGACGGGTTACAAGGGGTTCTACTACCACTTCCTCGATATGCAGTCCGGGCGTCGTACGTGGCGTTCGGAACTGTCGATGATCGATACGGCATTGCTGATCGCCGGCGCGCTGACCGCACGCATGTATTTCGATGCCGAGACGATGCCCGAAGCGGAACTACGCGAGATCGCCGATGAGCTGTACCGACGCATCGACTGGCGCTGGGCGCAGAATGATCGCGAGACGATCATGCAGGGCTGGAAGCCCGAAAGCGGATTCCTGCATTACGGCTGGGAGGGTTACAGCGAGAGCATCCTGTTGTACGTGCTGGCGCTCGGCTCGCCTACGCATGCGCCCGCAGCGCGCATCTACGAGGCATGGAGCGCGACCTACCAATGGGAGAACCTTTACGGCGTCGATTTCCTGTACGCGGGTCCCCTGTTCATTCACCAGTTCTCGCATGCGTGGATCGATTTTCGCGGCATCCGGGATCGTTTCATGCGCGAGAAGCGCAGCGATTATTTCGAGAACAGCCGGCGCGCGGTCGTCGTCCAACGCGAATACGCGTGGCGCAACCCCCTGGGCTTTGCTGGATATGATAAAGACTGCTGGGGGCTAACCGCAGGCGATGGTCCGACCAACGACATGCCGGGCATCAGCGCTTCTGGACGACGGCTGCTCGGATACGCGGCGCGTGGCGTGCCCTTCGGTCCCGACGACGGCACGCTGGCGGGCTGGGCCGCGCTGGCGTCGCTGCCGTTCGCGCCCGACGTCGTGCTCTCCACCGTGCGTGCGATGCGCCGGCGGTATTCGCAAATGCACACCGATCATGGCTACGCGAGCGGCTTCAACCCGGGACTGGTCGATGCCGATGGGAGGTGCTGGGTGTCGCCGGGACATTATGGCCTCGATCAAGGCATTGTGACGCTCATGATCGAGAACCACCGCTCGGAGCTGATTTGGCGACTGATGCGAAAGTGCCCCTATGTCGTCGATGGGTTGCGGCGCGCCGGATTCACCGGTGGCTGGTTGAGGAGCCAACCTTGAACCGCGCAACAACGGTCCGGCTCGGCAGCGGCGCGCCACTCGTGCGCGACAGTGCCGAGCGCGAGCGTATCGATAACGTCCGCCCGGCCAATTGGCGCAATCCAGCACCGGCGCCACACTACGATCTCGTGATTGTTGGTGCCGGCACGGCCGGACTCGTCGCCGCGCAAGCCGCGGCGTCACGAGGCGCGAAGATCGCGCTGGTCGAGCGTCACCTGCTTGGTGGCACGTGCCTGAACACCGGCTGCGTGCCGTCCAAGGCGCTCCTGCGCACCTCGCGGCTGTATGCAGAGATGCGCCATGCCGACCGGTACGGCGCGTGCATCCCGGGCGATGTCCGTGTCGACTTCCCGGCAGTGATGCAGCGCGTGCGCGGCGTTCGAGCCCGCATCAGTCGTTCGGATTCAGTGCGCCAGTTGACCGCGGCCGGCATAGCCCTGTTCTTCGGTCAGGCACGCTTTACTCGAGCCGATGCGCTCGAAGTGGAGGGCGCGACCTTGCACTTTGGAAAGGCGCTGATTGCAACCGGTGCGCGTCCCGACACGCCGGCGATTCCCGGTCTCGCCCAGGCTGGGTATTTGACCAACGAGAACGCGTTCGACCTGACGCGGCCACCTCGGCGACTGCTGGTGATCGGCGGCGGTCCGCTCGGCTGCGAAATGGCGCAGGCATTTTGCCGTTTGGGCGTGCAGACGACGATCGTCCAGAAGCGTCCACTGTTCCTTCCGCGGGAGGAACGCGACGCCGCGCAGATACTGTCCGATTCGTTCGCGCGGGACGGTATCGAGGTACGGCTCAACACTCGAGTGCTCAACGTACACGTCGATGGTGGCGCGAAGATCGTCGATCTCGTCAGCGACGACTATCACAGCACCGTCGTGGTTGATGCGATTCTGACGGGCACCGGACGTCTGCCCAATACCACCGGACTAGACCTCGAGGCCGCCGGCGTGGACGCCGACCCGCAGCATGGCGTGCAGGTCGACGACTTTCTGCGAACGCGCAATCGGCGCATCTATGCCGCCGGCGATGTCTGTCTCGACCACAAGTTCAATGATACCGCGCAGGCGTCGGCTCTCATCGTGGTCGAAAACGCGCTGTTCGGCGGGCGCCGACGGCTGAGCGAATTGACGATTCCCTGGTGCACCTACACGGATCCGGAGATCGCGCATGTGGGCCTCTATGCCAGGCAGGCGCGCGAGCGGAATATCCCGGTGAAGACCTTCACTATTCCGTTGCACGACGTCGATCGCGCGATCGCGGACGACGAGGAGGTAGGCTTCGTGAAAATCAGTGTCCGGGAACGGACCGACCGCATTTTGGGTGCGACGATCGTCGCTCGTCATGCAGGCGAGATGATCAGCGAAATGACGCTGGCGATCGTCGCTGGCGTGGGTCTGCGCATGCTGGCCCGCGTCATTCACGCCTATCCGACGCAGGCTGAAGCGATCAGGAAGGCCGCCGACGCTTATGTGCGCACACGCGCTCTGTCGTATGGGCAGCGGCGGTCCACGGCGTGGCTGCGTTGGCTGCGACGTTAATCCCCTGTGTTTTGGGCGTCCGAGTTCGACAGGCTGCGGGAGGAAATCGGCAACCGACTTGCGGATCATCACGGGTCAAGAACAGCCGGCTGCCATTGTCGGGATTTGCCTATAGCTTCGCTACTGGCGCGTCGGTATCCTCCAACAGTCCCGATACTTCGCTGCGAGGCGGCCTCGTCTGTGGAAGTGGTCCGACCGACATTTCCGGACCGGATCGTTCGATCGCAACCTGCCGGTGCTCATGGGACTCATCGCCGTGTGGAACAACGATTTCCTCGATGCACCAACGGCCGCGGTGCTGCCCTACGAGCGATGCCTCGCGCGCTTGCCGGCCCAGCTCCAGCAGTTGACGATGGAGAGCAACGGCAAGCGCGCGACGCTCGATGGTTCCCGCATAGACACGCCGACGCGGCCGATCTACTGGTGTACAAGATCTATGCGGAGAGCTTTGGTGGAGCGGATCACCTGCAGCGCATCGTGGAGGAAGCGCACGTCATCGTCAACGCCGCGCTGTCCGGCCAGGTGGCCGAATGAATAATCCGGTCTGCGGAATTCTTCCGGGCCAAGTCGACGCATTCGATGCGCTTGCGGAGCTCGCGCTGGATCTGCGCTCGTCGTGGAATCATGCCGCCGACCCGGTGTGGCACCAGCTCGATCCCGAGCTATGGGAGCTGACGCATAGCCCATGGGGCGTTCTGCAGACGGTCTCTCGGGAGCGCATCGAGCGCCTGTCGGGTGATGCCCGATTCCGAAAAACCATCGATGATCTCGTCGAAGCCCGACGCCAGGCGGCACAGGCGCCGGCGTGGTTTCAGCAGGCCCATCCGCGATCAACCCTGACGTGCGTCGCGTATTTCAGCATGGAGTTCATGCTAAGCGAGGCGCTGCCAATCTACTCGGGGGGACTCGGTAACGTGGCGGGTGATCAGCTCAAGGCCGCCAGCGATCTCGGCGTACCAGTCTTCGGCGTGGGGCTCCTGTATCAGCAAGGCTATTTCCACCAGGTGATCGACCGCGACGGCGCACAACAGGCCATCTATCCGTACAACGATCCGGGACAGCTGCCCATCACGCCGTTGCGACGTCCGAGCGGCGATTGGTTGCGGCTGCAAGTCGATCTGCCGGGTCGTCCGTTATGGCTGCGCGCGTGGCAGGTTCAGGTCGGCCGAGTGAAGCTTTACCTGCTGGACAGCAACGACGCGGCGAACTTGCCCGGAGACCGGGGGATCACCAGCGAGCTCTACGGCGGCGGGCCCGATCTACGCCTGTTGCAGGAGCTGGTACTCGGCATCGGCGGATGGCGCTTGCTCGTTGCGCTTGGCACACAGCCGCAAGTGTGCCACCTGAACGAAGGGCACGCGGCATTCGCCGTGCTCGAACGCGCGCGCAGCTTCATGCAACAGACCGGGCAGCGGTTCGATGTCGCGCTGGCGGTCACGCGAGCAGGCAATCTTTTCACGACCCACACCGCAGTGGCCGCGGGCTTCGACCGTTACGCCCCCGCTCTTGTCGAACGCTTCCTCGGCGACTACGCCGAAAGGGAGCTCAGCATCACGCGGCACGATTTGCTGGCGCTTGGGCGCGAGCGTCCGGACGACGCTGGGGAGAATTTCAACATGGCCTATCTCGCGATCCGCGGCAGCGGTGCGGTGAATGGCGTGAGCCGCCTGCATGGCAAGGTGAGTCGGCGGCTTTTCGCACCGCTCTTTCCGCGGTGGCCGATTGACGAGGTGCCGGTCGGACACGTCACCAACGGCGTTCACATGCCGACGTGGGACTCCGCGGCGGCAGACGAGGTCTGGACCAGTGCCTGCGGCAAGGAGCGCTGGCTGCGCCCGACCGACGCGCTCGAGCAGCACATTCGCGGCGTCTCCGATGCGGTGCTTTGGCAACTTCGCAGCTCGGGCAGGGCGTCGCTCGTCGAATTCGCTCGTGCGCAATTGTCGAGACAACTCGCGGAATCAGGGGCAGCACCGGCGGAAATAGAGGCCGCGGAGCGTCGGTTTCATCCGGATGCACTGACCCTCGGGTTTGCGCGCCGCTTTGCGACCTACAAGAGAACGAATCTCCTGCTGCGCGACCCGCAACGTCTGCTGCGACTGTTGACCGATCGGCGACGCCCTGTGCAACTCATTCTCGCCGGCAAGGCGCATCCTGCCGACCAGGCAGGTCAGGCTTTGATACGCGAGTGGATGCAGTTCATCCGACGTCCCGAAGCACGCGAGCACGTGATTTTCATCGGCGATTACGACATGCTCGTGGCCGCGGCTCTGGTTCAGGGCGTGGATGTCTGGCTCAATACGCCGCGGCGACCTTGGGAAGCAAGCGGGACGAGCGGCATGAAGGTCCTTGTCAATGGCGGCATCAACCTGTCGGAGCTCGACGGCTGGTGGGCGGAAGCCTACACACCAGAAGTCGGATGGGGCCTCGGCGATGGTCAGGAGCACGGCGACGACCCGGCATGGGACGCGATGGACGCCGATGCGCTCTACGACTTGCTCGAACGCGAAGTGATCCCGCAATTCCATGACCGCGATGCACAGGGTATTCCCACCGCTTGGGTCGCAAGGATGCGTGAAAGCATGGCGCGATTGACGCCGCATTTTTCCAGCAACCGCGCCGTCCGCGAATACGTCGAGCAACACTACCTTCGGGCTGCGTCGGCCTACCGCGAGCGTTCTGCCAGCAAGGGCGCGCTGGGCGTGCAGATGGTGAACTGGCAGCGCGCTCTGGAACGCGAATGGCCGGCACTGCAGTTCGGCGCGGCCAAGGCCGGCAGCGAAGACGGCCACCACCTGCTGGAGGTGAAGGTCACTCTGGGCGAGCTCGACCCCGGTGCCGTGCGGATAGAGTTCTATGCCGCCGGCGCCGGCAGCGCCGAAGCGTCGCGCTTCGAGGCGACGCGCTTGCCGCAGTCCGGAGACGCGTCGCACGGCTACGTCTACTCGGCACGTGTGCCCGCAACGCGTCCGGCGAGCGACTACACGGCGCGGGTGATACCACATCGCTCCGGCGTTGCCGTTCCGCTGGAAGCCACTCGCATTCTGTGGCAGCGGTGAGGCCATCCACGGGTCGGGTGAATACGCCAGAACCTCCGCTACGCCCCTAATGCGCTACCTCGCGTTGGTGACCGACTATGACAGCACCCTGGCGTCGGACGGCCAGGTCGCCGATGCAACGCGCGACGCGCTCGCTCGGCTGCGCGCGTCCGGCCGGCGGGCGATCCTGGTGACCGGGCGCACGCTGGATGACTTGTTGCGCGTTTGCTCGTGCAGCAACCTTTTCGACTATGTGGTTGCCGAGAACGGCGCGGTCGTCTACGACCCGCGAAGCCGCGACGTGACGCTGCTGGGCGAGCCGCCATCCGATCGATTCGTCGCGGCGTTACGCCGCCGCGGCGTGCAACCGCTCGAGGTGGGCAACGTCATCGTCGCGACGCATGCGCCGCAGGAAGCGCGCGTGATGGAGGCGATCCGTGAGGTGGGCCTCGAGCTGCAGGTGATTTTCAACCGCCAGGCGGTAATGGTGCTACCGGCCGGCATCAACAAGGCTTCGGGCATGAAGCTCGCGCTGCGCCATCTCGGCATGTCCCCGCACGAAGCCGTTGCGGTCGGCGACGCGGAGAATGATCATTCCTTATTGCAACTGGCCGAGTGCCCGGTGGCGGTCGCCAATGCAGTCGATTCGATCAAGGCTGTCGCGGCGTTCGTGACGGCAGGGGAGGCGGGCGCTGGCGTCGTGGAGCTGATCGACGAATTGATTGCGAATGATCTCGAGCCTGTTGATGTGCGGCTCACGCGTCGTCATGTCGCGCTCGGCACCCGGCTCGACGGCGCGACGGTGTGGCTGCCGCCCTATGGCAACAACGTCCTGGTTGCGGGTCCCTCGGGCAGCGGCAAGTCGACGCTCGCGACCGGTCTTATCGAGCGCTTTGCCGAGCACCTATACCAGCTCTGCGTGATCGATCCGGAAGGCGACTACGTGAACCTGCAGACGCTGGTGACGATCGGGGACCAACATCACGCACCCGGTGTCGCCGAGATCATGGCGGTGTTGCGAGATCCGTACGTGCACGCGAATGTCAGCCTGCTCGGTATTGCCCTCGCCGACCGGCCGGCGTATTTCGCGGACCTGCTGCCGCATCTGCTGGCCATGCGAGTGCGCACCGGCCGGCCGCATTGGCTCCTGATCGACGAGGCGCACCACCTGCTGCCCCAGGGATGGGGACATGTGCCGCCCCGCTTCAGGGAGTGTGTTTTCGTAACGGTGCATCCCGAGCGTCTCACGCCTTCGATCCTGGCCTGGATGGACGTCATCATTGCGGTGGGCCCATCGCCGGACAAGACTCTTGGGGAGTTCGCCGCGGCGACGGGTCGAGCGCCGGTGGAGTTTTCGGGGGCGCACGAACAGGACCAGGCGATCTGCTGGTTCGTACATTCCGCCGAGGCGCCTTTTCCGATCCACGCCATACCCGGGCAGGCCGAGCGCATTCGTCACCGCCGTAAGTATGCCGAGGGCGACGTGCGCTATAACAGCTTTTATTTCCGCGGTCCCACGGGCAAGCACAACCTCAAGGCGCAGAACCTCAATGTGTTCTGCCAGATCGCCCGAGGCATCGGCGAGGAGACCTGGCTGTTCCACCTGCGCCGCAACGACTACTCGCGCTGGATGCGCGACGTGATCAAGAACGAGGGCCTCGCCGCGGCCGTCGAAGATATCGAGAGGCGTGTCGATCTCGACCCGGCGCAGACTCGCGTGCTGGTATGCGCCGCCATCGAGGCGCGTTACACGCTTCCCGGTTGATCACAGGGCGCCGCGTCCTTATCAGCGCGCCGTCGATGCTCGATCTTCGAGAAGGGCGAGCGCGCGAGCGCCCACATTCTCGACGGTAAAACCGTATTCGCGCAGCACGACTCGCCCGGCGAGCGCGCGGCCCCGACTACGATCTTCCTCTGGAACGCATCAAGCGATTTCGCCGGTGGGGCAGCATGACGCCGGGTCATCCCGAGCGCGGCGTTGCGCCGGGCGTCGAGACAACGACGAGCCCGCTGCGCCAAGGCTTCGCCAACGGCGTCGGGATGGCCATGGCGGAAGCGCACCTGGGGCCCGTGGCTGTGCAGGCGCATGTCGTGAATTCCCCACACTGTAGGTCAAGGATTGCCGACTGTGGCAAGCGAATTGCGTTGCTATAACTGGATCGTTGTCGCGCACCAGGAGCGCCGGAAATGAGCAGCAACGCGGAAAAGATGCATGACCTTAAGGCGAGACGGATGGCGCAAATGACCACTTCGACCGATCTCAACGCTGCGGCGACCAAGGACGTCGCCGCAGCCCTGAATGGGATCTTGGCAGATGCGTTTGCTCTTTACCTGAAGACGAAGAACTTCCATTGGCACATGAGCGGGCGGCACTTTCGTGATTACCATCTGCTGCTGGATGAACAGGCGGGCCAGATTCTTGCGATGACCGACCCCGTCGCAGAACGCATTCGAAAGGTAGGCGGATCGACACTCAAATCAATCGGGCACATCTCGCGCACTCAGCGTCTACTGGACAACGATGCGGACTACGTCGAGCCGCTGGACATGCTCGCCGAGTTGCGGGATGACAACAAGACGTTGGCGGCGCGCCTGCGTGAGGCGCATAACGTATGCGAAGAGCATCGCGATGTCGCCACTACAAGCCTGATCGAGATCTGGATCGATGAAACCGAGCGTCGAACCTGGTTTCTGTTCGAGGCCAGCCGTCAAGATGGTGCTACAGGACGGTGAGTTGTCGATCCAGCAAGGAGCATCGGCCTTCGCGCGCCAACCGCTGCTTGAACGTGCACCAGACCTGGGCGTCGCACGTGACGCCGGTGACCCGCCCCTCGGCCGTAAGCTTGAAGCGGATCGGCGGACGCAACGAAGCGCACGCCCATTGCCTCTCTCCTTGAAGGGAGTTTTACATGCCAACACGCAAGGCACACGCCCGCTGGGAAGGAAGCGTCAAGGAGGGCAAGGGCCAGGTCGACTTCGGCAACGGGGCGTTCAAGGCGCCGTACTCCTTCAGCTCACGGTTCGAGAGTGGGATGGGCACCAACCCGGAAGAGCTGCTGGGTGCGGCCCATGCGAGCTGCTTCGCGATGGCGCTGTCGCTCATCCTGGGCAAGGCAGGTCACGAGCCGGATTATGTCGACGCGACCGCACAGGTGACGATATCGCCGCAGGATGGCGGCTTCAGAATCACCCGGAGCCACCTCACCTGTGAGGCTAGAGTCCCTGGCATCGATCGTGCCACTTTCATGCAGCATGCCAATGCAGCGAAGGCCGAATGTCCCGTGTCGCAAGCGCTTGCCGGCCTCGAGATCAGCCTCGATGCGCACCTTGCTGCAGCGTGATCTGATGATCGTCTAAGCACGACTAGCCAGCGGAACACTAGCCTTATGAGCACCCGAGTCGCCATCAACGGTCTGGGACGCATCGGCCGCGCGATCTTGAAACTGGTCAGCGACGATGCCGCGATGGACATCGATCGTAACGGCAGGATCATCGAGTTCAATCCGGCGGCCGAACGCACGTTCGGATACGCGAGAGACCAGGTCGTGGGCAAGGACGTTGCCGAACTCGTCATTCCGTTAGCCATGCGAGACGCCCATCATCGTGGGATGAAACGCTATCTGACCACGGGTCAGTCATCACTGCTGGACAAACGAGTACAAGTCACCGCCATGAGGAGCGACGGCACGGAGTTTGCGGTCGAGCTTACCGTCACTCAAGTCCAGGTGACGCCGCAAAGTCTCTTCGCGGCCTCGCTGCGCGACATATCCAAGGAACAAATCGCGGAACGCGAATTGCGTCGATACGCATCTGAATTGCGCATCCTCTCCCATCGATTGGTCGAGGTGCAGGAGACCGAGCGGCGGACCCTCGCCAACGCGCTGCACGACCTTGTGGGGCAGAAGCTCACGGCGCTGAACATCAACTTGACCATCGCCAAGGCCAAGTCAGCGCATGTCATGGTGCCGCAGCTTAGCGCATGCCTGGCGGATTCACTGAAGTTGGTCGACGAAACGAGCGACTGCATCCGCGATGTGATGACCGAGTTGAGGCCCGCG
>Ga0207674_10008645_pt1 | contig 11731 bp, 14 predicted proteins | sample KBSCornC72_FD_184303 | JGI IMG/M metagenome (GOLD analysis project Ga0207674, IMG submission 184303) | Corn rhizosphere microbial communities from Kellogg Biological Station, Michigan, USA - KBS Corn C7-2 (SPAdes) (version 2) | ecosystem: Host-associated > Plants > Roots > Rhizosphere > Soil ... | reverse complement strand
GAATGGGCGCGACAAAACGAACTTTCTGGCGGGCACCATTGATGCTTTGTCAAATTGCGAGAGGAAGGCGTTGACGGCCATGATGGCCTGACCTAGCCTTCATGCGAGCGACGCGATATTCGCGTGGCATTCCGCTCCATTCTTCATTCGAGGCCGCGCAATGGATCTGAGCCACTACATCCGACCTGTTCCGATAAAGCCAGCGGAGCGTAACGGTGATATCGCAGCATCGACCGGCAAAATCGATCTGTCGCCAGACGCAGTCAAATTGATGTCGCTGCTCGGCGCAACGGCGCGCCCGACTCGGCTGCAAGCACTGTTTCCACATGTGCTGAATCGTCTGGCCGGCGTCTGGCACCAGCCCGCTCGGTTCGAACGGGAGATGGAAGAGCTGCTGCTCAGTACGCGTGACAATCGTGCGGGGTTTCCGTTGGAGATCGTCGCCGAATTGACCGCCCTGCGCGAATACTATCGAACGGCGTTGCATCCCCAGAAGAACGATCCTTGGTCATCCGTCAGGGTACGCTCCTAAGTATCAAGGGACACATCGAACGGTCTCCCGTGCCGTCCATGAGTGCGAGAATCTTTCGCATTTTGAGCGGTCTCCCCTTAGCGGGACGCGTCATGCGAACTGTGGTCAGCCAACTGCGGGTCCAGCGCGTTACGCTAACCATCCGGGCTGCGTCCGAGTGTGCAGGCCGACAACGCTGCTGCCATACGTATGCCATCCGACCTTGCCAAGACGACCAGCCGGCTAGCCGCCGCACTCAAGCTAGGTAGTGTCTTGGCGCTACCGGTCGGCGGCACCGCACTCCTGTACTTCCTGCAGGATCGCCTGGTTTTCAATCCGACGCGGACACCAGCTGTCAGTCGGCCCGTTGGCCCGGATCATCGCCGCCGCGCTGTAACGTTACGCATGCGGGACGGGATACGCGTCCGGGGCTGGTGGCATCGCCCGGAACGAACCCATCCTGCTCCCGCGCCAGCCGTGCTCTATTTCGGCGGTCGCAGCGAGGAAGTTTCGTGGCTCACAGAGGTGTCGTCGTCCTTCGCCGGCGCCCATGTACTCGCAGTCAACTATCGAGGCTACGGCACTTCCGAGGGGCGTCCGTCCGAGACGGCGCTGTTTTCGGACGCGCTGGAGCTCTACGACTGGCTGGTTGCGCAGCCTGGGGTGAACAGGCACCGCGTGGCGGTGGTCGGCAGAAGTCTCGGAACTGGAGTCGCGGCCTACGTCGCATCGCGCCGGCCAGTTGCCGCCGCCGTTCTGATCACACCTTACGATTCGATCATGGAGATCGCGCGCCGTCGTTTCCCCTGGAGCCCCGTCCGGCTTCTGCTACGTCATCGATTCGATTCGCTGTGCTTGGCGGAGGCCGCCAAGACGCCGGTCCTGGTCTTGATGGCCGAGCGGGATACCGTGGTCCCGCATGCGCACACGCTGAGGCTGATCGATGCGTGGGCTGGGGAGAAGCAGGTCGTCCGCGTCCCCGGCAGCGACCATTTCGACATCGTGCTGAATGCGCACAGCTGGCGTGCAGTCCGAAAGTTCCTGCGCCATTGGCTGGGCCACGCGCCGGCCACAGCCCAACCGAAAGAAGAAGTGGCTATCTAGAAAGAGGGGACTTGGGACCCGTCGCCGAGACGTTGGAATCAGCTCAGCGAGTCGCACATATTTTACTTTACATAATACACATTATGCGCCAATCTAGATCCACTTCTACAGAGCGATTATCTATATATATTAGTGTGTAGAGATCTCTCTCTAAGGTGAAACCTTAAATAGAGAAAAGAAATTGGCAGACGTACTGTCTGCGATGACTTCGAACGGCAGCCCTTTGATCTCGCCGATCTCCTCGGCGACGCGTCGCACGTATGCAGGCTCGTTCGTCTTTCCCCGATGTGGTGTCGGTGCGAGGTACGGGGAATCGGTTTCTATCAGCATCCGTCCGATCGGAACTTGGCGAGCGACGTGTTTCAGGTCTTTTGCGTTCTTGAACGTGACGATGCCCGAAAAGGAAATGTGGAAGTTCAGCGCCATTGCTTGCTCGGCGACGGCAAGGGTCTCGGTGAAGCAATGCATGACCCCGCCGACTGCCGCGGCGCCCTCATCGGCCATGATGGCAATCGTGTCCTCGGCCGCCTGTCGAGTATGGATGATCAATGGCTTCGCGGCGGCTCGGGCAGCTCGAATGTGGACCCGGAAACGCTCACGCTGCCACTCGAGATCCCCGCTTTCCCGGTAATAGTCGAGGCCGGTTTCGCCGATCGCTACGACTTTAGGGTGGCGGGCCAGGTCCACCAGTTGTTTGGCCGAAGGCTCGATGCCGTCGTGCTGATCCGGGTGGACGCCCACCGAGGCATACACGTTCGGAAAGCGCTCGGCGATCGCGAGCACCTCCGGCAACGTCTCGAGGTTGACGCTGACGCAGAGGGCATGACTGACACCGGCTGCGCGCATGCGTGCAGTCACGCCGTCGAGGTCGCTCGCGAGCTCCGGAAAGTTGATGTGGCAGTGAGAATCGACGAGCACAGAGCGTAAGGCATCCCGCTCGCTACAGCGTATGCGTGGGGCGGTTCAATTGAAGCTGACCGCTGAGCAATGTCTCGATTCGACTCTTCGCCACTGCCCCGCTTTCATCGTCCTTGAACTGAACGCCCACGCCCTGCACGCGGTTGCCATGGCAGCCTGGCGGCGTGACCCAGATCACCCGCCCGGCGACCGGAAGCTTGTTGGGGTCCTCCATCAAGCTGATCAGCATGAAAATCTCGTCGCCCAGCTTGTAGCTGCGAGCGGTCGGTATGAAGATGCCACCGCCCCGCACGAACGGCATATAGGCCGCGTAGAGGATCGACTTCTCTTTGATGTTGAGAGAGATGGCTCCGGGCCGGGCTCCTCCGGCGGGTGCTTCTGCGGACATCAAGACTCCCGGCGTGCGATAGTGCGAGTGTACCGAATAGCCAGCTGCTCGATTACCAACCGCGCATTCAACGGATGCTCAAGAGCGCGCGATGCGGAGACCAGGTCTCTGATCAGGCCCTGCAGCTGCAGCACCTCTGCGTTATCGGCAATGCGGCGCAGGCTTTTAGCGTAGTCGGGGTTATAGCGGACCCTTCCGCTCAATCGCAATGACAGTACGTCATAACACCAGCGGTAGAGAAGGCTGCAGAGCAGCGGCAGCTCTTCGGCACTCACCGTTGCGGCGAGGGCGCTTGCCGTCTCGCCTTGAGCAGCCAACAGATCGCTAAGCATGCGCCGCCGCTCCCAGAACCCGTCTTGATCCAGCTCCAATGCAGCGAGCGGCGCAAATCCAGCCTGCGCCAGAGCGATCTCTGGCTCCCTCACGTTATTGGCTCTGAGCCAGTCGAGAGCCTCGCCACCTTCAGGAACCGGAAAATCAATCCTGAAGCAGCGACTGCGGACCGTCGGCAGCAATTGCTGGGGCCGATCGGACACCAGCATGAAGACAGTGCCGGCGCGAGGTTCCTCGAGCGTCTTGAGCAGCGCGTTGGCGGCGCTCGGATGCAGCCTTTCAGCCGGTTGGATCAACACCACCTTATGGCCACCCAGATGCGATGTGACCGCAAGAAAGTCACCGAGCTCTCTCACTTGCGCCACCACGATGGTCCGCGAAGGGCGCTGACCGGTTGGCGCGCTGCCGGTGCCTTCCGCCCCGGTCTGGCTCGCTTCATCGGTCGATGCTGGTTCGATCAGGCGAAAATCCGGATGAGAAGCGGACACAAACAACCGGCACGCCGAGCAGTTACCGCAGGCCCGTCGATCGAGTCCCGCATTGGCACATAGCAGTCCCTGAGCGAGCAATCGCGCGAAGCGCCGCTTCCCTACGCCGGCTGGACCAGCCAGCAACAGAGTGCCGGGCACCGCCTCGGGTGGCTGCGGTAGGGCCGTCCATTGGCGCTGAGTCCAAGGATATATATCTATTTCACTCAATATCTTGCGAGCACTCTTTCCAGTGATTTACGAACAACGTCGATAGCCGGTGTCGAGTCGATCACATGGATTCGATCCGGATACCGCGCCGCCCGCTCCAGATAGCCGGCGCGCACGCGCTCGAAGAAATCCGCTCGCTCGCGCTCGAACCGATCCCGCTCACGCTCGGTTCCCATGCGCTGCTGGCCAACCGTAACCGGCACGTCGAAGAAAAATGTGAGATCGGGCTGCAGGCCGCGCTGAACCCAAGCTTCCAGAATCTCGAGGCGCTCCAGGCTGACTCCGCTGCCATAGCCCTGGTACGCGAAAGTCGCATCCGTGAAGCGGTCGCACAGCACGACTTTCTGGTTCTGCAGCGCAGGCAGGATCACGCGCTCGAGGTGTTCGCGCCGCGCGGCAAACATCAGCATGGCCTCGGTCTCGGGATAAGCAGGGTACTCGGACCTTAACAGCAGGGCGCGCAACGACTCCCCCAGCGCCGTCCCACCCGGCTCGCGCGTAGTCACAACCTCGCGCTGGCGGGCTTCGAAACGGTCTCGGAGCCATGCCAGATGCGTGGTCTTTCCGGCCCCATCGATGCCTTCTACGGTGATGAACAAGCCTGCCATGTGAATCGCTATCGCTTCAGCTGGAACTTCTGGACCGCGCGATTATGCTCCTCCAGCGTGTGCGAGAACTGTGATGAGCCATCGCCGCGCGCGACGAAGTACAGCGCAGAGCTCGGAGCCGGATTCAATGCTGCGTCGATCGATGCCTGCCCTGGCATGGCGATCGGACTCGGCGGCAAACCCGCTCGCGTATACGTGTTGTACGGACCATCCGCCTCGAGGTCGCGCTTGCGCAAATTGCCGTCGAAGTGCGCTCCGAGGCCGTAGATAACTGCCGGATCTGTTTGCAACCGCATGCCGCGCTTCAGGCGATTGATGAAGACTGCGGCGATCATCGTCCGATCTTCGGGGCGGCCGGTTTCTTTCTCCACGATGGATGCCATGATCAGCGCCTGATAAGGCGTATCGTAGGGCAGGCTCGGGGCGCGTTGCGCCCAGGCTGTGCCAAGTCGCGTCTGCATCGTCTGGTAAGCGCGTGCAAGTACCTGAAGATCGCTGGCGCCGGTGTTGAAATGATAGGTATCGGGAAAAAAGAGCCCTTCTGCGTCGCGCTCGGGCGCCTTCAGGCGATGCAGTACGTCTGAATCGGTAAGCCCGAGCGTTTCGTGCCGAACACCCGGATGGGCGTCCAGTGCTGCACGCATCTGTCCGAACGTCCAACCTTCGATGAACACGATTTCAGACTGGGATACTTCGCCGCGTGCGAATTTCCCGATCAGAACGAGTGGTGTGATGCGCTCGGGCAGTTGATACAACCCGGCTCGCACGGAGCCGGTCTTGCCGAGCACACGGCCTAGAAGCACGAACGTGTAGCTCTCTCTTAGAATGCCCTGCTCTGCCAGTCCGCGAGCGATGCTGCGGAAGCTGGCGCCCTGCTCCACCGCGAACATGCGCGCCGACGGCGGTACCTCGACCGGCGTCCGTGCAAAGTGAACCAGCCAGCCAGCGGCAGCTGCAAGTCCAAGCAGCAACAGCAGGGCGGCCAGACGGACGATCGCGGAGAACCGCCAACGACGATCGGATGCGCGCCGACGCGGAACAGCTGATGCGAATGGGGGAGTCCGTCGAGCCATGGTGCGATCGTTGAGTCGACAGAGCGTAGTGCCGGATCAACCACCGCGAGAGCGACCGGAACTACGCTCACGGAACGTTCGCGGCTGGCCTAGAGCTTTCCGAACGCCAGCGTGCCGTTGGTTCCGCCAAATCCGAAGGAATTGGAAAGCGCAACCCGGATCTTGATCTCGCGCGCCTGGTTCGGCACATAGTCCAGATCGCATTGCGGATCCTGATTGAATATATTGATCGTCGGCGGCGCGATCTGGTGCTTGATCGCCAGCGCCGTGAACACCGCTTCGATACCGCCTGCGGCGCCAAGCAGATGACCGGTCATCGACTTGGTCGAGCTCACCGCCAGCTTCGAGGCGTGAGCGCCGAAGCAGCGTTTGACCGCTATCGTTTCGGCGATATCACCGAGCGGCGTCGACGTGCCGTGCGCGTTGATGTAATCGACCTCATCGGCATTGATGCCCCCGTTGCGAAGCGCATTGACCATCGAGCGTGCCGCGCCCTCGCCGTCTTCGCATGGAGCCGTCATGTGATGGGCATCGGCGCTCATGCCGTAACCGGACAGGCGACAGTAGATTTTGGCACCGCGCCGCTTCGCGTGCTCTTCTTCCTCGAGCACGATGACGCCAGCACCCTCCCCGAGCACGAAGCCGTCGCGGTCCTTATCCCACGGACGGCTCGCGGTCGCGGGATCGTCATTGCGCGTGCTAAGCGCGCGCATCGCCGAGAAACCTCCGACTCCCAGCTGAACCACGCACGCCTCGGAGCCACCGGCAACCATCACATCTGCGTCGCCATACTCGATCAAGCGCATCGACTCGCCGATGCAGTGATTGGCGGTGGTGCAGGCGGTCACCATGGCCAGATTCGGGCCCTTGAACCCGAACATGATCGAGAGATTTCCGGACACCATGTTGATGATGGCACCCGGAATGAAGAACGGAGAGATCTTGCGCGGGCCGCTCTCCAGGAGAATCCGATGCGTCTCTTCGATCATCGGAAGCCCGCCGATGCCGGAGCCGACGTTGACTCCGATGCGCTCGGCGTTCTCGGGTGTGGCCTTGAGCTCAGCGTCGGCGATGGCCTCGATCGCCGCCGCCATGCCGTAATGAATGAAAATGTCGAACCGGCGCGCTTCCTTCGGCGAAAGCACCTTGCTCACGTCGAACCCTTTCACCTCGCCTGCGATCTGCGAAGCGAAAGGGGTTGGATCGAAGCGGCTGATCCTGCTGATGCCGGATCTGCCGGCGACGATAGCGGCCCAGGCGTCCTTGACGGAGTTACCCACCGGACAGACAGTCCCCAGCCCGGTGACAACGACTCTACGCTTGGACAACTCGACTCCGTGCCAAGAATCTTTGAGGGCGCTGCTATTGCTTCAGGTGCGCGTTGATATAGTCCACGGCCTGCTGCACCGAGGTGATCTTCTCGGCTTCTTCGTCCGGGATCTCGCACTCGAACTCTTCCTCCAGAGCCATGACCAACTCGACGGTATCGAGCGAGTCCGCTCCGAGGTCATCGACGAAGGTCGATTCGGGCTTGATATCCGCATCGTTCACGCCCAACTGCTCGGCCACGATCTTCTTCACGCGTTGTTCAACGGTTTCCATCAAGTTCCCTTCCGGTTGACGAGAGTGGGTGGCGGCAAGAGCACATTTCACTGACGGTGCCGCCGGCGCTTAAAAACTTGCTCTTATCGAGCGCCGCAAGACAAGCCAATATTTTACCAAAATTGACAGCCTCGGGTGACGCAAGACGCTTGGCTGTCGCGACTGCCGCATTCACCGCATCAACATGCCGCCGTTCACGTCGATAGTCGTCCCGGTGATGTATCCCGCACCGGGCGAAGCCAGGAACGCAACTGCGGCAGCCACGTCCGCAGGCTGACCGAAACGACCGAGCGGAATGTGCTGGACGGCCGCCTGGCGCTGCGCCTCCGGAATGTCGCGTGTCATGTCGGTATCGATGAACCCGGGCGCCACGCAGTTTACCGTTATATTGCGGCTGCCGATCTCGCGGGCCAGTGATTTCGTGAAGCCGATCACTCCAGCCTTCGCGGCGGCGTAGTTGGTCTGGCCGGCGTTGCCCATCTCTCCGGATACTGACACGATGTTGATGATACGTCCTTCGCGCGCCTTCACGAGATCGCGCAGGCACAGCCGGCAGAGCTTGAACACCGCCGTGAGATTGGTGGTCATGATCTCGTCCCACTCGCTGTCCTTCATCCGCATGAGCAGGTTGTCGCGCGTGATCCCCGCATTGTTGACGAGCGCGTAGAGCCGCCCGAAATCGGACTGGGCACGCTCCAGCAGCGCTCCCATCTGCGCTTCATCTGCGACGTTTAGCACAAAGCCCCTGCCCTTGACGCCTTGTTCCTCGAGCGTCTTGGTGATCTGTGCTGCGCCCGCTTCCGATGTGGCCGTTCCCGCGACTGTTGCTCCCATGCCGCCCAGGGCCAACGCGATGGCCTGGCCGATCCCGCGGCTGGCTCCCGTGACGATAGCGAGTTTTCCTTCGAGCGACCTCATCATTGCTTGCTCTGCGCAGCGAGCTCCCGGAGTATTGCGGCATCCTTGAGCGAAACGGTCTTCGGTTCCGGTGTGATGCGTTTGTTCAGACCCGTCAGCACGCCGCCCGGCCCGCACTCGACAATCTGCTGCACTCCTCGGCCGGCCAGCGCACGCACTCCCTCCACCCAGCGCACAGGATTACACAGCTGACGCAACAGTGCATCGCGAATCCGATCCGGGGACTGCTCAGTCGCGACATCGACGTTGTTCACCACCGCTATCGCCGGTGCGCGCATATGCAGCGCTGCAAGGGGATCCCTCAGGCGTTCGGCCGCGGGGCGCATGAGGCTGCAGTGCGACGGAGCGCTCATGGGCAGCAGCATCGCTCGCTTGGCACCGCGCGACTTCGCGAGCTCGATCGCCCGATGCACGCCAGTCGCCGAGCCGGCGATCACGATCTGTTCGGGTGAATTGAAATTCGCAGGCTCCACGACGCCAGCCGCCGCTGCTTCCTCGCACACGGTGCGCACAGCCTGATCGTCCAGGCCCAGAATCGCCGCGATAGCTCCCTGTCCTTCGGGCACGGCCTCCTGCATGACCTGCGCACGATAGCGCACGAAAGGCACCGCCTCCGCGAAGTCCATAACACCGGCGGCAACCAACGCGGAATATTCGCCCAGGCTGTGCCCTGCGACAGCGACCGGGTCAGTTCCACCGAGCTCTCGCCACGCCCGGAACAAAGCGATGCCTGCAACCAGCATGGCCGGCTGCGTGTTCACCGTCTTGTTCAGCTCTTCGGCGGGGCCGTCGCGCACAAGAGCCCACAGATCGAAACCGAGCGCCACCCCGGCCTCATCGAACGTCCGTCGCACAGCGGGCAACTCTTCGAACGGTGCCATCATACCGATCGACTGCGACCCCTGGCCCGGAAAGACGAACGCGAGACTCATGGGCACTCGCTCAGCTCCACTTGATCAGGACCGCGCCCCAGGTAAAGCCGCCGCCGACGGCCTCGAGCAGGACGTGCTGCCCACGGCGAATGCGGCCATCGCGTACGGCTTCATCCAGCGCGAGAGGGATCGACGCCGCCGACGTGTTTGCATGCCGATCGACGGTGACGATCACCTTGCTCATCGGCAGGCCCAGCTTGCGCGCGGTTGCTTCGATGATCCGAATATTCGCCTGATGCGGAATCAGCCAGTCGATGGCTCCCTTGTCGAGATCATGTCCACGCAACACTTCCTGAACCACTTCGTCGAGAACGCGCACGGCAAACTTGAATACCGCGTTGCCTTCCATCGTCACGAACGGTTTACCGCGGATGCTGCCGCCGCACACCTGGCCGGGCACCGAAAGAATGCTCGTGTAGTTTCCGTCTGCGTGCAGCTTGTGTCCCATGATGCCGGGCCGCTCGCTCGCAGCGAGCACGACGGCGCCGGCGCCATCGCCGAACAGCACGCACGTCCCGCGATCGCTCCAATCGAGAATGCGCGAATAGATCTCGGTGCCGACAACGAGCGCATAACGGCATTGCCCCGAGCGCATAAACAGATCGGCGATGGTCAAGGCGTACACGAATCCGCTGCACACCGCCTGCACATCGAACGCCGGAAAATCGCGAACACCCAGCTTGGCCTGCAGAATGCACGCAGTGCTCGGAAAGATCATGTCCGGCGTCGTGGTAGCGACGATGATCAGGCCCAGCTGATCCGCGCCGATGCCAGCCGCGGCAAGGGCGCTCTTCGAAGCCTCGAGCGCCAGATCGCTTGCCATTTGCCCCTCCGCTGCGATATGCCGCTGGCGGATGCCGGTGCGCGTGACGATCCACTCGTCACTCGTATCGACGGTTTTGGCAAGGTCGTGGTTCGTCAGTACCTTTTCGGGAAGGTAACTCCCGGTCCCGGCGATGCTGGCGTACATCTACACCGCCTTGGCCGACGTCTCGGCCAATTTCGGCATACGCTCGCTGATGCGCTGGATGATGCCGCTGCGGGCTTCATCCCAGGCGCGATTGATGGCGACCTCGAACGCAAAGCTGTCGGCAGAACCGTGACTCTTGACCACGATTCCGCGCAAGCCGAGCAGGCTCGCCCCGTTGTAGCGGCGCGGATCCACACGCCGCCGGAAATGGTTGATGACCGGCAGCGCGATCAACCCGCACAGCTTCGTGAGCGTGTTGCGCGTGAATTCCTCGCGCAGGTAGTCGCGCAGCATCCGCGCCAGCTCTTCCGACGATTTCAGGAATACATTGCCGACGAAGCCGTCGCACACGATGACGTCGGTTGTACCCTTGTAGATGTCGTTGCCCTCGACGTTGCCGTAGAAGTTGAGCTCGCTGGCCTTGAGCAGCTCGGCGGCTTGCTTCACCACGTCGTTGCCTTTGATCTCTTCTTCGCCGATGTTGAGCAAGCCGACGCTCGGTTTCTCCACCTGCTCCACCACGCCGAACAACACGGATCCCATCACCGCGAACTGCAGCAGGTCGACTGCGGTGCAGTCTACATTTGCGCCCAGATCGAGGACACAGCTGCGCCCGCGGCGCGTGGGCATCATGGAGGCAATCGCGGGCCGCTCGACGCCAGGCAGCATCTTCAGCACAAAGCGCGAGATCGCCATCAGTGCACCGGTGTTGCCTGCGCTCACGCAGGCGTCAGCGTCTCCGTTCTTCACGAGGTCAATGGCAACTCGCATCGAAGAATCGCGCTTGCTGCGCAAGGCGACCGCGATCGGCTCGTCCATCGCCACGACTTCGGTCGCATTATGCACGCGCGCACGCGCATCCTCCGCGAGGCCCGCACGGGCCATCTCCGTGCGCACAGCGCCCTCCTGGCCAACCAGAATGACACTGGCTTCGGGATTGTGCGCCAGGAAACTGGCCGCGGCCGGCACGGTAACGTGCGCGCCGTGGTCTCCTCCCATGCAGTCGAGGGCGATCGTGATGCCCATCAGCGCGCTGTGCGGCTAGGGTCCTGCGGCCAGACTCCGGAGCAAGGGCCGCGCCCTCCTCTGCGGAGCTCCGCCGATGAGGAAATCAGTGTGAACCGGCAGGCAGACACGAGGCCGGGAGGAGGCTCAGTCTTCCCGGGTCTTGACGACCTTCTTGCCGCGATAATAGCCGGTAGGGCTGATGTGGTGACGCCTGTGCACTTCGCCCGAGCCGGGCTCGATCGCGAGCGGCGGGGTGCTGAGTGCATCATGCATGCGGCGCATGTTGCGCCGAGAGGGCGACTTCTTGTTTTGCTGAACTGCCATGCTGTTACTCCTTGCTTCAATCGTTATGAATAGCTCTCAATGCGTCTTGGCGCCGGCTGGCGGACTCTTCCAGCCAGCCAGCGCGGAAAAAGGCGAATCCGGCATCGTAATCGCGCCGGCAGTCGGTTGCGCTGCGCATCCACCTTCCGCATGACGCGGGGCCATCGGCAAACTGAGGACGACCTCCTGCTCGATCAGGTCGAGCAGATCCAGGCTTGCAACCCCGGGGATCGTATCGATATCGTCATCCTCTTCGTCGCCCGCATGCCCCCTTCCGTCTGCCTCAACGAAATCCTCATCAGCCCGACCTGGAACAGGGGGTACGTGGGAAACCGCGCCCGCTA
>Ga0207674_10008644_pt1 | contig 11731 bp, 9 predicted proteins | sample KBSCornC72_FD_184303 | JGI IMG/M metagenome (GOLD analysis project Ga0207674, IMG submission 184303) | Corn rhizosphere microbial communities from Kellogg Biological Station, Michigan, USA - KBS Corn C7-2 (SPAdes) (version 2) | ecosystem: Host-associated > Plants > Roots > Rhizosphere > Soil ... | reverse complement strand
TTGATCTGCTCGGCGCCGCCATAGCTCTGCGCGTCGACCGCCTTGGCGCTGATGAAGACGAAATTCTTGAAGTGATCCGGAAACAAGCGTTGCACCCATAGCACCGTATGCAGCCCGCCGCCGCGGCTCGACCCGACAATGAAGACCGCCGTCGGCGCCTCGGGGACGAGCGGCGGCGGATGCTCGCACGCCGGGCAGCGCGCGGCGCTGAAGATCTCATCGACTTCCTTCAGCCGCGCCTTGACCTCGTCGTAGTGACGATGGATCGCGAGGCACAGCGAGATCACCAGCGAAGTGATGACAACCGTCACCCAGCCTCCTTCGCCGAACTTCTCGACGGTCGTCACGACCAGGATGCCGGAGGTCACCGCCAGACCGAACGCCGACAGCGCAAATCGATAGCTCCAGCGCGAGTCGCTCCTGCGCTTGCGCCACCAGTAGATGCAAAGGCCGAGCAGCGACAGCGAGAACGTCAGGAATACGTTGATCGAGTACAGCACGACCAGCAGGTCGACCTTGCCGCCGCTCCACAGCAGAATACCGAGCGCGGCGAGGCCCATGATGACGATGCCGTTCTGCGTGACCAGGCGGGTCGACAGATGGCGGAACTGATGCGGGAGCCACGAGTCGGCGGCCATGTTGGACAGGACCGCCGGGCCCCCGAGAAAGCCGGTATTCGCCGCGACGAACAACAATCCCGCCTCGAACAGGAGCACCAGCAGCAGCGCCATCTGGTTGACGCCAGGTGACAGGCCGAGGCTGCCGATGATGCTGCCGAATACGACGGCATTCAGCGTCTGGCCTTCGACCGGCGCCGCGCGCCACAGCAGATACAGCAGGATGATGCCCCCCGCGGTGAACGCGAGGGAGATTGCCATGTAGAACATCGTCAGCTTGCCGGTGCGCACCACCGGCTCGCGCAGCGTCTGGACGTTGTTCGAGACCGCCTCGATGCCGGTGTAGGTTCCGCCCCCGAGCGAGTAGGCGCGCAGGAACAGCGACAATGCGGCGACCCAGCCGATGTCGTGCACGAGCTTTTGCGATTCCGCCAGCGCGTCCGGCACGACCAGCGTCAGTCCTTGCGAATGTCCCAGCACGCCGTAGACGATCAGCAGCAGGTGCGTGATGCAGAAGCCGACGAAGATCGGAAGCAGCAGGCGAATCGACTCCTTCATCCCGCGCATGTTGAGCACCAGCAGCACCGCCACGAGCAGCAGTTCGGTGGCGAGCTTGAAATGGCCGACGGTGGCGGGGAGCAGGCTGAACAGCGCATCGACCCCGCTGGCGACCGATATCGCAATCGTCAGCACGTAATCGACGATCAGCGCCGCGCCGGAGACGAGCCCGGCGCGCGGGCCGATCAGGCTGGTCGCGACGCGATAGCCGCCCCCGCCCGTCGGGAAGAGCTCGATCACCTGGTTGTAGGCGAGCGCGATGACGAACACCGTCGCCGCGGTGGCCAGTGCCATGAACAGGCCCAGGTGGGTGTGCGCGCCCAGCGCCCGGAACGCTTCCTCGGGTCCGTAGGCCGATGAAGACAGGCCATCGGCACCGAGGCCGACCCAGGCGATGAACGCCGCCAGCGCGATGTGCTGGCGCGTCGTCTGGCTCAGCGGATCGAGCGGCGCGCCGATGACGGCGCGGCGAAGCTTGGCGTAGGGAATCATCGTGCGCGACCGCCGCAGCCCGCGTAGCGACCGAGCTCGATATCAGCGACGCTGTACTTGCGAGAAACCGACAAAGGCCGATTGCTGCGATGCAGCATCGGCGCATGCTACGCCGACGGAAGTTGCTTGGCAATCCGCCGCGCGAAGACCTGCATTTCCTTCATCGCCTGCTTGTCCCCTTTGCGCTCGGCCGCGGCGATGCCGTCACGGTATGCAGCCAGCGCTTCGTCGTGCCGTCCTTCCGCTGCAAGCGACTGGCCGAGCAGCTTCCAGGCGGCCGAATAACCGGGATCGAAGGCGACCGCCCGATGCAGATGCGTGCTCGCGCGCGCTGCATCGCCGAGCTTCAGGTATTCGCTGCCCAGAGCAAAGCGCAGCAGCGCGCCGTCCTTGCCCGCGGCGAGCAATTGCTCGAACCGCGCGATAGCCGGGGTCGCAGCATCAGCCATCGCGCAACCCGGAGGCGCAATCAGTGGCCGACGACCGCGCCGGTCTGACAGTCGACCCGGCGCATCGGGAAGATGACTTGCTTGTCCGCTCCCTTGATCTTGCCTTCGACCGTCGCATAGAGCCAGCCTTCGCTGGCATGGCGATAGATGATGCGCTGCGGATATTCGACGCCTGGCAGCGCATTGACGAAGGTGAACACCTCGTCGCCGCCCGCCGCCGTCGCCTGCCCGGCGAGGCGGAAAGCCGCTTCGTTCTTGCCGGAGGGCGCCGCGACATAGAACACGCCTTCCGGACGCTGTTCCAGGCGCAGGTACTCGAAATCGATCGTCTTGTTGCGCAACGTGGTCTGGCTGACCCCGACCATGATGTCGCCGGTCGGCGGCAGCCATTCTTCGCGAAAATCGCGCTGGTTGACCTGGCCCTCCCAGCAGCCGCTCATCCAGGCCAGCGGTGCCAGCGGTCCGCTCGCCGGATTGGCCGCGGCCTTGTCGACCGGCTTGTCTGCCGCCGCCGGGACGCCCGCGGGCGGGATGGCCGGCGGTGTCGCCGGCGCCTGCGCGGAGGCACTCCCGGGAATGCCGGCAAGCAATGCCACGGCGAGCATCGCCTGCAGATACGTTGAAGTCATCGTGCGTCTATCCTCATTGCGCCCGCGCCAGCGGCAGATTCAACAGCAGGTTCTGCGGCTTCAACCGAAGACGGTTTTGGCGATCCATCGCCATCGCCAAGTATACCGGCCGCCCGGCGATCGCCGGACGCATCGCGGCGGGATCGGCAAAGCGCAGCGCGAACAGGCACAGCAGCCGTTCCCGCCGCTCGTCGGCGACATCGACGCCGTTGTACAGATCGTTCAGCAGGGCGCTTGCCTCGGCGTCGAGCCCGACATGCCAGACCCAGCGCGCGTCGACGATCTCCCGCTCCGGCGCGATGGTGACGTCTACCGCCAGGAAATGGGCGACCCAGCGTTGCAGTACGCGGCAAAGCGCCGCGAGCGCAGGTTGGCCGCGATTCAGACTGACCGCCAGATCGAAGCGTTCGTCGCGCGTCCAGTAGGTGTCGGCATTGTCTTCCGACAGCACGTCGAGGTCGACGGTTCTTGCCGGCGTGCGATTCTGCGCCAGCAATTCGCCAAGGCTGCCGAGGCTGCCCGTCGTCGCGAGCAGCTCGACCGACTGCTCGTCGGCCGCCATCACCGCGTCGTTCAGCACGCTTATTTTCTGGGCTCGAAACAGCATTTCCGCCGCGCGCGCCTCGATCGGATCGGCCTCCGTGCCGAGGATATGCCGCAGCAGGATCTGCGTCAGCTGGTGGACGAACAACGGCGGGACGTCAACGCCCTCACCCTCGAACAGACCGACATAGGCCGCTTCCAGCGTCGGCGCGCGCAGCAGTCGATCGCGAAACCGCAGCCATATGCGCAGATTGTCGCGCGTGTCGGGATCTTCGATCGCGGCGACCTCGTTTTCCGATACCCGCGCGCGCGGATCGGAGAGCAGCGTCTCGTGCAATGCGATCTCGGCGCGCCCGGACTCGCGCACCGGGGCAAGCTCCGGACGCAACAGGTACCCGCGCAGGAAGTCGTCGCGAACGCGCAAGCGCCGGTCGTCGTCGACGGCGAGCAGACGGTACCCGCAGGAGGGCCAGAAATCGGGCACGTGAGGACGATAGCATGCGGCCGCGCCGGCAGCCGGGCGCCGCGTCGGTCAGCCGCCGAGCAGCGACTTTTTCAGGTCGGCCTGAACCGGCTTGTCGCCGAGCCAGATCCGGGTCAGCGCCTGATTGAACGCTTCGCCCGCGACCGCGCCCTTGACCGCCCCGTTCAGACCGACGTGCGTCGCGCCATCGTAATAATCCAGCGTGACGACGTCTTTTTCCTTGACCTGTCCGAAAGTCTTCATGATCGAGGCAAGCTCTGCGGCGGCCGGCTTGATGGCCGCCATCTCGCCGGCGCTGTTGTTCGCTTCGAGACCGTCGTCCAGCGCGTCGATCAAAGCATCGGCGGACAGGGTCCGCAGCATGTCGAGCCGGATCCGGCGCGGGCCTCTGGCGAGCACGCCGGCGAGGTCGGCGGCCTTCTGCGGCAGATAGAGGCTGGCGACATAGACGTTGAACACGACTTTCCTGCGTACGCCGGCGCCGTTGAGCACCAGCTCCTGTCCCCCGAGCGACGCCTTGTCCTCGACACGGACGCCACCGATGTCCGCGGCGGACACTGCACCGGACAGCAGCGCGGCCGCGATCGGAACAAACCAGTTGCGCATGACGACTCCCGAATGCCGCGCGATGCGACGGCGCCGGCTCGACCGCTTCCAGCGGTCTTGGCCGCGCAGGCAAGCGAGCCCACCCCGCGCGCTTGCCCGGCGCGGATCCCGCCGCCGCTCGCTACTTGAGCGTGTACGTCAGCTGCAGGCCGACGATGTTGACGTTGTTCTTGTACGAGCCGCTGATCAGGCCGTTGGCCGCCGTGCTTCCCGCGTTCTGGTTCATGCTGGAATCTTTGACAAAGATATACGCCCACGCCAGATCGACCGCGATGGCGGGCGAGTACTTGTACTGGGCGCCGAGCGCGATCCAGGTGCGGTCGTTGTCCGGCAGACGCGGCGTGCGATCGGCGTCGCGCACCGGAGACTGGTCGAAGGCGAGGCCGCCACGCCATGTCCAGGCATCGGAATAGCGATAGTTCGCGCCGACCGAAAACCGCCAGGCGTCGCGGAAATTCTCCGGCGTCGTCGACAGTATCGAGCCGGTGCTGCGCACGATCTGCAGCTGCTTGATCGTGCTCCATCCGGTGTACTGCAGGTCCGCCATCAGGTCCCACTTGTTGTTGAACTGATGGAAGGCGGACACATTGGCGGTGTCGGGCATCTCGATGTCGAGCTTGACGTCGCCGCTCGCCAGTGCCGCGTTCACGCCGGCCATCACGGCCGCGCCTACGGGCGCGAGCGTCGGGGGCAGCGCACCGAGCGCCGAAGGATTGTCGAAGTTGACCGAGCCGCGAACGTTGTATTTGATCTTCGAGCGGTACGCCACGCCATAGCGCGTCTGGTCGGTCGCCTGCCAGAGTATGCCGACGTTCCAGCCCCAGCCGCTGTCGTTGCCGTTGACCCGCGCCGGCGATTCCAGCCCGGCGGCCGAGCCGATAAGCGTCGGCGCCACAGGGGCGGGTATCTGCCCGGCCGCAACGCCGGCGCCGACGCCCTGCGCAAAAGCGGCGGCGTAATTGACGTGATTGGTGAGCTCGGCCTTCAGATGCTGCCAGCTGACGCCGCCGCCGACCGTCAGGTGGGGCGTCGGCTCCCAGGACAGCACCGGATTGACGTTGATCGTCTCCAGCTTCGACTTGATCGCCTGGAAACGCCCGAGCCAGTCGGAATCGTATTCGGTCGCCAGTCCGAACGGCACGTTCACGCCGAGCCCGAACGACCATTTATCGGTGAACGGGATGCCCACATACAGATTCGGCACTCCGGCGCAATCGCCGGCTTCGCCGCCGTTGCCGCCGAGCGGCTGGAACGCCGCCGGCTGCGAGCCGCTGTCGTGAAATTTCACCGAGGGGCAGATCGCATTGGCCGCAACGACGACCTGCGTCGTCTGCAGGCGGACGAGGCCAGCGGGGTTGAAATATATCGTGCTGACGTCCTCGGCAGCGGCGGCGCCGCCCGCGTACGCGTGGCCGAGCCCGCTGGCGTTCTGTTCCGACAAGGCGAACCCGGCGGCAAGCGCCTGACTTCCGCCCATCGCGCACCCGATTCCTGCAACGGCGGCGGCCAAGCACGTGCGATTGAATCGATCGCGTTTCATGTTGGTGTTCCTCCTTGGTGGATGTTCTGCTGCATCATCATTGCCCTTCGATTGCCGGTCCGCCGGAAGCGAAAGATCACGCGCGGAAGTCGCGCTAAACTATACACTGCAAGATCATCGTGGTCACTCCGCCGGAAGCACGCGTGGACGGCGATCCGGGTCGACCGCAACATAGGTCAGGCTCGCCTCGGTTACCTTGACGCAGATCACTTCGGTCGGGTCGCGCTGCGCGTAGACCTCGACCGAGACGGTGATCGACGTGCGTCCCTCGCGCGTGATCTGGGCGTAGAAGCTCACGACGTCGCCGATCAGCACCGGCTCCCGGAAGACGAACGAGTTCACCGCGACGGTGGCGACACGGCCGCGAGCGCGCCGCGACGCCGGAATGCTCCCCGCGATGTCCACCTGCGACATCACCCAGCCGCCGAAGATGTCGCCATGCTGGTTGGCATCGGCGGGCATCGGCACGACGCGCAGCGCCGGCTCCGTGTCCGGCAGCGTCACCGCCGCAATTCCCGAAGTCATGCGACCTTCCTCTTCATTTCCTCGCGAAGCTCGCGGCGCAATATCTTTCCGACGTTGGACTTCGGCAACTCGTCGCGGAATTCCACCTCGCGCGGGCACTTGTACCCGGTCAGGTAGGCACGGCAATGCTCGAGCAGCGCCGCCGCGGTCAGCGAGCTGTCCTTCTTGACGACGAAGAGCTTGACCGCCTCGCCCGACTTCTCATCCGGCGTGCCGATCGCCGCGCACTCGAGCACGCCGGGATGCATCGCGACCACGGCCTCGATCTCGTTCGGATAGACGTTGAAGCCCGAGACCAGGATCATGTCCTTCTTGCGGTCGACAATGCGCACGAAGCCGCGCTCGTCCATGACGCCGACGTCGCCGGTCGCGAGCCACCCGCGGTCGTCGATGACTTTGGCCGTCTCGTCAGGGCGGTGCCAGTATCCGGCCATCACCTGCGGGCCCTTGACCCAGATCTCGCCGGGCTTTCCCAGCGGCACCGCGTGGCGGTCATCGTCGCGCAGCTCCATGTCGGTCGACGGCACCGGCAGGCCGATCGAGCCGTTGTATTGCTGCAGATCGAGCGGATTGATCGTCACCGCGGGTGAGGTTTCGGTCAGGCCGTAGGCCTCGATCAGCGGCTTGCCGGTCACCTCCTGCCAGCGCTCGGCCACCGCCTTCTGCACCGCCATGCCGCCGCCCAGCGTCATCTGCAGCGGGGAGAAATCGAGCTTGTGGAAATCGGCATTGTTGAGCAGCGCGTTGAACAGCGTATTGACGCCGGTGAAAGCGGTGAAGCGATGCCGGCCGAGCTCCTTGACGAAGCCCGGGATGTCGCGCGGATTGGTGATCAGCACGTTCTCGCCGCCGAGCGTCATGAACGTCAGGCAGTTCGCCGTCAGCGAAAAGATGTGATAGAGCGGCAGCGGCGTGATGACGACATGGGCTTGCTCCCCGAGGAACGGCCGGACCCAGGCGCCCGCCTGCAGGAGGTTGGCGACGATGTTGCGGTGCTGCAGCATCGCGCCCTTGGCCACTCCGGTCGTGCCGCCCGTGTATTGCAGAAAGGCGATGTCGTCGTGGCCGATGGCAACGGTTTCGAGCTTGCGTCGCCGACCCTCGGCGAGCGCGCTGCGCAGCGAGATCGCGCCGTCTATCCGCCATGGGGGCACCATTTTTTTCACGTGGCGCAACACGAAATCGACCAGCAGGCCCTTGAGCCCGAGCATTTCGCCGATACTGGTCACGACGACATGCTTGAGCTTCGTCTTGCCGAGCACTTCGGCCAGCGTGTGGGCAAAATTCCCGACGACGACGATGACTTCGGCGCCGCTGTCGGTCAACTGATGCTCGAGCTCACGCGCGGTGTACAGCGGATTCGTATTGACGACCGTGTATCCGGCGCGCAGCGTCCCGAACAGGCAGACCGGATATTGCAGGATGTTCGGCATCATCAGCGCGACGCGCGCTCCCTTGGCGAGGCCGCGACCCTGCAGGAAGGCGCCGAATGTCGCCGAGAGGTCGTCGAGCTCGGTGAACGTGATCGCCTTGCCCATGCAGGAATAGGCGCGTCGCGGTCCGTACTTGGCGCAGCTCTCCTCCAGAACCTCGCGCACCGACGCATACTGGTTCACGTCGATCTCGGCGGGAACGCCCGCCGGATAAGACTTCAGCCAGACCTTGTCCATGCGCTCCTCCCCAAGACCGCTTGTCGTCCGATCCATGCTAGCAGTGGATCAGGCGCCGGAACCACCCCTTGCCGCAACATAATGCAGCGGCCCGCCGGTGAACGGCGCGAAGCCGGTGCCAAAGATCGCGCCGGCGTCGACCAGATCGGCGTCGGCGACGATGCCCTGGGCGAGCGCGGCCTCGGCCTCCGCGAGCATCGGATCGATCAGCCGCCCGGCGAGGCCCGGCGGCACGACGCCGGGCGGGCGTTTGACCGCCTTGCCGCCCGTCCACTCGTAGAAGCCGCGTCCGGTCTTGCGGCCCAGCGCGCCGGCGGCGATCCGTTCGGTCAGTCTTTTCGGCGGCTCTGCGCCGCCGCCCAGCATCGTGCCCACCGCCAGGCAGATGTCGAGACCCACGCTGTCGGCGAGCTCGATCGGTCCGACCGGCATGCCGAAGGCGAGCGCCGCCTCGTCGACGGTTTCCGGGCTGATGCCTTGGTCGACGCAGCGCATCGCCTCCATCAGGTACGGTGCCAGAATGCGGTTGACCAGGAATCCCGGCGCGCTTTTGACCGGCAGCGGCAGCTTGTCGATCTTGCGCGCGAATGCGGCGGCCAGCGGAACCAGATCGCCCCGCGTGCGCCGGCCGACGACGATCTCGACCAGCATCATCTTCGCGACCGGATTGAAGAAATGCAGGCCGATCAGCCGGGTCGGATCGGGCAGCGTGGCGCCGATCTCTTCCAGCGGGATGCTCGACGTATTCGTTGCCAGCAGCGCCGTCGGCTTCGCCCTCGCTTCCAGCGCGACGAAGAGCTTTTGCTTCGCTTCGAGGTTTTCGAAAATCGCCTCGATGATCACGTCGGCGCGGGCAACCCCGTCGCCGGCAACGTCGGGAACGAGGCGGTCGAACGCGTCGCGCGCGCGCAGCGGATCGCGCAGCCGCTCGGCGAAAAGCTTGGCCGCCCTGCCGATCGCCGGCGCCAGCCGCTCGGCGTTCTGATCCTGCAGCGTCACCGTGAGGCCGCGCAGCGCGCACCAGGCCGCGATGTCGCCCCCCATCGTTCCCGCGCCGACGACATGCACATGACGGATCGCCGACTCGGCATCCTTGCCGAACGCCTTCAGCCGTTCCTGAAGCTTGAACACGCGGATCAGGTTCCGCGCGGTGGGCGACTGCAGCAAATGCGCGATCGACGCGGGGTCCGACGGCGCGGCGGCCAGCGGGTCGCCATCGTGCTTGACCCAGATGTCGAGAATCGCGTACGGCGCCGGGTAGTGCTCGCGCCGGGCGCGGGCGGCGACCTGTTTGCGCGCTTTGGCCGCGATGACCGGCCGCAGCAGAGGATTGAGCGTCAGCGACAGCGGAAACGGCAGGCGGCGCGGCGGCGGCTGCTGCAGCAGCAGGCCGCGCGCGGTGTTCTCCATGATGCGCGGCGGAACGCATTCGTCGACGATGCCCAGCTTGCGCGCGCGCCTCGCATCGACGGTGCGCCCGGTCAGCAGCAGGTCGAGCGCAGCCGGCGCGCCCACCAATCGCGGCAGACGCTTGATGCCGCCCCAGCCGGGCACGATGCCCAGCATCACCTCGGGCAGGCCCAGTCGCGTCGACGGCTCGTCGACGGCGATCCGATAACGGCAGGCGAGTGCCAGCTCCATCCCGCCGCCGAGGCAGAAGCCGCGCACCAGCGCCAGTGTCGGGTACGGCGCCGCGGCGAGCTCTTCGAAAATATCCCAGCCGCGGCGCACCAGCGCGATCGCGTCGTCGACGCTCTTGAGCTCGCCGAACTCGTCGATGTCAGCGCCGGCGATGAATCCGTTGGCCTTCCCCGACCGGATCGCCAGGCCTCGCGGCGGATCGGCGGCTAGCCGCGCGAGTACGGCGCGAAGCTCCTCCATCACCTCCGCCGACAGCGTGTTGGTCGATACGCCGGCGCGGTCCAGCGTCAGCCATTCGAGGCCGTCGCCGTCGCGCGCGAATCGCCAGTGGCGGAGCTCGCCGGCGGCCGCGGCGCTCATGCGTTCGCGCGCTCGACCAGCATCGCGCCGCCCTGGCCGCCGCCGATGCAGATCGCCGCAATGCCTCGTCTGCCTTTCGTCCGCTGCAGCACGTTGAGCAGGTGCAGCACGATGCGGGCGCCCGAGGCGCCGACCGGATGCCCCAACGCGATCGCGCCGCCGTCGACATTGAGCCTGGCCGGATCGATGCGGCCGAGCGCGCCCGGCAGGCCCAGCGCGCTGCGGCAGTAGTCGTCGCTGTCCCACGCTTGCAGGCAGGCGATCACCTGCGCGGCGAACGCCTCGTTGATCTCCCATGCGTCGACGTCGCCGAGTGCGAGCGCATGTCGTTGCAGCAACGGCGTCGCGGCATGAACCGGCCCCAGACCCATTTCCGCCGGGTCGAGTCCTGCCCATTCGCTGTCGACGATCGTGCCCAGCACCGGCAGCTTGTGCCTCGCCACCGCCGCTTCCGACGCGAGCACCATCCAGGCCGCGCCGTCGGTGATCTGCGAGCTGTTGCCCGCGGTGACGTTGCCGTACTTGCGGTCGAAAAACGGCTTGAGCTTCGCCAGATTCTCCGGTGTCGAGTCTTCGCGCACGCCGTCGTCCGCCGGGTAGAGCTTGCCGCCTTTGTCGTACAGCGGGACGATCTCGCGGTCGAAGTGCCCGGCCTTTTGCGCGGCGAGCACCCGGCGGTGGCTCTCCGCCGCAAACGCGTCCATCTCGCGGCGCGTGATGCCGAAGCGGAAGGCGAGGTTTTCCGCCGTCTGGCCCATCATCAAGCCGACGACCGGATCGGTCAGTCCCTTCATGATGCCGATGACCGGCGTCAGCATTGCCGCCGGACTGAGCTTCAGGAAGGCGCCGGCTTTCTGTCCGAACGTCCGCGCCGCGCTGAACGCGGCGAACCACAGCACCATTTTCTCCGAGTACAGCAGCGGCGCGCGCGACAGCGCGTCGACGCCGCCGGCGAGCACCAGGCTCGAGCGGCCGGCGCGTATGTTGGTCAGCGCGGAATCGAGCGCCTGCATGCCTGACGCGCAGTTACGCATCACCGTCCAGCCGGGGACCTTGAGGCCGCAACCGATGCGCAGCGCGACGACGCGGCCGATGTTGACTTCGTCGGGCGACGGGCTCGCGCAGCCGAGTATCACTTCGTCGAGCTCATCCGGCGCGAACGGCAGGCGCGACAGCAGCGCTCTGCCCGCCTGGACGGCTAAGTCGGAAGCGGCGAACGGCCCGGGCCGGTTGCGCGCCTTGAGGAACGGCGTGCGCGTGCCGTCGACGACGTATACCGGCGCGCTCATCGCTGTCCCATCGTCGGATAACTCGTTTCGGACGTGCGGCGGTTCATGCGGCGGCGATCTTGCGACTCGCGGTGCTCGCCGGGGCCGATACGGCCGGCGGCTGGAGCTCGGACGCGCCAAGGTCCTGCGCAAAGTCGTCGACGCGAATCACGCGGGCGGCGAGCTCGCTTGCCCGCTGCAGCAGCGTGAGCTCGTCGGCGCTGATCACGCCGGCCGCGACCGCTGCGGCGCCGCGGTCGGCGCCCGGTGCTGCGCTGAAACGCCCGGCCTTGAACGCCTCGCGCATGCGGGCCTCGACCGGCTCGGCGGCGAGCGTGGCCGTCAGCGC
>Ga0207674_10008641_pt1 | contig 11735 bp, 10 predicted proteins | sample KBSCornC72_FD_184303 | JGI IMG/M metagenome (GOLD analysis project Ga0207674, IMG submission 184303) | Corn rhizosphere microbial communities from Kellogg Biological Station, Michigan, USA - KBS Corn C7-2 (SPAdes) (version 2) | ecosystem: Host-associated > Plants > Roots > Rhizosphere > Soil ... | reverse complement strand
GGCTGCGGCGCCTGGGTCGCGACGATGAGCGCCTGCACCTCGACGGGCAGCGCTCGACGGCCCTCGACCGCGACGGTGACGCAGGTTCCGCTGACCGGCGCGCCGCCGTTCGCGCCCCCGCGCGAGAGGAACAGCCCGCTCGGATCGGCCACCTCGGCGATCCCGTCGCCGGTCATCTCGAAGCAGCCCACCTCGTCGGTCGGTCCGAAGCGGTTCTTCGCGGCCCGCACGAAACGCAGCGCGGTCTGCCGGTCGCCCTCGAAGGTGCACACGACGTCGACCAGGTGCTCGAGCATCCGAGGTCCGGCGATGGAGCCGTCTTTGGTCACGTGGCCGATCAGCAGCACGGGCAGGTTGCGCTCCTTGGCGACTCGGATGAGCGTGCCCGCCACCTCGCGCACCTGGGCGGGCTGCCCGGGGGCGCCCTCCGACATCGCCGACGAGACCGTCTGCACCGAGTCAACGATCAGCAGGCCGGGTCGAACGGCATCCACGTGCCCGAGGATCGTGGCGAGGTCGGTCTCGGCGGCCAGGTACAGCTCGTCGGCACCCGAGTGCTCGAGCGCACCCGTGCGGTCGGCGCGCATGCGGACCTGGCTGGCCGACTCCTCGGCGCTCACGTAGAGCACACGGGTGCCGGTGCGCGCGGCACGGGATGCCACCTCGAGTAGCAGGGTCGACTTGCCGACCCCGGGCTCACCGCTCAGCAGGATCGCGGCGCCCGGCACGATGCCGCCGCCGAGCACGCGGTCGAACTCGGCGATGCCGCTGGGCCAGTGCGAGACGGATTCGGCGCCCAGCTCGGTGATCGGCCGCGCCGCGCGCCCCTCGGGGACGACGCCGGCTCGCACCGCGGCCACCGGGACTCCCCGCTCGACCACGGTGCCCCACGCTTGGCATTCGGCGCAGCGGCCAACCCATTTGACGCTGGTCCAGCCGCACTCGGTGCAGGCATATGACGAGGTCGGGCGGGCCATGCCGTCAGCCTAGGCGGGACCCCCGTCGTCGCCTCGGTCGCCGCGCGCAGGCCGCGAGCCGGGACGTCGGCGAGCCGATCGCCGACCGGCCGGACGCCGCTCGGGTGTCCACTCCGTCCCGAAACGCGCGGCGGCGTCGAGTCCGCCTCCGCCGCGATTGCGCACCGTCACCTCGGCGCCACTCGCCTGGGCGAGCTGGCGCACGATCGACAGGCCGAGTCCGTTCCCGGTGCCGTCCGATCGTCCTCGCCAGAAGCGGTCGAAGGCGCGCTCGAGCCCCTCGGGCGACATCCCGGGACCCCGGTCCAGCACATGGACGGTGCTGGAATGGGCGCTGTGATCGAGACGAACCTCGATCGTCTCGCCCGGGCCACTCACGCTGATCGCGTTGTCTAGGTAGTTGTCGATGATCTGCTCGACCGCGGAGGGTGCCGCAAGCGCGACGGCCGCGTCCGGGCCCCGGTAGTCGAGCCCCAGTCCGCGCTCTTCAGCGAGGGGGCGCCACTGCTCGACCCGTTCGCGGGCGATCGCGGCGACATCCACTTGGCTGATGGCGGTGATCGAGCCTTCACTACGACTGAGCCGCAGCAGTCCCTCGACCAGGGTCTCGAGGCGGTCGGCCTCGGCCTCGGCCGCGGCGATCCGTTCCACGGATTCGTCCGGTTCCACGCCGACCAGTTGCCGAGCGCGCTCGAGCCGCAGCCTCAGCGCCGTCAGCGGGGTGCGCAGCTGGTGCGAGGCGTCGGCGGCGAAACGGCGCTGCTGGTCGAGAGCCATGGTGAGTCGCTCGGCCATGGCGTTGAACGACCGTGAGAGCGAGCGGAGTTCGGGCGCCCCGGCGGTCTCCTCGGCCCGCACCGACAGATCTCCCTCGGCGAATCGCTCGGTGAGCTCGGTGAGCCGCCGCAACGGCCGTGTGACCGAGAGCGACAGGATCCAGCCGATGGCGCCCGCGAGCAGCACGGTGGTGAGCGCGACGATGGCAAGACCGCCGAGCTTGGTGGTTGAGGCGTCGGTGACGACCTGAGCGGGGTAGGTGAGGCGGACCGCGCCGAGTACCTTGTCGCCGTTGAGCACCGGCACCGCCACATAGAGCAGTTCGAGCGACAGGGTTCGCGAGTACCGCGTTCCGCTGGCGATCTGACCGTGGAGCGCGGTCGCGATCTCGGGGCGGGACAGATACGACGATCCCACGGCGGCCGGGTCGTCGTCGCTGGTCACGATCGCAGTGCCTGCGCGGTCGACGATCACCACGCGGGCACCGGCGCTCGAGTCGCGGTACTGGCGGCTCAACTCGGTGATCGCGGTGGAGGCCGAGGCGCTCGGGGTCGCGAGCGAGGCCTCCGACCTGCCGGCGAGCACGAAGGCGTCGCGCTCGAGGGCGGTGGTGATCCTGTCGTGCTCGCTCTGCGCGAGATAGCCGCTGATCGGGATGAGCAGCACCGCCAGCACGACGGCCGTCACCCCCATCAGGGCGAGCATGAATCGCCAGGTCATGCCGGGATCTCGAAGCGGAAGCCGACCGCGCGGACCGATTCGATCCAGGCCGGAGATCCGAGCTTCTTGCGGAGCGCGGCCACGTGGGCGTCCAGGGTCTTGGTGGCGCCGAACCACTCGGTCTGCCACACCTCGCGCAGGATGTCGGAGCGGGGGCGAACGGCACCGGGCTCCTGTGACAAGAAGACGAGCAGCTGATACTCGATCGTGGTGAGGTGCACCGGCACGTCGTCGACCCAGATCCGCTGGCCGCGCAGATCGATCAGGAGGGGCCCGAGGCGCCGCTCGGTCGGTGCGGCAGTCGCCTGCCCGTCACCCCTTGTGCGGCGCGTCACGGCGCGGATCCGCGCGATCAGCTCTCGCACCCCGAAGGGCTTCACCAGAAAGTCGTCGGCGCCCATCTCGAGGGCGAGCACCCGATCGATCTCTTCGCTCCGTGCGCTGACGACGATGATCGGGACAGAGGACTCCGCACGAATGGCGCGGCAGACGTCCGTGCCGTCGAGGTCGGGCAGGCCGAGGTCGAGCACGACCAGGTCGGGGGAGTCGTCGCGCGCGGCGCGGATCCCGTCGGCCCCGGTGCTCTCGTGCCGCACCTCATGCGCAGCCCCGGTCAGGGCGTCGACGATGCCCGCGGCAACCGCAGGGTCGTCCTCGATCAGCAGCACGCGCATGGTCCATTGTGGGGGCATGACCGGGGATCGCCGAAGAAGCCCCTGCTCGATCTTGGCTGTTTCTTGGGTATGCGCGGGTGCGATCTTCGGCGTCCGATCCTTAGCGTCGGAGGCATGAAGACACCAATCGTCATCGCCCTGTCCATCGTCGGCGTGCTCGGCACCGCCGGAGCCGCCATGGCCGTCAACGCGGGAACGCTGGCGAGCTTCAGCCAGACCCACCTTGGCAATGCGCCAACCGTCCTCGACCCCACGGCCACACCGAGCGGCGAGCCGACGTCCGACGACCCGACGTCGACCGCGACTCCTGAGCCCTCTGAGACCGCCGAGCCGAGCGAGCACAGCAGCACCGCTCCGAAGTCCGGTGACGACAGCACCGAGCACAGCACAGCCCCCTCTCCCACCGAGACCGAGTCGGGTGACGACAGCGGCGGCGACGGCGGCCACGGCTCGGATGACTAGCTCGCACCCTGCCGCGGGCGCGCGCGCCCTGGTCGGAACCGCCACTGCAATCGCCTTCGTGGGCATGATCGCGGGCTACCAACTGACCGCGTCGGCGTCGCCGGCGACCGGGGCGGCCACTCCGCTGCCCTCGCCCTCGGCGTCACCCAGCGGCGTTCCGTCCCGTGCGCCGTCCGCTCCCGCGGCTGCTGTGCCGGCGCCCGCGCCCGCCGCGAAGGCTCCGGCCGCGAAGGCTCCTGCGCCGGCCGCGCCGGCTCCTGCGCCTGTCGCTCCGAAGCCCGCTCCCGCTCCCGCTCCGCCCGTCGCCTCGACCGGCGCGTCCGGCGGCTGACCCCACCGCGCGGTGATCGAGTCGAGGTCGTCGTCCGCCATGGGCGGGCGAGTGACGATGACGGTCATCGGTGCGCCCGACGGCCTTCTCGACGAGCTCGGCGAGGAGCTGGATCGACTCGAGCGTCTCTGGTCCCGGTTCCTCCCCGACAGCGAGCTCAGCCGGCTCAACGCGGCGGAGGGCGAAGGTCTGCAGGTCGACAGCGCGACCGTCGGACTGATCCAGGCCATGCAGCTCGGGTACGTGGAGACGGCCGGAGCCTTCGACCCCACCCTGCTGCCCACACTGGTGAGTGCCGGTTACGGCGAGTCCGTCGTCCACCCTGGTCGTACGAGCGCTACCCCTGAAGGGACCGCACCCGGCGGCGATCCGGCTGACATCGAGATCTGCGGCCGGTGGGTTCGGCTCCCGGGTGGGATGACCCTGGATGCCGGCGGCATCGGCAAGGGTTTCGCGGCGGACCTGCTCGCCGAGCGTGCGCAGGAGCGCGGCGCATCCGGAGCCCTGATCGAGATCGGCGGAGACCTGGTCGCCGTCGGCACCGGTCCGATCGACGGCGCCTGGACGGTCGGGGTCGAAGACCCCGATGACCCCTCGACGCACCTCGACATCATCCGCCTCGGGTCGGGAGCGGTCGCGACCTCCGGCACCCGGCGACGAGCCTGGTCGGTCGACGGCGAGACCCGTCACCACCTGCTCGACCCCCGCACGCTGCTGCCCGCGCGCACCGGCTTGGCGACCGCGACGGTGATTGCGAACACCGGGGCACGCGCCGAGGTCCTCACCAAGGCGGCATTCGTCCCACCTCCCGGGGGCTTCCTCGAGTGGCTGCCCACGCGCAACGCCGCGGGGCTGGTCATCACCACATCCGGCGAACTCCTGAGCACCCGCAACTGGGAGGACTACCGATGAACGATCCGCACATCTGGTGGTACGTGACGCGCTCGAGTGCGATCATCGCCTGGGCGCTGATGTCGCTCTCGGTCGTCTGGGGTGTTCTGCTGTCCACCCGCATCTTCCGCAAGGTCGACAGTCCGGGCCACCTGCAAGACCTCCACCGCTATTTCGGCGGCCTGGCATTGCTCAGTGTCGCCGTGCACATGGTCTCGCTCATGCTCGACGGCTGGCTCCACTTCACGCCCGGCCAGCTGCTGATCCCCGGCCACTCGTTCTATCGCACGATCCCGGTCGCGCTCGGCATCATCGCCTTCTATCTCCTGGTGGTCGTCTACGGCTCGTCGTTGCTGCGTGATCGGCTTCCCCCGAAGTTCTGGAAGGGCCTGCACTACGTCAACTACCCGGCAGTGCTTCTCATCTCGTTCCACGCCGGGCTGTCGGGAACGGATTCCGGGCAGTGGTGGTACCTCGCCGTCTCGGTGTTCATCATCTCGTTGACCGCGATCGCGATCGTGGTGCGGATCGTGATGAGCAGCCAGAAGTCGACGCCCGCGCCGGCCACGGGATCGGCGAACACCTCGACGGCGCGCATCCCGGCGACGCTCGGCGGCGGCGGAGGATCGGGCTCCGAACTCTCGCCGGCTCTCTTCCGGCAACCGGATCGTGCCGGAACCGCGGTGCTCGAGGCTCCGCTGAGGATCGAGGCCCCGGAATGCCTCCCGGTCTCATGACCATGATCGTGGGCGGGATGGCATCGCTCGCCGACGGCGTGCGGGGGGTGCGGCTCGTTCCGCTGGGAGGCGTCGAGCTGCCGCCGTGGAACCCCGGGGCGCACCTGACCCTGCAGCTGCCGGGCGGCGAGACGCGTCAGTACTCGCTCTGCGGTGATCCCGCCGAACGAGGGTTCTACGAGATCGGCGTGCTCAGGGACCCGCATTCCCGCGGGGGTTCCGTGTGGGTGCACGACGTCCTCAAGCCGGGAATGGTGGTCTCGGTATGGGAGCCCCGCAATCACTTCCCGCTGGTGCACGCGGCCCAGTACCTCTTCGTCGCCGGCGGAATCGGGATCACCCCGATCAGGTCGATGATCGAGTCGCTTCCCGCTCGTCGGGACTGGTGGCTGCTCTATCTCGGGCGCAGCCGCAACACGATGGCCTACCTGCCCGAGCTGCTCGAGCAGTACCCGCAGCAGGTGCTCGCCTACGCCAGGGACGAGCATCCAGATCGCATGGATGTCGGCTCGGTGGTGCGCCGACTGGGCGGCGAGGTCTACGCCTGCGGACCCGAGAGCCTGATCGCCGCCGTCAGGGCGGCATCCGATCCTGCGCACTTCCACGCCGAGCACTTCGTTCCGGTGACGCGCCCACCGATCGTCGCCGGCCCGCTCGAGATCGAATGCTCGCGCAGTGGTGTGTGGCTGACGGTTCCGTCTGACCGCAGCGTTCTCGAGGTGCTCGAAGAGAATCGGATCCCGATGGTCGCCTCGTGCCGCCGAGGCGTCTGCGGCAGTTGCGAGACCCGGGTGCTCGCCGGAGTTCCCGAGCACCGGGATTCCGTGCTCGACGACGCGGAGAAGGACGAGCTCGGCGTCATGTTCCCCTGCGTCTCGCGCGGGAGCGGCTCCAGCTTGGTGCTCGACCTCTGACCGCTGACCGCCCGACGGCGGGACCCTGACCACCGCATCCCCGGAGCGCTGAGACTCCGGGGATGCGGTTCTGGTCGTGGTGTGCGGAGCGGCTCGATCAGTTGGTCGGGGTCGGCGCCGGGGTCGCCCCGGTCCCGGGCGCGCCGCCACGGACGCCGAATCCGGCGGTGCCCTCGCTGATGCGCGTCGCGGCGATGTTGCCGCTGGTGTCCGCTTGACCGATCACCGTGATGGTCTCGCCGGTTGAGAGGTCGCTCACCTTGGCGGTGCTCGACTTGGTGACGGTGGTGCTGCCGCTGGTGGTGACCTTCACCGTCGAGCCGTCGGCGAGTTTGACGGTGATGGTGTCGCCGTCGATCGAGGCGATCGTGCCCGCGGTGAATCCGCCGCGTCCGCCACCCGCGGCGCCCGTGCTGTTGCCCGTGTCGCCCTGCCGGTCGCCGAACCCGGGGAAGCCCTCGCCGCCCTGGGCGCCGGGGAATCCGTCGCGCACGCTCGACGCGTTGCTCGCGGATGCGGTGCTCTGTCCGATGAGCACGCCGGCGACGCCGCCCACGATCAACGCGGCCACCAGGGCCAGTGCCGGTGTGACGAAGCGGGTCCAGCGCTTCGCAGCGGGAGCGGATGACGGGGCAGCCGTCGCAGCGACCTCGTGGGGCGCCGCCTGCTCGGCGGGAGGTTGCGCGGCTGCCGGGGTGGAGTCATTCGTGTCGGCCATGGTGGTTCCTTTCGTGAGGGTGAGACCGCGCTCAGATCGAGCGCAGAGCCTGGATGGGGCGCATCCCCGCGGCGCGCGCGGCCGGGTACACCCCGAAGAACACGCCGATGGCGACCGAGACGCCGAGCGCCAGCGGCACGGAGTACCCGAGCACGATCGGCTGCGTCCCGTTGATCTCGAACTGGGCGCCGATCAGCGCGGCGACCACGCCGAGCAGTCCGCCGAGCAGCGTGAGCGTCGCCGCCTCGACCAGGAACTGCCCCAGGATCGCGGGCCGCGTCGCGCCGAGTGCCTTGCGGATCCCGATCTCACGGGTGCGCTCGGTCACGGTGACGAGCATCACGTTCGTGACCCCGATGCCGCCGACCAGCAGCGAGATCGCCGCGACCGCGCCGAGCAGCACCGTGAAGCTCTGCGCGCTCGCGGCCGCCGTCTGCAGCAGTTGGGTCTGATCGGTGATCGTGTAGGGCGCGGTCGCCGTCGAGGTGTTCGGGTCGTAGGCGAGCAGCTGATCGAGCATCACCTCGACCTCGCCCTGAGCGGCCGGCACGTCGGCCGAGCTGGTGGCCTCCACGGTCATGGTGCTGATCGCGCCGAAGCCGGTGTAACTGCGCTGCACCCGGCTGATCGGGGCGATGACCACCGAATTGGGATCCTGAATACCGATGCTCGACTGGGTGGCCAGGATGCCGACCACCGTGAACGGCGTCCCATCCACCGAGATCGTCTGCCCCAGCGCCGATCCGGTGGGGAACAGCTCGGTTGCGATCGTGGACCCGATGACCGCCACCTTCGCCGCGCTCGTGACGTCGGCCGTGGTGAAGGCCGCCCCCGATCCGACCTTCGAGGTGGTGACGGTGAAGTAGTTGGGGGTGGTGCCGATCAGTGACACCGAATCCTCGCTGGTGGAGGTGCTCGAGACGGTCAGGCTCGTGTCGACCTGCGAGACCACCGCGTCGACGTGACCCAGCCCGGAGTGCGCGAGCCGGTTCGCGACATCGAGGGTGAGCTTCTTGGTCGAGTCGTCGCCGGAGGAGTTGCTGCCGTTGAACCCGAAGCCGCCGCCCGCGCGCACGGTGAGCGTGTTGGTGCCCAGTTGGGTGATCAGGTTGTTGATCTGCTGCGAGCTGCCGTTGCCCACGGCGAGCAGCAGGATGACGGCGGCCACGCCGATCATCACCCCGAGCAGCGTGAGCGACGAGCGCAGCTTGTTGGCCGTGATCCCGCGGAACGCCGAGCTCAGCGTCTCGAACAGGGTCATGCCGCGACTCCGGCGTCGACGGGTGCGCCGAGGGCACGGTTACGGCGGTCGTCGACCAGCAGGCCGTCGCGGATCGATAGGACGCGCGCGGCGTGGGCTCCGACGGCCTCCTCGTGGGTGATCACGACGATGGTGCGGCCCGCCTGCGAGAGGGAGTCGAGGATGCCGAGCACGTCATCCGTCGACTGGCTGTCGAGGTTGCCGGTCGGCTCGTCGGCCAGCACGATGGTCGGACTCGTGACGAGCGCCCGGGCGATCGCGACCCGCTGCTGCTGCCCGCCCGACAGAGCATGCGGACGGTGGTCGACCCGGTCGGCGAGCCCGACCAGCTCGAGCGCCTCGAGCGCGAGGGTGCGCCGCTCGGCCCGCCGCACTCCGCCGTAGATCAGCGGCAGCTCGACGTTGGCGAGCGCGGTCATGCGCGGGATCAGGTTGAACGACTGGAACACGAAACCGATCTGCCGGTTGCGCACCTTCGCCAGCGCCCGATCGTCGAGCTCGCTCACGTCGACGCCGCCGAGCAGGTACTGACCCGAGGTCGCGATGTCGAGGCAGCCGAGCAGGTTCATCAGCGTCGACTTGCCCGAGCCCGACGGGCCCATGATGGCCAGGTAGTCGCCGCGCTCCACGCGGAGGTCGATGCCCCGCAGCGCCTGCACGGCGGTCTCGCCGGCTCCGTAGGTCTGATGGATGTCGCGCAGTTCGAGCACGGGAGCCGCGTCGGTCATCCGTTGCTCCCGTTGCTCTTGCCGACGAACCCGCCGGGACCGCCCGTGCCGCCGGTTCCCCCGAATCCGCCGAAACCGCCGAACCCGCCGCGCGTTCCGTTGCGACCGGTCGTGCCGTTGTTGTTGCCCGTCGTCGAGTTGGCCGACACCGTGCCGATCACGATCGTCTCGCCCGCCTTGAGCCCGGTCTTGATCTCGGTGCCGTCATCGCCGACCACGCCGAGCGTGACGTCGGTCACCGTGACCTTGCCGGTTTTGGCATCCACGACCTTGACCGTCGAGGTGCCGTTCACGGTCGTGATGGCCGCCGCCGGTACGTACAGCGCGTCGGAGGCGCTCGACGCGATGGTGATCGCGATCTGCGCGGTCTGGCCGAGGCGCACGCCGTCGGGGAGCTTGTCGAGCGTGATGGTCGTCGCGTAGGTGACGATCGAGTTCGAGGTGCTCGCGGTCGGCGCGATCGCGGTGACCTTCGCAGTCGCCGTGATCCCGGTGAGGGCCGGGAAGCTGACGGTGGCCGCCTGGCCGACGCTCACCTTCGCGATGTCGGCCTCGGCGATGTTGGCCTTGACGATGTACGACGAGACGTCGGCGATGGCGACGAAGTCCGAGCTCGAGCCGGAGGAGTTGCTGCCGCCCCCACCCGCGCCGCCGGAGGTACCGCCGACCTCGCCGTTCACCGCGGTCACGAGTCCCGCGATCGGCGCCGTCAGGGTCGCCTTCGCCAGGTTGGCTTTCGCCTCGTTGTAGGTGGCGCGCGCCTGCGCGACCTGCTGCTTGGCCTGGTTGATCTGCGACACCTGCGCGCCGGGCTGGGCCTCGGCCGCCGCCAGATCCTGGTTGGCGTACACGAGCGCGGTGTAGTCGGTGTTCGCCGTCGCCTGAAGGTCGGTGGTGTCGAGGGTGCCCAGCGTCTGGCCGGCCGTGACGGTCTGGCCGACCGCGACATCCACGGCGGCGATCGTGCCCGAGACGCCGAAGTTCGCGCTCACGTCGCGCACCTCGGCGATGGCGCCGTTTGCGCTGATCGTGCTGCTGACCGTCCCCTGCTGAACCGTCCCGGTCAGCTGCGTGCCAGTCGCGCTGGCGTTGGTCGCGGAGAAGGGCTTGAACAGCAGGATGCCGGCAACGACGAGGGCGGCGACGATCACGACCGCGAGCCCTCCGTTGATGAGCACGCGGCGGGGGATCTTCATGCCCGCCATGCTCGGCACCGCGCATAAGCGCGCCGTATGGCTCCGCTGAGAAAAGGCCGTGAACGGTTGGGCGCCGAACAGACGAGCGCCCGGCGAAACCATCCGCCGGGCGCCCGTCTCCCCGAGTGTTACGGCAGGTAGTACGTCGGGTTCGGCAGCTTCACCGTGAACAGCGACGATCCACCGATCAGGTCGCTGAACTGGTCGCCGAAGTTCGCGACGATCCGGTAGTGGCCGCCGGCCTTCGTCTCGACGTAGGCGCGGGTCTGCGACTTGTACTCGAGCGTCGTGCACTTCACCGCCGCGCAGTGGATGTACGAGGGCTGCTGCGAGGCGCCCACGCCGGTCCACTTCGTGTAGTAGTTCGCCGCGGTGTATCCGGTGTAGCCGACCGCGGCCAGGTTGCCGAGCGTGGCCGCCTTCTGGTCGTCGTTACGTCCGGTCAAGCCGATCACCGTGCATCCGGCCTGCTGCACCTTCTTCTCGAGGTCGACCATGTACGGCGTCGCCGGGAACTTCTCGTCTTGCACCCACTCGTTCTGCAGCGTGGGGTTGAAGTTGAAGTGCATCGCCGCGACCTCCATGTCGTAGGTCCAGAGATTGGTGTCGTCGGCATCCATGATCACCGCGGGGTTCTGGTTCAGCTTCTTGCCGACGTAGCAGGCGGCCGCCGTGATGGCGCCCTGCCGCTGCGTCAGCGCCTTCATCTCGCGGATGTACGGCGAGTCGACCTTGTTCGAGATCCCGGTGACGGGGTCGCCGTAGTAGGCCGCGATCGTCTTCTTCACCGAGTCGATGTTCGGGATGCCCTCCCCTCCCTGGGTGGCGCCGCTCGATCCGTCGGCCTTCATCTCGAAGTGCGTGCGCGGAGCCAGCTGCGGCTCGCTCATGCCCGCGAGGTCGGGCGACGGCAGGTAGTAGGTCGGGTTCGGCAGTTTCACCACGTGGTCGGCCGATCCGCCCTGCAGGTCGCTCCACTGGTCGCCCACGTTGAGCGCGATGTCGTAGCCGGTGTCTTCGAGGTGCTTGCGGGTGCCGGCCTTGTACTCGACGGTCGTGCAGCTCGCGGCGGCGCAGGTGATGTAGCTGGGCTGCGCGCCCGGCGCCCACTTGGTGAAGTAGTTCGCCGTCGTGAAGCCGGTGTAGCCGACCTTCGTGACGTTGTCGATGGATGCCGCCTGCTGCGCCGCGCTGCGCCCGGTGATCCCGATCACGGCGAAGCCCTGCGCGATGGCCGCGTTCTCGAAGGCCACCATCGCCGGAGTCGCGGGGAACACCTCATTCAGCACATCGGCGTTGTTCTGCACCGGGTCGAAGTTGAAGTGCATGGTGCCGACCTCGCGGTCGTA
>Ga0207674_10008635_pt1 | contig 11738 bp, 15 predicted proteins | sample KBSCornC72_FD_184303 | JGI IMG/M metagenome (GOLD analysis project Ga0207674, IMG submission 184303) | Corn rhizosphere microbial communities from Kellogg Biological Station, Michigan, USA - KBS Corn C7-2 (SPAdes) (version 2) | ecosystem: Host-associated > Plants > Roots > Rhizosphere > Soil ... | reverse complement strand
CGACGGCCCGTATATCGCCGGAACCGGAATATCCTTAAGCCGCAAAAAGACCGAAAGCTGTCCTCGATGGTGAACCATGTGGTTGATCGTCTGACGCACAACGTCCAGCTTCGAAGCTTCCCAATAAATGGTGTCGCCGTTTCGAAGTTTCCAGTTTTCCGAAAAAACGGCATCGTCCGCGTTCTTCAGGCTTTCCATTCCCGCGGCGAGCTTTTTATCGAAAAAATTCACGAGATCCTGCGTCGTTTTCGGATCCGGTCGCTCGTAGCCTTTTGCAAAGTCGAGCTCATCCTGGTCTATCATGAAGCTGAACCAGCCGAACATGTCGGCAACGAGGCCGGCAAGGCCCTTCATCGTCATCGATCTTTCATGCGGCTTCCAGTCAAAGCTCTCTGCGGGGATCCGTTCCAGCATTTTCCGCGTCGCAACCGATTCCTGCTCCACCTCTTTTACAAATCCGTCTTTTATTGCCATTACAACCTCCTTGTTTCGGGTGAATTACATTTGGCCTTCGTCAGCCGACGGGCCGTACATTGCGGGCACAGGAATGTCATTCAAACGGAGATAAACGGAAAGCTGGCCGCGGTGATGGACGATGTGGTTCAGGACCATGCCGCGCATGACCGCAATTTTTGGAATCGTGAAATAGATCTGCTCGCCGTTGCGAAGCGACCAATCTTCGAACCACGCTTCGTCCGACGCGTTTTTCAAAGCTTCGATGGCTTCGTTCACGTTCTTGTCCAGATGGGCCACAAGTTCCTCGGTCGTTTTTGGCTCGAACGGCTTGTAATCCATCTTTGCAAAATCAAGCTCGGGATCATCTACGGTCGGTTTGGTCCACCCGTGCATTTCGGCAACGTGCGTTGCCAGGCGGCCCATCGGCATCGATTTTTCATGCGGCTTCCAATCAAACTTTTCCGCAGGGACGCGTTCCAGCAATTTTCGGGTCACAGCAGCTTCCTGTTCCAATTCTTTGATCAATCCTGCGGCGATGTTATTTGTTTTAGCAGTGCTAGTTGAATCCATTTCCTATCTCCTTAAATTATTAATGTTGAGAGATTTACGATATTAGCAGAAGTGTTGCAGCAATGCAACGTGAAACATCGAATGTTTCACAAAATCAATATCGTTGGAATGTCTCTCGTCGAATAATCATAATGTTAGGCTTTTAAGAGTTGCTTGGCAATGACCATCCGCTGTATCTCGCTGGTGCCTTCACCGATCGTACACAGCTTGGAATCGCGCCAATATTTTTCGGCGGGGTAATCTTTTGTATAGCCGTAACCACCGTGGATCTGAACCGATTCTTCGGCAACACGTACGGCAACCTCAGACGCGAAAAGCTTCGCCATGGCGGATTCGCGTGTGGTTTTCCTGCCGGCATCTTTCAGCGACGCGGCTTGTTGGGTGAGCAGCCGCGCGGCTTCGATCTGCGTTGCCATATCGGCAAGCTTGAACTGAATTGCCTGAAATTCGGCAATCGGTTTGCCAAATTGCTGACGCTCTCTTGCATACTTTAAGGCTGCCTCGTATGCTCCCTGCGCGATGCCGACGGAAAGGGCCGCGATCGAGATGCGTCCACCATCCAGAACCTGCATAGCCTGAAGGAAGCCTTCGCCTTCGTTGCCGAGTCGGTTTTCATCCGGCACGTAACAATCCTCGAACACAACGGACGCAGTTTCGGACGCACGCATTCCAAGTTTGTTTTCTTTTTTGTCGGAGCGGAACCCCTCCATCGACTTGTCGAAAATGAACGCCGAGATGCCGCGGTTTCCTTTTTCCTTATCCGTCACGGCCATCGCAACCAGGGTGTTGCAGGCAATCGCGTGAGTGATAAAATTTTTAGAGCCGTTGACCTTCCAGCCGCCGTTGCTCGGGACCGCATAGGTGCGTGTGCCGGACGCGTCCGAGCCGGCTTGCGATTCCGTAAGTCCCCAGGCGCCGAAGCTTTCGCCGCTTGCCAGCGGCACGAGATACTTTTGTTTCTGAGCCTCGGTACCAAACGAATAAATATGATTTGAGCAGAGCGAGTTGTGCGCGGCGACCGACAATCCCACTGAGCCGTCGACACGACTGATCTCCTCAATGATCGTTGCATATTCTACATAGCCCATGCCGGCGCCGCCGTATTCCTCGGGAAATACGACGCCCAAGAGACCAAGTTCGGCAAGTTTTGGACGCAGCTCTTCGGGGAAATGCTGCGACTCGTCCCATTCCATCACGTGCGGGCGGATCTCACTCTCGGCAAACTCGCGAACGCTGTATTTTATTTGTTGTTGCTCTTCGTTAAGTTCAAAATTCATATATAAATCAGAGTTATGATGCCATAAGTTTGAGTATTTCGCAACTTTTGGTCTGAACGCAACGTTTTGGATTTAGCGATCGAGCCGATAGAATTTCTTTATGGACTGGAAAGACAATCTGCTCGATCGTGACGGAGATATAAGAGATCTTCTGCTAAACACAAAAACGATTGCTGTCCTGGGAATCAAACCCGAATCGCGTGCAAAACAACCTGCTTTTTACGTACCTAAGTACATGGCCCATGAGGGTTATGACATTATTCCGGTCCCGGTTTATTACCCGCATGTCACCGAAATTCTGGGCAGAAAGGTCTATCGGCGGCTTGTCGATATCCCGCAGGATATCGATCTCGTAAACGTTTTTCGACGCGCCGAAGACATTCCTGATCACGTCGATGACATTCTTGCAAGACGCCCGAAAGCGGTCTGGTTTCAGCTTGGCATTCGCAACGATCAGGTTGCCGAAACTCTCGCAAAAGCAGGTATTAAGGTTGTTCAGGACCTCTGCCTTATGATAGAGCACCGCTATCTTTAAGCCAAAAAAACTGTTGACAGCGCACACAAACGGGAATATCATCCGCCTGAACTAAGCAAAATAAAATAACCCGGTGAGGACTGAAGAATGATTGTTTTCGTTTGAAAAGGACCACACTCAACTCTACGTCTAGCCGGATAAATTCAATACAAAAGAGAAGGTGGAATATGAAAAAGATATTTGTCGTTGCGGCGATGGTCCTGATCGGCGCGATATCGGCCTCTGCTCAAAAGGGACTGGAAGCATTGTTGATGAAAATGGAAAAATCTGCCTGGGACGCGTTTGGCAAAGGCGACAGTAAGTTTTTTCAAACATTCCTTACCGAGGATGCCTTGATCGGCGGCGGCAATGGCTTTCAATCAAAGGCAGAAAGCATCAAAGCGATCGGAGCAAAACCATGCGATCTAAAGAGCTACGATTTCAGCAACTTTAAGGTGACGATGCTGAGCCCGACAGCCGCATTGGTAACTTATTCGGCGACACAGGACGCAACCTGCGGAGGCCAGCCCATACCTGCGAAAACGAACGTTTCGACGATCTACGTTAAACGGAACGGGAAGTGGCTCGGTTTTTTTCACCAGGAAACACCGGTGATGTGACGGTGGAGCAGCCGCAGTCGGCAAGAAAGTATTGAGCCCCCATCCCTGATGGCCGCAACCTGTCTGTCGCCGCGGGCTGTTACCGCCGCTGCTTGCGGAATTTAGCGACTTCGTCTGAGGTTAGTTTACGATAACCACCAACCTTTAAGCCGCTGTCGCTGAGATGGCCGATGTTGGTGCGCTTGAGCTTCACGACCGAATTCCCGATCGCGTCGAACATTTTACGGATCTGTTGGTTGTGGCCTTCATAAAGCGTGACCTCGAACCAGCCGTTTTTGTCGGTAGGACGAAGCTCTTTTATCTGAGCCGGTGCCGTTTTGAATCCGTCCTCAAGCCTGATTCCCCGTCGCAATTTATTCAAAGCGACCGAGGTTGGCAGGCCCTTGACTTTTACCTGATAGACCTTTGGAACCGTCTTGGACGACGCGACGAAGTTGGTAAATTCGCCGTCATTTGTCAGGATGATCAGCCCTTCTGTATTGAAATCGAGCCGTCCGACCGGATGGAGTTTGCCGTAGCCTTTGACAAGGTCAGTGACGAGCTTGCGGCCTTCCGGATCGGCGGCGCTCGAGAGATAACCCTTCGGTTTGTTCAGTAAAAGGTACACGTTTTCGCGATGTTTTAATTTTGCGCTGATCAGCTTACCGCGAACTTTGATGTGGTCCTTTTCCGGATCGGCTTTTGTGCCGAGTTCTGTGACGATAGAGCCGTTCACGGTGACCTCGCCCGACCTGATGAGTTCTTCAGCCGCGCGGCGCGATGCGACGCCGGCCTGGGCGATGAGTTTTTGAAGTCTTTCCTGCATAAAAATGCTTATCCAAAGAAGAAAAAGAAAAGATGAATACGAATCTGCACAGATGTTTGATCTGGTCTTTGTTCTCGTTTTATTATCCGCGTTTATCTGTGTTCATCTGTGGTTAAATTCTTCTTCTCTGACTGTGAGATCAACCGGCTAGATCTTCGAAATCCTCAATACTCGGTAATTCCGATAGGTCTTTTAACCCAAACTGGATCAAAAACTCTTTGGACGTGCCGTATTGCATCGGGCGGCCGACGGTTTCCTTATGACCCTTGGTTACGATCAGCCGTTTTTCGAGCAGCGTTTTTATTGCCGAAGCCGACTGCACGCCGCGGATTTCAAGAATTTCCGGCACAGTCACCGGCTGCTTGTAAGCGATCACCGCCAGCGTTTCAAGCGAAGCCAGCGAGAGTTTTGCGGACGGGCGTGTTTTCAGAAATCTCCGGACATCTTCGTGAAATTCAGTCCGTGTTGATATTTGCCAGCCGCCGGCGATCTCTCTAAGCTGCAGGCCGCTTTCGCGACTTTTGTATTCCTTCGCAAGTTCCTCGACGGCAGCCTCGACGCTTTCCTTGTCTTCATCAAGGACCTCAGCCAGAAGTTTAGTTGTCAACGGTTCGTCCGAGACAAAGATCAATGCCTCGACAACCGCGACAAGCTCGGAGAGGGACCTGTTCTGTTTTTCGTTTTCTTCCATTAAAAAGTTTGGGCAAGGATCTTGAATGCTTCGCATTCATGCAGGAGGCAGGATGCCTCCGCTCCAGTCAGACCCGTTTCAAAATTATATCTCCAAAAGTCTTGCTTTGGATCAGCTTTACGCTCTCGGTCCGCGTTATTTCCAGAACCGCGACGAATGCCGTGACCAGTTCGCGTTTTGAGTGCATTTCTTCAAAAAACTCCAAAATGCTCAGTTCGATCTGATCAAACAGTCTTTTTTTCAATGTTTTGATCATATCCGCGAGCGAGATCTCTTCGCGGTGGATCTCCATCTGGACCTCGTCCTTATGCCGCGCGACGATCTTTTGGAATACCGTCAGAAGATCGAACATCGTCGCGTTTATTTCCGCGTTGTTTTCGTCCGATTCGATCTGGCCGCGGGCGAATGTCGCCTGTTCGACGGTCGTCCGTTCGTACAACATCTGAGCGGCGGATTTGTATTTTTCGTATTCCAGCAGCCGGTCGATCAGCTCTTTTCGCGGATCTTCTATCTCTTCGTCCTCAGCTTCGGACGGCTCACGCGGCAGCAGCATCTTCGATTTGATCTCGATCAGCGTTGCCGCCATCACCAGAAAATCGGCCGCGACCGAAATATCGAGTCTTTTCATCAGCCGGATGTATCGAAGATATTCGTCCGTGATCTTTGCGATCGGGATGTCGAAAATGTTCGCCTGTTCCTGTTTGATGAGATAAAGAAGCAGGTCGAGCGGCCCGGCAAACTCGCCAAGCTTGATCTTCAATTCGTCGGCAGATTCCGCAACGATCTGCGGCGTCCCGGCGAAAAAATCGAAGCTGAATTGTTCCTGCTGGTGTTCCATTGTAAGCAAAGCATTTTAACGGGAAAGGTGACAGGACGCAAAATCAATGGGTTTTTATTCTGAGCGCGGTTCGGTTTGGATGGGTCTCGATCGATGCCATCGAAAGTCTCAATCATCGCCTGATTCAACTTGAGGAAGAAAAAGGAAATTCTTGATCTTACTCCTGTGAGGGGCCGTAAAAGCCTCCCACTCTGTATTAATAACATTTTCCCGAAATCACAAGCTAAATGTATTTGGTTTCTCTTAGATAAATGATGTAGTCGATTTTTGGGGGCTCAAGACCGTCTTCACGTAGTTTGAGGATGATGTTTCCGCGATGTATCGACGAATGCAGCAAAACGTGCGTGAGCATTTCGCGGTAAGTGTTTTCGTATTGTATCCCTTCGCTTGTGCGGTAGCGGACGGTGATATCGAGGCCTTCTTCATCAAATCGGCGCAGCAGTTTTTCAAATTGTTCCGCGGCGGCCTTTGCAAGCTCGCCGCATTGAGCGAGATCGAGACCCGGCCAGAAATTGAAGCCCGTAGAATCCTTGCCGTAAAGCCTCTCGTAATATTCGGCTTCAGTTATTAACAGATGGGCAAGGATCTGCAGCGACCTTTCCGAAGCACCCGTCTTTAACGCGACGATGATCCGCCGGTTGGCCCAATCGTTATAGCGAAAAAGTTCGCGAAGATGTTCGATGGTCTGCATGTAAAAAAAGCGGAAATGAAAATAAGCGGCCGCTGCATTCAGTTTTTCACGCTCTCACTTTTCCCCTATTTCCGCGGCATGTTGCTTCAGATCCTCAAGACTTACAACCTCGAGGGTTGATTCGTGCGTCGCCTCAAGCACGACCCGCGGAGCCATTCCGTCGTCAAGAGCCTGTTTCCAGCGAACCGCAACAAGGCACCACTTGTCGCCGCCTTTAAGTCCGGGAAAGGCAAATTCGGGACGCGGCGTCGAAAGGTCGTTTCCTGCCGATTTTGAATACGCAAGAAATTCCTCCGTCGTCACAACGCAAACCGTGTGGCGTCCGGCGTCTTCTACACCTGTCCGGCAATATCCGTCGCGGTAAAATCCGGTCATCGGATCGGTGCAGCAGCTTTGCAGTTCGCCGCCCAGCACGTTTTTCGGTTTCGGGTAATGGCCATTTCCGTTGGTAATGCTCATAGGGCTATTTCACAATTGCTTCCAACTACCTTTCGAAGAAGCTATCGACTTCGACCTTTGCGACTCGGGTTGCAAAGGCTTTGTACCACATTTCAAATCCTTTTGCTTGGGCGATCTTGTGTTCGGCGTGATTTTTCCATCGCGCGATGTCCTCGAGGCTGGCCCAATACGTTACCGAAAGTCCGATCTCGCCGCGCGCAGACTCAATTCCGAGAAACCCCTTTTCCTTTTGCGCCAAGTCGAGCATTCGCTCACTCATCTCGTCATAGCCGTCGCGCGCGTCGCTCTGGATCGTGGTAAAAATGACCGCGTAATACGGCGGCGACGGCGTTTCCGCGAATTTGTTCATACGGCCTCTCCTTGCTCCTTCAGCAGTTCGAGTGCCTTTTCCATGGGCCTGGCGAGTACGGCCTTGTCGCCGACCTCAACGATAGGCCGCTGCAGCAAACCCGGGTTTTCAACGATCAATCGGACGATCTTATCGGGCGGCATTTCTGCCGTAATTCCGAGCTCCTTAAATGCCGCCTCACCTTTTCGCAGTACGTCGAACGGCGAGAGACTCGCTTTTTTCAAAAGATCGCGAAGCTTTGCTTCGGTCAGCGGTTCGTTAAAATAATTAACACGGTCGTAACTGATGTTGTTCTCACGGAACACGTCTGCCAGCTTCCGGCACGTCGTTCAAGTCGGCTTTTCGTAAACGGTTATTTTATTCATTGATTTTCGTATGCCTCAGTTACCAGAATATCAGACTTCTGCTGCTGATTAATTATCCAATTAATAATTATCAATTAAATAATTAAATGGCAGAAGAAAGTTAGGCTTGGCCCCTCATATCGCGACGCATAAAAACTCGCTTCTCAACGGCAAGACCGTGGTCAGCTTCTTTTTCACGGATCGCCAGCATCCACGGCAGCAACTCTTCGGGATTTAAATCTTTGAAGCCGTGTTTCCTGTAAAATGGCCCGTTCCACGGTACGTCGCGGAATGTCGAAAGTGCGACAGCAGAGTGACCGTTTTCCCGCGCCCAGCTGCAAACGGTTTCGAGCAAGCGGCCGCCGATTCCGCGTCTGCCATGCTTAGGCAAAACATCCATTTCCTCGAGGTAAGCCGAGCCGTCACGGACGGACATGATCGCCATTCCGACGGGCATGTTTTCAATGCAAGCCACCCAAACTTGTCTGATCTCGACAAGCCGTTCGAGTTCTTCAAGCGGGAACGACCCGTCAAGAGCCTCGTCGATCAGCCCAAGCCCTGAGAACATCTTTCCGGCTTCGCCCTCGATCTCGTGGATCCGCAAAATTTCGTCAGCGCGGGCAAGCCTGATTACAACATCCATGATCTCTCAAAGTTTTGCCCGTGAATAACGCAGATAAGCGCGAATATCGTTTGATTTTTATCCGTGTTCGTTCGCGTTATTCGCGGGCAATAACTCCTATTGCCTAAATCCCGCGATTCCCATTTTGTCGTACGCCGAGCGCAGGGTCTCCCCGGCAATTTCCGCCGCGGTTTCGGCACCGGTTCTTAATATCTTTTCAAGCGCCGCGTCGTCATATTCCTTCATGCGTTCCTGAAACGGACGCAGAAATTCGACGGTCGCCTCGGCCAGCTCGGTCTTAAACTGTCCGTAGCCCTTGCCCGCAAAATGTGCCTCGCATTCTTCGGCGGTTTTGCCGGTAAAAAGCTGATAGATCGTCAGCAGATTGTTTATCGCCGGACGCGACGCATCGAATTTTATCTCAGTTCCCGAATCGGTCACGGCTCGCTTTACCTTTTTCGTAACCGTGTCCGCATCGTCGAGCAAAAAGATGGAACCTGCGGCATTTTCATCCGATTTTGACATCTTTTTGGTCGGCTCCTGCAGCGACAAGATGTTTGCACCGACCGGCGGAATGTACGGTTCAGGTATCTTAAAAATCTCGCCAAAATCGCGGTTGAACCTTTCGGCCAGATCGCGCGTGAGTTCCAGATGCTGCTTTTGGTCCTTGCCAACGGGAACGAGGTCGGTCTGGTACAACAAAATGTCCGATGCCATCAAAACAGGATACGCGAATAGGCCGACGCCGGCACGTTCGGTGTTGCCCTTGCCTTTGTCCTTAAACTGCGTCATCCGCTCGAGCTCGCCCATTCTGGCAATGCACGACAATATCCAAGTCAGTTCCGTGTGCGCGGGTACATCCGATTGGATAAAGATCGTTGAAACCTCAGGGTCTATGCCCGCCGCGAGATAAATGCGTGCGAGATCGAGCGTTTTTTGTCGCAAGACCGCGGGATCCTGCGGCAGCGTTATCGCGTGCAGGTTGACGATGCAAAAAAAGCTTTCGTATTCGTGTTGGAGCGGAACCCAGTTCTTAATAGCTCCCAGATAATTGCCGATGTGCAGATTGCCTGTGGGCTGCACACCGCTGAAGATGCGTTTTTTCATAAACTAATACGCCAAAATATAGATCAGACCGTAGTAAAACGGCGTGATAATGATCCTGAAAACGCCGATATAAATTAGCGCCATCAGTATAAGGAATCCGTATTGTTCGAGCATGTTAAGGATCGGCTCGGCGCTCGCCGGCAGAAACGTTGCCAGTATCTTGCTGCCGTCAAGCGGCGGAAACGGCAAAAGATTGAAGACGAACAGCGAAAGATTTAACGTCATCAAATAACCAACAAAAATAGCCAGCGGATTAGAACTGCGCCCCAAAAAGTCCGCCGCCGAAAATCCCTGCGATATCATTATTTTTGCCGCAGCAATGCCAATTATCAGCAATATCAGATTGGCAACGACGCCGGCAACCGAAACGGTGACATTGCCCCAGGCATAGTTGTTCCATTTTCTCGGGTTCACCGGCGTGGGTTTGCCCCAGCCGATCAGGGGAATCGATGCAAGCGCACCGCCCATCGCCCCCAGAATAAACGAAATGATAGGTATCAAAAGCGTTCCGATCGGGTCCGTATGAGAGATCGGGTTTAGCGTTACCCGGCCGAGCATATAGGCAGTGTCGTCACCGTTTTTGTACGACACCCATGCGTGACCAGCCTCGTGCACCGAGATCGCGAGCACCAGTACGACCATGTAGATGACCAGATGGCTTATCAAATTTGCTATGTCTGAATCGAGCATATCGAACCTCTCGCGAAAACGGAAAACGGCTTTCAAAACCAAGTTTTCCGTTGTCTTTACCGCTAAATTGTGCCATTCTTTTACCGCAAAATAAAATCTCTGATAAAGAATTTCGGATGCTAAAAAAGAGCGACCGTCTGTCGATGGGAACAAGCTAAAGGCTTGTTCTACTTTTATGAAAAACCACATCGTTTGCATTGCAAGTGAGCACAAGGGTAACGAGTTTCTCGACGAAGCCCAAAATGCCGGTTGGCACGTCACGCTTGTCACGCGCAAAAAACTGCTGGACGAACCTTGGGTCTGGACCGCTCTCAATGATGTAAAAACCGTTGAAGATAATGCGTCGCCCGACGATTACATCCGCGCCATTACAAATATTGCGGGTGACAGAAAGATCGACCGCATTGTCGGGCTTGACGAATTTGACGTTATAACAGCCGCTCGGGCGCGTGAGCATTTGCTGCTGGGCGGCATGTCCAGCTCGCAGGCACTCAGGTTTCGCGATAAGCTGACAATGCGAAAAGTTGCATCTCACGCCGGCATTCCGTGTCCCGAATTTGTTGGTGTTTTCAACCGCGATGCGATCAACGAATATCTCGGACGCGTCCCGGCGCCGTGGATCGTTAAACCGCGAAACGAGGTTTCCGCTTTCGGTATCCGCAAATGCGAGACCGCCGAACAGGTTTGGCAAGCGCTCGAAGAGTTAGATCACAGAAACACCTGGCGCGACCACCCGTCCCAGTACCTGATCGAAAGGTTCATCGAGGGCGACGTTTATCACGTCGATTCGGTTGTCGAAAACGGAAACGTCGTCGCAAACGGCGTCAGTCGCTACGGAACGCCTCCGTTCAATGTGTCGCACGGCGGAGGAGTTTACACGTCCTCGACCGTCGCTTATCGTTCAAAAGAGCGGCGCGAGTTGGAAAAATTGAATAAGGATCTGCTTGCTGCATTTGCCTATGAACGCGGCGTTTCGCATGCAGAATTTTTGCAAAGCAAAGCTAACGGCACATTCTGCCTGCTCGAAGTCGCCGCCCGTGTCGGCGGCGCATATACGGCAAACGTTCTGGAATACGCAAGCAATTTCAACCTCTGGCGCGAATGGGCAAAGCTCGAAACCGCGACGGATGAACACTCTTACAAACCACCCAAGACACGCAAAGATTTCGCCGGTGTCGCTCTCGCCCTTGCAAACCAGGATACGCCCGATACGTCGCACTACGACGCCAAAGAGATAGTTTATCGCGTGACAAAACCCAAACACGTCGGACTGATCTTTTGGTCGAAAAAACAAAAGCGGGTTGAGGAATTGCTGAGTGTCTATTCGGAACGGATAACAAACGATTTCCTCGCCGTCGCGCCCGCGCGGGAGCATTATGACGACTAAAGCATTTTAATCAAACTATTAACTATTAACTTTGAACTATTAACTAAAATGGGTTCCGAAAAGCAGTTAATAGTTGAAAGTGTACAGTTAATAGTTCCGGCAGAGGCTCCTTTTTCTTTTTACCGCAAAAATAGCTATCCTAAGTTTTTTAATGACGCCGCAAATTTCTGTACAAACAAACTCGCCCTCGATTTTCGATCACGATCTGGCGAAGCATTTCCCCGAGTTGCTGAAATTCGAATCGACCAGGGAGATGGAAGCCTCCGCGCTTTATAAACAGATCAAACCAGAGGTTGACCGTATTCTCAACGCGATAGT
>Ga0207674_10008634_pt1 | contig 11739 bp, 12 predicted proteins | sample KBSCornC72_FD_184303 | JGI IMG/M metagenome (GOLD analysis project Ga0207674, IMG submission 184303) | Corn rhizosphere microbial communities from Kellogg Biological Station, Michigan, USA - KBS Corn C7-2 (SPAdes) (version 2) | ecosystem: Host-associated > Plants > Roots > Rhizosphere > Soil ... | reverse complement strand
ACTGTTTCTACAGCGGCGGATGTTGGCAAAACGACAGTTACGGAGTTGATTATGGTGTCGCCGATCATGCCTTGGGCCCATATTCCGACGCTGGCAACGAAAGCGGCCCCCGCGTCCTTAAAACCGTCCCGAGCCATGTCATTGGTCCCGGCCACAATTCGATCATTCGCGGACCAGACGGTGAGACCGACTACATCGTATATCACGCCTGGGACAAGCAAATGAAACTGCGCCGCATGTTCATTGACGAACTGAATTGGACCTCGCACGGACCACGGTGTTTGGGGCCAACATATGCGGAGTAAAAGTTCCAAATCCCAAGCTCCAAACACCAGAGAAACATCAAAACCCAAGCACCAACCAAGGGGCCTGTTTCGCGGAGGTGGAAACCCAAAAAAGCACCATCGGGAAAGTTGAAGTTTGATGTTTGGAATTTCTTTGGGGTTTGGGATTTGGAGCTTGGTGTTTCTCTACACCTTGGGGCTTTTACTCCATTGTTCGCACATCACTCGGCTTCGATCTTGCCAGAGAGGTTGGTTATGAGAGTGATTGTGATGATTCTCTTGGCTGGTGTGGCTTTGGCAACATCAGGTTGCCTCTCCCATCGAGGAAACGCGTTCGACAACTACGACACAACCACTGGCACGGCAACCGGAAATCCTGCCAGCCCAACTGTCCGTCCCGGCATGAACTCGGATGACATTCGTGATCCCAATGCATTGACACGACCATTGCAAGCGCCTCCAGCAAGTCCACCTTGAAGTTTACAAATTTATCGCGCCCTCCCGATTGCTTCTGGGCGAGCGGCGCGTACGTTGTTATATGAAACAAAATCGTATCGAAGAGGGACGATTCACCGAGCAAGGGCATGGTTTAGGCACGGTGACAAAGGAAATGGTCCACAAACGAGCGAGAGAGATTGCTTTGATCAACGGCCGGCAACAAATCCTCGACTCTGATTTCCTCCAGGCTAAGCGGGAACTGACCCGCGAAGAACACTTGACTCCAGAACCGGGTGCTCTCGAAAAGTTGCCCGAAGACATGCGCTGGGAGCCGATTGGCGAATCTATTGGAAAAGAGGGCACAAAGATCCCTGCGGCGGACGAACAAACATTCGCTGAAAAGCTCGTAGAAGAGGGCGTCGAAGACGCTGAACACGACCAAATGACCAGAGCCACGCGCGAAAACCTTCGGCGTGACCACGAATCCGAAGAATAATTAGAGAATCTTGTTATGCAATGTGAAGTTTGTGGAAACGAATACGACAAACCTCTGGAAATTGTCCACAATGGCATCTCCCGCTATTTCGATTGCTTCGAATGCGCGATTCACGCCCTTGCCCCCGAGTGCGAACACTGCGGATGCAAGATCATAGGGCACGGTGTGGAAGCGGGAAGCAATATTTACTGTTGTGCTAATTGTGCGCATGAAGAGGGAGTCACGGCGGTGCATGATCGAGCCTGAGTTGCAGCGTTACAGGAGCAGATGAACCTCGGCGCCAACCGGCTCGCATTCCATGGGATTGAAACGGCATAAGGAACTCGCCACGAGGCGTCGTTTGGCAGGCCATCGACGCGGGCGAACAAATTCTTTGAAGCCGCTTCAATTTAGCTGGGCGGACGCCATTTCCGTGAAGGAGTGGGACATTTATCGCGCCGCTATTCACGTATTGCGAAATGAACGGATAGAGTTTCTTCTGGGCGGAGGCTTCGCCCGAGCCGGTTTTACCGGTCATTGGCGCGACACCAAAGACATCGACTTTTACGTTCGCCCTCATGATCGCGAACAAGCTAAGAATGCCCTAACTAAGGCAGGCTTCATCGATTACTTTGAAAAGCACCCATATGATCGAGCCTGGATTTATCGAAGTTACAAACGAAATGTGATTGTCGATGTTATCTGGGCCATGGCCAACCAGCGCGCGCAAGTGGATGACATCTGGTTTCGACACGCTCCTCGATTCACAATTCGTGGAGAAAGCCTTCTTCTCGTTCCGCCGGAAGAACTCTTGTGGTGCAAACTTTATATCATCCAGCGCGATCGTTGTGATTGGACCGATATCTTCAATCTCCTCCACGAACACGGCCCAAGAATGGATTGGCCGCATTTGATTCAACGTGTCGAAGATGACGTCCTGCTGTTGCAGGCCTTGTTGAATGCGTATACCTGGCTTTGCCCGAAAGAAGTCAAAGATCTCCCGGCCTCCTTATGGCGCAAGCTCGCTGCGGCTGAAAAAAAGATGAGCTCGCGTGTTCCCGATCACGACCGCATCCGTCTGCTCGATAGCCGAACCTGGTTCGGAGCGCGAACAATGAAAAACCAAAAGCTCGAGATTTAGCGTCACGCATCACGTATCACACATCACTATTATGCTCATCGGCACAATGAATCATCCGGGGCGCGATCTCAGCAGTGAAATCGCGTGGATAGGGGATGCCGGATTCGACTTCATCGATCTCACGTTGGAGCCGCCAATGGCTGCTGTCCAAAATCTCGATCTCCAATCTATCCGGACGGCCCTCGAAGACCATCGGCTTTCCGTCATTGGCCACACCGCTTATTACCTGCCGCTTTGTCACCCCTTCGAATCCGTCCGGCGAGCGGTCATTGAGGAATTCAAAATCTGTCTCGAGGCTTTTGCTGCCCTTGGCGCAAAATGGATGAATATTCATCCTGACAGCCATGCCCCATTTCATAATCGAACTTTCATCATCGAAAAAAATCTCGAAACCATTCGCGCCTTGCTGCCGCTTTCACGTGAACTCGGCGTCGGATTGATGATCGAAAATCTCCCAGGCACCTACAACACTGTGCGGCAAATTAGTGAATTGATGGACGGCATTCCAGAACTCGCTCTCCACCTCGATATCGGTCACGCCAATCTCCTTGTAAATGTTAACACCACCGACGAACTGCTCAACGCCTACGGCAAACGACTGCAGCACGTTCATCTGCATGACAACAAAGGCGGGAGCAGCGATCTTCATTTGCCCTTGGGCGCCGGAACTGTCGATACAATCCATTGCATTCGCTCGCTGCAAGCCATTGCTTACGACGGCACGATCACACTCGAAGTCTTCAGTCCGGACCGCAACCACCTCATCTATAGCAAACAAGTTCTACGCCGGATTTGGGATCAGGAACATGCCGCGAGGACAAAGGAGAACGAAGTCAGGGACCGCAGGGCGGAACGCCTGGTCCAAACCAGCGTAGCTGATTCGTAGTCGGCGGTCGGCAGCCGCGAATAGCGAAGATTCACTGACTCACCACCGACTACTGACTACCCCCTCTCACAAAGCAGGGTTTCACCGGGTTTGTGATCACTCTCTCGCTGGCTAGCTTAACCTTGGCAATAAATCGAAAACAACGCATTACGAGTTAACTATGAAAAAAGCGATTCTGATACTGGGTGCCGCATTTATCCTTGCCGGTTGCAATCAAGAACAAGGAGGCACGAGCGATCAATACACCACCGGCACCGGCAGCAGTAACGCTCCGAGCAGCCGCAATGCTCCATCTTTGAGTACGAACACGCCTTCCGCCACCAGCACGAACCAATCACCCAGGAGCACACCTTAGCACACACAAGCACGCCAGGGAGTCCCGTCGGGTTGTTTTTCACGTCCGACGGGCTTGCGCTTTTATTTGGCCACAATGGTCTGCCGCGCCTCGTGAGGCTTTGCCGACGCTACGCTCGTTGGTGCGGCCCCTGTTGATTCGTAACGTTGTCCTTCCACAAGCGTAACACCTTCCCCGTCCGCCGTCTTGAACTTCACCGGAATGCTGATCCGTTCGCGGCCATCCTTTGTCTTGAAGACCGAGAAATGGAGATGCGCGCCACTTGAAAAACCTGTATTTCCCGACAACGCAATTTTCTCTCCGACCTCGACGCGTTCCCCCGGCTTCACGCAAACTCCACCCTTTGTCAGATGGCAATAGTGACCCAGCGTCCCGTCGTCGTGCCGGATCAAAACGTAGTTATTGTAAGGGTCATATTTGATGCTTGAACCACCGATTGAAGAATCGTCTTTGACCCTGACCACTACTCCCCCTCGCGCCGCGCACACCGGTGTTCCCTCGGGCATCTGCCAATCGATTGCATACTGATTGGAACCTTTGTGGCTGAAGCTGCCGTTGTATCCTTGTGTGACTTTGAATCTGCTGCCGGCAGCATACGGCAGGTGATAAACACAGGAATCGTCGTGCTTTGCGCAGTTGCTGCCTAACTTAAAATAATTCGTGTAACTGTATTCCCATTCGCCATTGCTGACGGTGGGTGTCAGCGCGAAGGCTTCGGTTAACTTTCCTGGCCCGAAAGTTGATGTATAAGGAAATTCGACGTTGCCTTTAAGGTTTGAGATATCCAACCCAAACGTCATTGTGATTTCGCACAACTCATCATTTTCCACATAAAAGTGCGTCACCCCGTCTTCGCATTTAGTAGTCACCTTCACAGCCGGCAGCGAATCGTGCGGAGGGGGCTGCAGCTTTGCATATCCACGCGAGAATCTGCAGCCCATCACAAACGTGAGCGGTAAAGTGAATGCAATCGAGAGCGCTCGCGCTCCAACCTTCTCAACGAATTTCAAAATCATCGCTTCGCCTCGTCTCATGCTGCAATCGGCAAAGCGCGATTCTTTTTCCTCAACGGCGGAATCAGCGGAGCGCTACGCGGCAAGGGCGCGCCGAAATCCGGAAAGCCTTCGCTATTCCAGGTAAACCTTTTGGCATGAACGTCCCGATCATCCCATCCGGGCTGACGGCTCGATTTCGAGTGGTAGATAATCCAGTCTTCCGTCTGGCAAAGCGACTTCACGAACGAGCAGTGCCCAACACCCCAAACTTGATCGGTCTTCTTGAAAACCGGCCCATGCTTCCTCCAGGTCTCCGGGTCCAGCACATCGTCGGTATTGTTGTGCAGCAAACCGAGGCAATAATCGGTGGTCCAACTTCCGCTCGCCGAATAAACAACAAATAAGTCACCGTTGCGCTTGAGCACTTGCGGCCCTTCGCAAATCGGCATCGCCACTCGCTCCCACGATTCATTCGGCGTGGCAATCAACACCCTTGAACCGGAAATCGTCGCCGGATTCTTCATCGGCGCGATGTAAAGGTTTTGTTGTCCGTTCCGTTTCCCGGGCCAACCGGACCAAAGGAAATATTTCCGGCCGTAGTCGAGCGTCATCACCGTCCCGTCAATTGCCCAACCATCGGTTTCCAGTTGGCCGCGGCAGCGATACTTGCCTCGCGGATCCGAGTTCTCACACTCGATCACCCACATGCGATGGTTGTCATTGTCACCGTCATCGGCTGCGTAATAGATGAACCATTTCCCGTCGATGAGGTGCAATTCAGGCGCCCAGACGTTGTCTGAATTCATCCCCCGATCGGGCGCGGACCAAACACACACGCCCGCGTCGTTTCCGATTCCCGCGATAGTGCGCGAACGGCGAACATAGATGTGCCGTCTATTTCGGGTCTCCGAGTAGTAATAAAAACCGCCGTGGAAAATCATCCAGGGGTCGGCCGAGTGGGGTGGCAGAATCGGGTTGATAGCTTTGCGTTGTTGCTCGTTAATCTTTCATGAAACGAACGTCACAGTCCGGCGCCCGCTTCGTTTATGAGCATCCGCTAAACGCAAAAATCCTTATATCGGTTCGGAACTGATACTTTTGTCCTCCTTTGTCTGACAAATACTGGCGTCGCCGTCCGCGAGTTTACGGGACGGGATCTCGCTCACCCTTAATCTTTTCTTAAGGTGGGATTCTCTAACCTTTGAGACCATGAAATCTCAGGAAAACGCGCTGCAAACGGGCTTTTCCCCTACGTTTCATGGCTTGGACGGAATTCTGCTTGCCTCCGAAGTGTCGCAAAATCGCAAACTCGTATCCATGCTGCGTCGAATTCAACCTGCTGGAATTTCCGTTTCCATCGTAGAAAACGATCCGGGCATCGGCCAAATGCTGTCCGATTGGATTCGACCAGCAAACGGTTTTTCTCTCATCAATTTTCACAGCACCACCGACAGTGCCTTAACCTCTCTCCCCAATGAAAAACCATCTATCGCGTTGATCGGTCCCAACCTGCCCGGTCGCGGCGACATTGCACTTATCCGACGACTCAAGCCGCTCCTTCAGCAAACCCAATTCGTCATCCTCCTGGGCGATGAAGATTCAGACCGAATTTTCGACGCGTTGGCCGCTGGCGCCACCGGTTATTTGCCCGCGCAAACTCCACGCGCAGAAATGCTTGCTGCTCTGAAGCTTATTCATGCCGGCGGCTCTCCGATTAGCAGCGCTATCGCGAGCAAGCTCCTTCAATCTTTTCAACATCAATCTCGGCTCAGCGCCGCCGAATTGTCACCACGAGAAAGCCGTCTCTTGCGACTTTTGGCTGGCGGCTCCTCATGCGACGATGTTGCCCACTCCCTCAACATTTCTCTCCCAATGGTCAGCACCTACATCCGCAGCACCTACGAGAAACTTCATTCCGCTCACGGGCGGTAACGCGGCCCCAAAAGCTTTCGAGACTGCGAGTTCGCTGGGCGTCCCACCACATAGGTGTCGTGTAAATGGCTAGCGACTTTTGACCCAACATCCTTTTTCAATTCGAATTTGTTTCGAGTTTTGAATTTCGAATTTCACCCCCACACAAATCTTGCTTGCCCGTCGCCTTCCCCACAATCTGGCGAAAACACGAATGAAACCGAAAGACATTTTCGGACTGATTGTCCGACTGCTCGGCCTGATCTTTGTTTACGAAGCTGCGGAAAAAGTGCCTTTGGCCATATCAGCCATTTTCCCTGGATTTAAGACCATAAGCTGGATCGGTTTTCTTTCGGCTTTGTTCATGGTGGGCTGGCCGCTGTTGGTAGCATACTGGCTGTTTCGCGGCGCTCCCCCTATTTCCCGCATCGCCTATCCCCAAGATCCCGAGTAGTTGCTATTCTCCGTTTTAACGTTTCAACGCTTTAACGCCCCTATCTCTCGCATCATCTCCTCCGCATGCGCTTTCAACCGCGAGTCCGCATACGGCAACCGCAGCGGTTCCAAAGTCCGTTGTGCCGCTTCGGGTTCATTCTTTCGAATCTGAACTTGCGCCAACGAGAAAAGATATGCCTGGTTTTCGGGCTCAAGTTGAATAGCGCGCTGCAAGTGCTTTTCGGCGCTTATGAGATCATCCCCTTGAATCAGCAGGAAAAACCCCAGCAAATGGTGCGCTGGACCGAAATTTGGCATCAGCGTCAGCGATTTTTGCAGTTCCTCGTTAATGGCAGTCGCTTCCGCGCCCTTGATCCGCGAATAGTTGTCCCCGCCTTCCGCGGTCAACCGCAGCTTTTCGCGCGCGTATGCATAGTGCGCAAGGAAACTGGTTGAACCGCGTTCCAAAGCCTTTTGCAACTGCTGCAACGCCTCTTGCGATTGTTTTTGTTCCGCGGCAAGCAAGCCAAACCCTTCATATGGCAGCGGACTTTTTGGCGCGATTTGCTCCCCTTTCTCGAAATACCCTCGAGCGGCATCAAGTCGGTCCACTCGCATCAATAAATCTCCAAGCCGAAAGCACGTCTCGACAGGCGAGATGGCCCGTGTCGCAAACATGCGCGGAGCTGAAAGGTCCGCAGCCACAGTTAGCTTCAGCGACTCGAAACGGCCACGTTGCAGATAAAGCCGAAGCAGATTTTCCATCCCGGGCAGCGTGATTCGAAATGCATTCGTGAATGCTTGTTCAGGCAGTTGCCCTAGCCGCAGCAAAGCGGTGAGTTGCCCAAAGCGAGATCTCAGCGCTGCATTGTCACCCAACATCAAATAATGCGTCAGCAGCCATGATTCGGTGTAAAAGACTCCCTGCCGATCGCGCTCATTATATTCTGGGGACTTATGTGAGACTGCAAACAGGTCGTGTAGCGGCATCAGCGGCCGATTTTCAAGCAACCGCACGTAATGTTCAGGCGGCTTGCCAATCCGAACGCTATGTCCACCCTCAGTTTCAAAGGTTGAATAGATATCCGCCATTCCTTCGGTGAGCCAAAGCGGCCAGAAAAGGTCGTTATGCCGCAACAACAAGTGCGTGTATTCATGAAAGACGCTGTCGAGCGAACCCGCGCCGTGTCCGGAAAGATAAAGTGCGATCAAATTTTCATCGCTGCCCCGATGGAAGAAAGCCGCAAGATTCGCCGCCTTCCCCTGATAGAGTGGCAAAAATGGTTCCATCGCTTCATGCGTTGGAAATGCCATTACCACGATTGACGGCGAGGCAACCGCCTGCGTTCCGGCGAGCAACGAGTAGGCGTCACGAAACTGCTCCAATCGTCCGCCGACCCGCGCAACTTCCTGCGTCGAGCCGCAGCTATAAATGTTGAAATGTGCCGTCCGAGCCTCAAACCAGTGTTGTTGCCCAATCGGAGGGGTTTCAGCCAATCCTGAGCAAGCAACAAAGAAAAGCAGAAGCCCTGATAAATTTTGAATGGTGAGGGCGCTCTCATTAACACCCCGCTTTAGCGGGGTGTGCGCATGCCCAGGAGCCGACATCAACTGTTTCAACAGTTTCCCCACAAATTCGAGCATTCCCGGATTTCTTGAATCACTAGCGAGAGAAATATCTCTTCGATTGCACACGACGCCTGATACGAAAACCCTCACAACCTACGGAAAAAACGGATTATGCTGCCTCTCTTCCCCAACCGTCGTCAGCGGACCATGCCCGGGACACAAGATCGTATCATCCGGCAACGTCAGAATTTGTTCGCGATTATTTCGCAATGCGTCGGAATACGAAACGCCTCCGCCTCCCATTGAACTCGCGAACATCGAATCACCCACAACAGCTATCCGATTCGGCAGCCCCGCTATCACGAACGTGACTCCGCCGCGCGAATGCCCGCTTGTCTGCCGTGTATCAATTTTCAACGGACCAACCGTAAACTTTCTGCTGACTTCAAACGTTTCCGCTCCATCAATCGCTTCGAGTTTGCATACAAATGCCGCTGCCTGAGTCACACCCTTCAAACGCGCAAGGTCGGCCACATGATCCGCATGCGTATGAGTCAGGAGAGTCATTTGAATTTTGATGTTCTTGTCCGCGGCAAACTTTGCCATGTCCGAGCAATCTGCTCCCGTATCAAACGCAGCGCCCTGGCTCGTTTTTGGATCCCAAATAAGATACGAATTTACGGTCATCTCGCCCCCGTAATTCGTCGTGAAGACAGCGAGTCCGGGAATTTGCCCGAGGTCTTTTGGATACCACGATTTTTTGCCCAGAGCCACCAACGCATCCAGCTTGAGATTCAAGACGGGCGCAAGTTTCCCGACCACGACTTCGTCAAATTGCCCTTCTTTCGCACGCGTTACATCGGAAACCGAGACGCCAGCCTTTTGCGCCAATTGCTCGTCGCTGACCTGCAGCCCGCGCTGAGCTTTCCCAAGAACGTCGTTAAAATTGTCTTCGAGAGGGATTTTGTTCACGAAGACACGGTTGCCGCAAAGCGGACTAAAATCAAGCCCCTACGCCTTCCACCCTTTTCGATACGGCCGCTTCAACCATTCATTCAGTTCGGGAATATTCTTCGCTTTCATATTCGGTCCATCCCACTCAATCTTTCTGCCGACGCCGGCGTGTTGGGCAAGATTTCCGAGCAGCGTGAATTCAGTCAGTTGCGCACCGTAGTCGAAGCTGGCGTGAGTTTCCTTGCTGCTCTCACGAATAGCTCTTATTATGTCTGTCATCGGATTCTCCGGCTTGATCCGCCTCATTGTGCGCGGCACCGTCTTCTCGTACTCCGGCATCTTTTCGAGCGGCAAAATGTGGAATAAGTTTCCATACGTTCCCGTGTAAAGGACGCCCTTTTCTCCGATATACAACGTCCCGCTGTCGCGACTCGGATTATCAAGCTCTTCGTCAGGATATTGCTTCATCAATTCGTGAAGAACTGCCGGAAAATTTCGATCGTCTCCCCGGGCGGCATGGAGACTGCCCGCCGCGCCATTCTTTGCGCCCTTTTTTAGCCCTTCATACCAATAAGCTTTGAATGCCGGTCGGTCGCCCCGCGCCGGAATATCAAACCGCAGTTTGCTGCCGAGCGGATAACGTTCATTGCTTCCTCCGATAATCTCTTCGGCTTCGATGCTGCTGGGATGGTCAACATTAAGCGCCCAAAACACACCATCCAGGACGTGGCAACCCATATTCCCAAGCGACCCATTTCCAAAGTCGTACCAGCCATGCCATTCATGCGGATGCAGGTCATCGTGAAAATCACGATACGGCGCCGGGCCGATCCAGCTATCCCAACTCATTCCCTGAGGGACAGGTTTAACCGGTGGTCGCGGTCCTTCGCCCCCGTTCGCCCGGTTCGTCCAGCTGTGAGTCTCTGTGATGTTCCCCACCACCTTCGCGGCGACAAATTCGCACAACCGATGATAACCCTCCATGCAATGACCCTGGTTACCCATTTGCGTCGGCGCTTTCGATTTAGCCGCCATTTTGCGCAGCATGCGCGCCTCGGCGATGTCGTGCGTCAGCGGCTTTTCACAATAAACCGCCTTGTTGAGATTCATCGCGAGCATCGACGCCAGTGCATGGTGATGATTTGGCGCAGCGACAACGACCAGGTCGATTTGCTTGCCGATTTTGTCATACATCTTGCGGTAATCGGTGAAAAACAACGTCTTATCCGGATCAGCATCGTAATTCTGAATCGATTTTTTCGCCCTCGCATGCGCTTTCTCGTCCGGATCGACAATCGCCATCATGTTCTCCTTGCTATTCTTGACGATACTTTCCAGATGGTTCGTCCCACGTCCACCGGCCCCGATAAGGACGCAATTCAGCTTCTTCCCCGCATCCGCCGCGAGAATATTCGGGGCGTGGAAGTATTGACCCGCGGACAAGGCGCCCGCGGCAAAGGCAGAACGTTTAATGAATGAACGGCGGCTAAGAGCGGATTTCATATCTTTAAGTGAAAATCAGTAAATACTATTTCATAAGTTATGACGCAATGAGGAAAGCCTGTATTGAACGTTCGTTGTAGAAAAATGCCAGGATTATTATACTGGCTACGGTTCGGACGCTCTGATAAGTGAACCTGAAAGGAATTCCTATGAAGCTTACTTACATGGTGCGCGGAGCGGACGGCAAGGATTACGGCCCCGTATCGTTCGAACAATTGAGCGGCTGGATTCGGGAAAGCCGGCTCAAAGGAGAGCAGGAGATCAAGCGCAGCGACATGCAATATTGGGCGCCCGCTAATGCATTTGAAGAATTGGGTCCTATGTTCGGGGCTGCGACTGCTGCGCCTCCTGCAATTGCAGCCGGCCCCTCAGGCGCGACGCCCAAACCCCAAACCGCCCCTTCCGTCGCGCACATGAAATCCGGCGCCTCCTGGTTCTATTGGGTCGCAGCATTGTCGCTGGTCAACTCCGCCTCTGCAGCCTTCGGCAGTACCTGGCGATTTATTGTCGGGCTTGGTATTACGCAACTCATTGACGAATTCGGTAGCGGTCTCGGTGCTGCGGGCAAAGGTGTCGCGATCGTATTGGACTTGCTTGCTGCCGGCGTGCTGGTGCTCTTCGGAATATTCGCGAACAAAGGTCACTCCTGGGCATTCATCGTTGGAATGATTCTCTTTGCGCTCGACGGCGTAATATTCTTGCTGGTGCAGGATTGGTTGGGTGTTGGTTTCCATGCTTTCGTTCTATTCTGTCTATTTCGCGGATTCATGGCCTGCCGCGAATTGAAAGCATC
>Ga0207674_10008633_pt1 | contig 11740 bp, 11 predicted proteins | sample KBSCornC72_FD_184303 | JGI IMG/M metagenome (GOLD analysis project Ga0207674, IMG submission 184303) | Corn rhizosphere microbial communities from Kellogg Biological Station, Michigan, USA - KBS Corn C7-2 (SPAdes) (version 2) | ecosystem: Host-associated > Plants > Roots > Rhizosphere > Soil ... | reverse complement strand
GAATGAGACGACCGATCCGTCCGGGCCCCGTTGGAAGATGCGCCGCGATCGGGGTTGCCCAGGCGCAAAGAACAGGTCCTTGACCTCGGGCCGATACGTGACACTTGGCCGCCCCGCTCGTTGCGCCTCGAGCCCGTCGGCGACGCACTTTATGTTTGTCTGAATTTCGGGCGTCAGCTGGTACCTGCCTGAATAGGCGCAAAGTTCGTCTTGCGGGAGTTTGATCGCCGGCGGGTCCTTGAGCACGGCGGCCGTATGCTGCGCCATCAGCCTCCAGCCCTGCTTCGTCCGCAGCCAGGTGTCGAGGGACCGAAAGCGGGTGTGCAGAGGCTGTCCGCGATAGTCGAGGGATTCCTGGAGCTCATAAGCGGCGACCGCGAGCGCGCCGGTCTGACGAACGCGAAAATTCTCAACCTTGATGTGTCCCACGAGACCCGCGGGCAGCGGCTCGATTTCGCGGAGCAGCTCTTGCTTCGATCGTACGGTGCCGTTCTCATCCATCTGGATGAAGCGCTGATCCAGGTCTTCATTCCAGGGCGCTTTGTTTCCAGGCGCAACCGCATCGACCAGCGCCTGCGTTTTCGTCAGAAGCTCCGCCTCGGTCTTGGCTTGCGGGGTCGCGGATACAGCGCTTGCGAGCAGGGTGAGCGCGAACGGTCCTGCGATTGCGTACATCGTCTGGTCTCCGCTTTCTCGAACAGCTTAGAGCAGCGGCGGTAGGGTCAATTCATTTCTTGGCTTCAATAGATTTTCGACGAACTGCTTCGTTCCGAATTTTGTGCAGAGCCGGAGCGAGCGCGAAAACCTAAAATCGTCCACATGAAGAGTATCGATACGCTCGCCGATCTTGCCGAGCTGGGGCGCTATCGCCTGTCCGAGCATTTCTACATGCGCGACATGCTTCATAGCGAAGTCAGCAATCTTTACGGCGTTCCCAACGTTCCGGAGGATCCAGGGCTGGCGATCGCCGCCGGCCGGCAATTGTGCCAGCTGGTCCTCGAGCCCTTGCGCGCCGCTTTCGGCAATCTTGCAATCCGCAGCGCCTATCGTTCGCCGACGCTCAATGACCAATGCCACAGGCTGCATCAGAAGGGAGTCCCGGAATCCTGGTGCACGTGCAACGAGGATAATTTTGCCTATCACATCTGGGACGTTCCCGACTCGGCGGGCTTTATGGGAGCGACCGCGACCGTCATCGTCACCGCCTACGTCGATCATTATGAGCGCACCGGCGACTGGCAGTCGCTGGGCTGGTGGATCCGCGACAATCTCGACCATTATGCGGAGGTCCAATTCTTCCGCCGAATGTGCGCGTTCAACATTCGCTGGTACGAGGGCCCGTCGGACAAGGCCGTCGGCTATCACGATCCGCCCACCCGGATCACCCTGACGAAAGCCGGCGAGCCCGGCTTCAACGACGATCACAGCGCGCTCTACGCCGATGCCATCGCTCCGCTGCTCCAATCGGCCTGGAGAAAATGCGCATGAGTTTTATTCTCGGGGACATCGATCATGTCGGGATTCGCGTGACGAACCGCGTGATCGCCCAGCATTTCTATGAGAAGCTCGGCTTCGTCTTCGATCCCGAGGAAGATTCTCCGCGCGGGCAATCGATCGGACTCGTCAATTCGGCGGGTGCGCGGATCAACCTCATCTACAACGGCACGGCGCCGACTGCGCACAATGTCCTGATGGATAATTCGCACAAATGGCCCGGCTACACCCATGCCGCGTTCATCGTCGATGACCTGGACGCCTTGGTCGAGTGGCTTCGGCATGAGGGAATCGCGATTACCGAAGGACCCAGCATTTTCGGCCACGGCCGGCGAAAGGTTTGCTTCATCCGCGATCCGGACGGCAATGTGATCGAGTTCGACGAAATCCTGCGCGATTGATGCCACTCAGCGTTTCACTCGTGCCGTGTCTCGACGACAATTACGGCTTTCTGGTTCGCGACGAAGAGACGGGAGCGACGGCCGCGGTCGATTCGCCCGATGCCGGGCCTATCCTGGACGCGCTTAAGGAGCGTGGGTGGGCCCTCGACATCATTCTCAACACGCACAAGCACGGCGATCACATCGGCGGAAACCAGGCGCTGCGCGAGCGGACCGGAGCAATGGTTGTCGGTCCCGGCGAGGTTGCCGAGCGCACGCATGTCGACTGGGTCGTCAAGGGTGGAGATTGCGTGAGCCTGGGCGCGACGGAGTTTTTCGTGATCGACACCGGCGGCCATACGCTCGGTCATGTCAGCTATTATGCTTCGGGCGCAGCGACCGTCTTCGTCGGCGACACGCTCTTCGCGATGGGCTGCGGCCGGCTGTTCGAAGGAACTGCCGAACAAATGTGGGCGAGCCTTTCGCGGCTCGCCGCTTTGCCCCCGCAAACGCAGGTTTATTGCGCGCATGAATATACGTTGGCGAACGCGGACTTCGCGCTGAGCGTGGATGATTCCCCGGCGGTCGCCGAAAGGGCGGCGGCGGTCCTGGAAGCTCGCGCGCTCGGGCGAGCGACCGTGCCGACGACGGTCGGCCTGGAGCTTGCGACGAATCCGTTTCTGCGTGCGCCGACCCTGCGGCCGGTGCTTGAGCCTGCCCAAGCATTTGCAGAAATCCGCCGCGCGAAAGATGAATTTACGGGCTAAGGCCTGCCGATGACCAATCGCATCCGGCAAAAATGGAAGGAGGGTCAGCCCGCGATCGTCGCGTGGCTCCAGATTCCCTCGGCCTTCTCCGCGGAACTGATCGCCGCCGCCGGATTCGACGGCGTGGTCGTCGATCTCCAGCATAGCGTCATCGACTTTTCCCAGGCTGTGGAGATGCTGACCGCGATCGAAGCGCGGGGCTGCGAGCCCATTGTCCGGCCGTCCGAAAACCGCTTCACCGAGATCGGCAAGCTGCTCGACGCGGGCGCTTCCGGAATCATCGCGCCGCTCGTCGACGATGCAGGAGGCGCCGGGGCGCTCAGCGACGCAATCCACTACCCACCAACCGGTGCGCGTTCCCTGGGACCGCGGCGGCCGTTGCTGCGCTGGGGCGCGGACTATCGCAATCGCACGACGGAGCTGATCGTCTCCTTGGCGATGATCGAAACCTGCGCGGGCCTCGGCAATCTCGATGCGATCATCGCCGTCCCGACGCTCGACGGCGTGTTCATCGGGCCGTCGGACCTCGCGCTCGCACTCGGATGCGAGCCAGCCGCCGACCCGACCGACGAGCGCGTGCTCGACGCAATCGCTCATGTCGCCGACCGTGCTCATGCGGCCGGCAAGCGCGTCGGAATCTTTTGCGGCAGCGCCGAGGCTGCGCGCGCCCGTGTGGAGCAAGGCTTCGACCTGGTGTCTGTCGGCACCGACGCGCAAATGCTTGGATCTGCCGCTCGATCGGCGTTCGAAGTCAGCGGCCGCTAGGCGCCGGACAACAACGGCTTGAGCTCCCGGGCGCAAAGGCGCAGCGGCTCGCCGCGCTGTTCGACCTTCGCCATCGCCATCGCCCCCGAATAAGCGGCGACAACCAGCGCGGCCAAAGCCTCGCCGTTCTTTCGTCCGGACAGGCGATCGGCGATGGTCGAGCGCCAGAGATCGAACAACCGCTTTAGCTCGGCGCGAAAGTCCGGGTCGGCAAAAGCGAGCTCGAGCGTCAAATTGTTCACCGGGCAGCCGCGGACCGAACCCTGGGCGTCGAGCTCGCGCGCGAGGGAATCGAGGACTTTGAGGATTCCGTCGCGGGCATTTGCGGCCGATCGGACTGGCTCGAGCCAGGTCTCCTCGAGCGCCGCCCCGACCCGGTCGACGATGACCGCCAGGCCGATCGCCTTCTTCGTTGCAAAATGATGGTGAAGCGCGCCGCCCGTGACCCGGGCCGAAGCCGCGATCTCGTGGACGCTGGTCGCATTGTATCCGCGCGCCTGGAACAGATCGTAGGCCGCGTCGAGGATTCGGGCTCGAACCCCAGCCGGGTCGTTCTTCCGGCGCGGGACGTACCCACGTCGCTCTGCAGCCTCTCGCTCCACGCATTCAGACATAACCGCTTCCACGTGACCTGATTAGTGGGTTGACAAGAACAGGACAACCGGTTTGTTTTACACTTCGGAGTCGGAGACTGATGGCATGAACGGAACCATTGCGGATGGCGTACGCCTGGCGCTCGCCGGCGCGGCGCTGATGGGAGCGGCCCCCGAGGCTGCGAGCGCGGCGGAATTGCAGGGCTCGTTCCCGATCGTCGAGCTGCGCCAATACACGTTGCACGACGGCAAGCGGGACGCGCTGATCGACCTCTTCGAGCGCGAGTTCGTCGAGAGCCAGGAGGCTCTCGGAATGAAGGTCATCGGCACTTTCACCGACATCGACCGGCCGAACCGTTTCGTCTGGCTCCGCGGCTTCCGTGACATGGATTCGCGGCTTGCCGGCCTCAGCGCATTCTATGGCGGGCCGGTCTGGCAGGCGTTTCGCAGCGAAGCCAATGCGACGATGGTCGACAGCGACAATGTGCTCCTTCTCCACGCGCCGGACCACGCGGCCGAATTCGCGCTGCCCGCGACTCGCCCGGCACTCGGCGAGCCGGCGCCGAGCGGCCTCGTTGTCGCCACCATTTATTATCTGAAGGACGATCCCGGCGGCGCGCTTCCCACATTCGAAAATCAGGTGAAGCCCGCGCTCGAGAAAGCGGGGGTGCACCCGCTTGCCTGGTTCGTTCCGGAAAGCGCCGCCAACAACTTCCCGCGGCTTCCGGTGCGTGAGGGCGAAAAGATCCTGGTCTGGCTCGCCGCCTTCGCCGATGTCGCCGACCATGCAGCGCACAGTGACGCGATCGAAGCGGCGGCGAAGCCGCTCGCCACATCGTTCGCCCGGCCTCCCGAGGTGCTTCGGTTGAAGCCGACGTCGCGCTCGCTGATCCGCGGCCTGCCGGCCGCCGATGGGGTCCGCGACTTCGATTTCCTTCATGGCCGTTGGCGGGTCCATCACCGGCTGTTGAAGGCGCGCGGCGCGGGCAGCAGCGAATGGGTGGAATATCAGGGCACGGCCGACACGCGGCCGCTGCTTGGCGGGCTGTGCAATGTCGAGGAACATCGGATCAGCGGCCGCAATTCCGGCGTGGCGCTGCGCTGCTACGATCGCTCGGCAAGGCGCTGGGCGATTTACTGGGTTGGTGACGGCGACGGACTTCTGGGGCCGCCCGTTTACGGCGGCTTTCAGGGCGCCGAAGGCCTGTTCGAGGGCGACGATACTTACGAGGGCAAGCCGATCAAGGTCCGCTTCCTGTGGCGAAAGCTCTCACCCAGCTCCGCACAGTGGGAGCAGTCCTTCTCGTTCGATGCCGGCAACAGCTGGGAAACCAACTGGATCATGGATTTCAAGCGCTCGAAGTGAGGCGCTAATGTCCGCTTTCCGCCCGTTTCAGCCTTTATGGATCGAGGGCAGACTTCGGGATCGTGTATCGGCTGGTCCTAGAGCCAGTCCGAAAGGCTTCCCGGCATCGCCTGCTTGAGGCGCCTGCGGGCGTGGAACATGCGAGTCTTCACCGTGTCGACCGGACAATCGACGATCTCGGCGATTTCGCGATAGCCGAGCCCGTGAAAGTAGGTGAGATCGACGACCGCGCGATGATCCGCCGACAGCTGGTCCATCGCCTTCATCAGCGCGGTGCGCAGGCGGTCGTGGTAAAGAGCCTCGTCGGGGAGCGGATCGTCGCTGACGCGCGTGTCCACCGCGGGATCCTCAACGGGATCGGGCCAGCGCGCCCTCGCCTTGTGTGCCTTGCGGTAGGCAATGGCGAACACCCAGGTCGAGGGCTTGCTCGAACCCCTGAAGTTCCCTGCCTTTTGCCACACCACCATCATCGTATCGTCCAGCACTTCTTCGATTAGCTGGGGGCGCTTGAGCAGGGTCGTCAGAAACCTGGTCAGGCGCGGTTGGTAGAGGCGGTACAGCCGCTCGAACGCCTCCAGGTCTCGTCCGGCAACGCGAGCGAGCAACTCGCTTTCGTCCAACGTTGCGGATCGTGCCGTCTTGGCCCTTGGCCTTTCGAGGATCCCCGACCAGCTCAGTTGGACTGCCGCAGACATCCGTGCCTCCAGTCTCGACGAAGTGCGAACCGCTACGCGGGACTTCGTCCGGGACATATGACTGGGCCACCGGAGAAATTGATTAAAACGCCAACTTCGAGTGAATTTATCGATCAGTGTGATCGGATTTCCGGAGATCCTAAACCGCCAGAGACGCAGTCCCCCGCGCTGTGAGGATTTGCATCAACGGGTTAGGAGCCGCCTCTGCAATCTTGGCGAGGGTGTTCTCGTCGCGGTGGGTAAATGGACGGGCCTGGCCGCGGACTGCGAGTGTCGTCTCAATCACATAACTCCAAGTGCCGTCCGGATTGAATGTGACCTCGATCTGATAGCGATCTGTTCTGAAGGCGTGTTCCAGGAACGCAGTTGAGCAAATCCCATATTCGGTTTGGCCGCGCTCGGCCGTAAGCAGGAGCCGGTCGGCGTCCGGTGCGGCGTGCCCCGCGGCGATCGCGACCTGGCCGCGCGGGATCGACAGCGTCTGGATCACCAGTGCCGTCGCAGGCTCCCAGAGCCAGTGACCGACCTGGTCGTGAAAGGTAATGTCCTCTTCCGGCGTGTTGATGTGGACGTGGTAGCGCAGCCCGTAGAATAGCTGTGGCCCGTTCGCCTGCGGGTCGATCGGTTCGAATATGATGCGCTCGATGTAGTCACGGTGCTCCGGCCCATCGGCCTTCGGGTTGATGTCATGGCCGCGCGCAGACTCCCAAGTGCCGGCTAGTCGCCGCAGCGGTCCCAAATTCGCAAGTGTGTCGGGATCGACGTCAGTGGGCTCGGTGAAAATGTCTTCTGGAAAGCTTGCCATCGCAAAGTCCTTCTTCCAGCTGATGCCAGGGTCATAACCGCGCTACTCGATGCGGCCCGCATCGCCTACCGGAGCGTCCGCTTTCCACCCCATTGCGGTCGTTGCCATTTCGGCGCAGCCTCCACCGACGGGGGCAGCCATGAAACTTCTGGCGATTGCAATTGCGGCAACGATCGCGAGCCCGGCGCACTCGAAAGTCCCGGAGCCGATCATCGACGTCCACCTGCACGCCCTCGCGGCGGACGATCAGGGTCCGCCTCCCATGGGGATGTGCACGCCGTTCAATGAATTCCCCGTCTGGGACCAGCGCAAGACCTACACCGAAATCTTCATCGACCGGATCAAGCATCCCAGCTGCAAGGACCCGGTGTGGTCGCCGACCACGGACGAAGCGGTGATGCGCGACACGATCGCGGTGGTGAAGCGGCGTAACATCTACGGGGTTCTGTCCGGCACGCCCGAACGCGTCGCGGCATGGCGCAAGGCCGCGCCGGGGCGGTTCTGGGCGGGCATCATATGGGGCCTCAAGGACGATTTATCTCCTCAGAAAATCGAGCAATTGCATAAAGATGGCGCGCTCGACGTGTTCGGCGAGTGGGTCACCCAATATGAGGGGGTCGAGCCCAGCGATCCGCGCCTGGAGCCCTATTGGGCGCTCGCCGAACAGCTCGACATCCCGGTTCAGATCCATGTCGGCACAGGGCCGTTCGGCGTCATCTACATGGGTGCGGGCGGCTACCGCGCACGGATGCACAGCGCCCTGACGATGGAGGAGGTGCTCGTCCGTCATCCCAAGCTGCGCGTCTATCTTGCGCATGCCGGCTATCCGATGATCGATGACCTGCTCGCGCTGCTGTACGCGCATCCCCAGGTCTATGTGGACACCGGTGTGATCGTCTTCACCCAGCCGCGGGCAGCTTTTTACCGCTATCTGCAGAGGATCGTCGAAGCGGGCTTTGGCAACCGGGTCATGTTCGGCTCGGATCAAATGGTCTGGCCCGGAGTCATCGAACGCTCGATCAAGGTCATCGAGGACGCGCCCTTCCTGAGCGCGAAGCAGAAGCGGGATATCCTCTACAACAATGCCGCCCGATTCATGCGTCTCTCGCCGGAAGAGATTGCGCGGGAAAGAGCGGGGCGCTGAGCGTCCGCTTTCCACCCAAAGCGGACATTCCGCTGTTCTACGGACGCGTTGCTGTGGCATGCAGGGGCGATGCGGGTCGGCATTCACGAACTCGGCTTCGAGCGCAGGGATAGGCTTTTTGCGCCCGCCGCTTTTTGGCCCAACCCCTCGCTAGGCGTCAGCTTCGTCAACTTTGTTGGGTTTGGCCGATGAAGATCGCCTGCATCGGCGCCGGGCCGGCCGGGCTCTATTTCGCCATCTCGATGAAGCTGCGCGACCCCGCGCACGAGGTCGAGATATTCGAGCGCAACCCGCCGGGGGTGACCTTCGGCTGGGGCGTGGTCTTCTCCGATCTCACCGTCGACAACATCGGCAGGAACGATCCGGTCTCCGCGAAGACCATCACCGGGGAGTTCGCTCACTGGGACGATATCGACGTCCATATCCGGGGCGAATGCATCACCTCGGGCGGGCACGGCTTCATCGGGATCGGCCGCAAGCGCCTGCTCGAAATCCTGCAGGACCGCGCCCGCGAGCTCGGGGTCGCGCTGCATTTCGAAGCCGAATGCGACCCCGCCGATCCGAAGTGGCGTGACTACGACCTCGTCATCGCCTCGGACGGCGCCAACTCGCGCTTCCGCGACGCATCGCCGGAGGCGTTCGGGGTCGACGTAGACGTGCGCCGCAACAAGTTCGTGTGGCTCGGCACGTCGAAGGTGTTCGACGCCTTCACCTTCGCTTTCGAAGAGACCGAGCACGGCTGGATCTGGGCGCACGCTTACCGCTTCGCCCCCGACTGCTCGACCTTCATCGTCGAATGTTCCGAGGAGACCTGGGCAAGGTTCGGCTTCGACCGGATGAGCCAGGACGAAAGCATCGCGGCGTGCGAAAAGTTGTTCGCCAAATATCTGGATGGCCACTCGCTGCAGTCGAATGCGACCCATCTGATCGGCTCGGCCGCCTGGCTCAATTTCCGCCGGATCAAGTGCGAGCGCTGGGCGAGCGGCAACGTCATTCTGCTCGGCGACGCGGCGCATACCGCGCATTTCTCGATCGGCTCGGGGACCAAGCTCGCGCTCGAGGACGCGATCAAGCTGGCCGAGGTCTTGAACCGCGATGGCTTGTCCCTCCAGGCTGCGCTCGACGAATATCAGGCCGAGCGGAACCTCGAGGTACTGAAGCTTCAGAATAGCGCCCGCAACTCGACCGAATGGTTCGAAACTCTGGAGCGCTACCTCCATTTCGAACCGCTGCAATTCGCTTATTCGCTGCTGACCCGCTCGCAGCGGATCAGCCACGAGAATTTGCGCCTGCGCGACCGCGAATGGCTGGAAGGCGTCGAGCGCTGGTTCTGGAAGCGCGCGACCGACGGCCGATCGAACACGACCGCGCCGCCGATGTTCGCCCCGCTGAGACTCCGCGAAATGGAGGTCGAGAACCGCATCACCGTCTCACCGATGGCGATGTATTCCGCACTCGACGGGGTGCCGAACGACTTTCACTTCGTGCATTTGGGCGAACGCGCGCTGGGCGGTGCCGGGCTTGTCTTCACCGAGATGACCTGCGTTTCGCCCGAAGGCCGGATCAGCCCCGGCTGCACCGGCATGTGGAACGCCGATCATGTCGCCGCGTGGAAGCGGATCGTCGATTTCGTCCACGCCAACTCGAAGGCGAAAATCTGCCTCCAGCTCGGCCATTCGGGGCCCAAAGGCTCGACGAAACTCGGCTGGGAAGGGAATGACGTCCCGCTGGACGAGGGCAACTGGCCGGTGATGGCGGCGAGTGACGTGCCCTGGTCACCCGCCAACCAGGTGCCGCGGCCGATGACCCGCGCGGACATGGACGCGGTGCGCGATGAGTTCGTCGCAGCGGTGACAATGGGACTCGAAGCCGGCTTCGACATGATCGAGCTCCACGCGGCCCACGGCTATCTGCTGTCGAGCTTCATCACGCCCCTGCAGAACCGCCGCACCGACGACTATGGCGGGTCGCTCGAGAACCGGCTCCGCTATCCTCTCGAAGTGTTCGCGGCGATGCGCGCCGCCTGGCCCAAGGACCGGCCGATGTCCGTGCGAATCTCGGCGACGGATTGGGCGGGCGACGACGGAGTGACTCCCGAGGATGCGGTTGCGATCGGCGAGGCTTTCGCGCGCGATGGGGCGGACCTGATCGACGTTTCCGCGGGCCAGACCTGGGCCGAACAGCAGCCGGTCTACGGCCGGATGTTCCAGACGCCGTTTTCCGACAAGATCCGCAACGAGGGGCGTGTGGCGACCATGGCGGTCGGCAATATCTACGAGCCCGATCATGCGAACTCGATCCTGGCCGCCGGCCGCGCGGACCTGGTCGCGCTAGCGCGCCCGCACCTCGTCGACCCATTCTGGACGCTCCGCGCCGCCGCGCAGCTCGACTATCGCGATATCCACATCCCGCCGCAGTATCTGAACGGGATGAGCCAGCTCGCCCGCAACCTAAAGCGCGAGGCCGAGATGGCGGCGGCGCTGCGGGTGTGATGGAGGACGGATTGACTAGAATAGTGAGAGTTTGTGTTGCGGGAGGCTGTCTTTGCCTGTGCGCGAACGCGGCACCGAAAGCCGCTTCGGCGCCCATCGTAGCGGTTCCGGCCCAGCCCGGATCAGTACTTGTGGACATGACCGTCGGGTCCGACGGGCGTCCGAACGCTTGCTCCATCGCGGAATCGAGTGGCAATGCCGAGGATGACTCTCGCGTCTGCCGGTTTTTCATGAGGGTGGGCCGTTGGGATGTTCACACCGATACCAACGGACGCCCAGTCGAATACCACAAGAAAATCAGCAGTGCGCCAAGCGCGGTCAAGCAGCTCAGAGACGCCAATCAGTAAGGCAAATGGAAGTGCTAAAGCGCAGCGGGCTCCAGGAAGACGCCGCCCGCTTCCTTGCCGCGGGTCCAGCGGATCAGCCCTTTGACCGGCGCCAGCTTGGTGACGAGCAGAATGATTTCGGCGCCGACCTCGAGCTCGCTCCTCGATTCAAGCCGGAATCCGTCGCGCGATACGTCGGTGATCACCACATCAAGCGTACAGCCGTCGCCTTCGACCAGCACCGCCTCGCAGCGCAAGGCGATCCGCGGCTGACGCTTCGCGTAGCCGGCCGCTTCGAATTTCCTGTTCATTCCCATTTCTGGTTCCCTAACGCACAGGGACGCGTCCGCCTTCGCCAGGCCCGACAATCGCGCCCGGTTCGACCATTGGGTGAGGGGGTGTCCACTCCGCCCGCACCGGTTCCACGTTCCAAGCCGCCAATCTAACGTGGATCAATTAACGGCGGGCTGAACGGGCGTGGTTCGCGATCGGTTTACCAAATCCGGGGGGTCAGGACTCGATGGCGGAGGCGAGGCGGTTGCGGAGTTCGATCAGCCGGAAAACGTCGATTGCGGGCTCGTGCTCGGCAGGTGAGGGGCCATCCTGCGCTGCGCGGACGGCAATTGCCACTTCCATCGCCTGCGCGCCCTTGTCGCGCAGAAGCTTCTGCACGCCGCGGACGGTATAGCCCTCTTCGGTCAGGAGCCGGTGGATCCGGCGTACGAGATCGACGTCGGTCGGGCGGTAATATCGGCGATTTCCGGCGCGCTGCATCGGCCGAAGCTGCGGGAACTTCGTCTCCCAATAGCGCAGGATGTGCTGCGCGACTCCGAGCTCCTCGGACAATTCGCCGATTGTCTTGAGCGCGTCCGGGTCTTTGTCTCCGGCCGCGGCCACGGTCCGGCTTAGCCCT
>Ga0207674_10008628_pt1 | contig 11746 bp, 9 predicted proteins | sample KBSCornC72_FD_184303 | JGI IMG/M metagenome (GOLD analysis project Ga0207674, IMG submission 184303) | Corn rhizosphere microbial communities from Kellogg Biological Station, Michigan, USA - KBS Corn C7-2 (SPAdes) (version 2) | ecosystem: Host-associated > Plants > Roots > Rhizosphere > Soil ... | reverse complement strand
CGGCTCCTGGAATGGCATGGTGTCGGCGGTGGATTCCGGGAGCCTAACGCGCACTGTCGTGCGCCCGCGTGCGTTCGCGACGAGATAAAGCGAAGAGGATGCTGATCCGAAAGCGCCAGCGTCCGGCTTCACACGCCGGAGACGCGCCACCGAGCTGTCGTCAACGGACCACACGCCCGGCAGGTCGGCCGAAGAGCCGCTGCACACGTCGTGCGTGCAGCGCATCTCGGACACGTTGATCGGAATCGAATCGCCAACGCCGACCCAGATGGCGCCCGATCCCGATGGACCGCCGGCAATGTCGCGTCTGATCCAGTTGATGCTCGCCAGATACCGCCGCTTCGCTCTCGCGGCCTCGGCGCGGAACGCCGAGTCGGGAGCCGGAATCTGCGGGCTCACGTACTGCACCTTCACGCGCACGGGCGGAAGCCAGTCGTCCTCCGGGCCACTGCGCTCAACGCCCACCGAGTCCTGCCGGAGCCCAAAGAGGCGGGTGATCGCATCGCGCGTGCGCAGCGTGAGCACGACACGGTTGCCGTCGACCGACGCCGAGACGCGTGACGGATTGCATAGCATGATCATTCCGCCCGTACAGAGGGCCGGCTCCCCCGACGCGACGAGCGTTCGGAGGTTCGCGAACGCGCGCGTGGCGCTCCCGCCATCGCCCACCCGAAGCTGCAGACTGAGTGGCCCATCGATGCCTTCCATGTAGGCGCCCCAGTAGTACTGGTACGCACGGTCGCGCCTGTCCTGCTGCGCGGTCCATCCCCAGGTCCGGGACGTGTCGGGAGGAAAGACGACTCGCACTTCCCGTGCACTCACCGACACGTGCGTCGACCGCAACTCGGTATCTCGCTCCCGTTCCCGGCGAGCGGCAGCTTCCTCGGCGGTCGCACGAGAGGGCGGTGAGGCGAGCGCGGGCAGCCCCGGGATGCGCACCGGCGTCGGCTGGCATTGCTCGTCCTTCCATTCCGGACTGCGATTCTCGCACTTCACGAGCCGCATGTTTCGGCCTAACGATATGCGCTCACTTCCACCCCAGCAGTAGATCCCACCATCGTCGTCAGCCAGCGCGCACGCGTGATCATCGCCGAGCGCGATCGCTCCCCACCGGCGGCCGGGAGAGACCTCGACGGGAGCCGGAGAGCAACGGCCCCCATTGAAGCAGGGGTCGGAGTACTTCGTGCTCCCCACTCGGTCGTTCGTGCTGTCGCGATAGTCAGGCGGCCGCCCGTCCGGGCCAGCGTTGACCGTCGCCAGGGATCCGAGCTGGCCGGCGGTGTTGTTGCCCCAGCAGAAGATTCGACGCTCCGCCGTCAGCGCGCATGCGTGCCAGTATCCGGCCGCGATATCCACGACCCGCCCCGGCACCGCGATACGATGCGCTCGCGCCGACTCGGCGCTTCGGCATCGGCCGAGCTCGCACCGGTAGTTGCTTCCCCAGCAGTAGGCATCCCCGCTGGCACTGGCCGCGCACGCCATGCGCATGCCTGCTGCAACGCGCACGAACCGGATATCGTTAGGCGACTGGTAGTCACCCGAGATGACTTCGGGTAGAACGCGAGCGGGAGTCGGCGTGCTGCACGGTTTCGTGTAGTAGGGTTTGGGGCCGTCGCAGCCCGTCATGATCGATGAATCACCCGTCTCCCCGTTCTGTCCGTAGCCCCAGCAATAGATGGCCTGTTCGGGGGTGGATAGACCACACGTGAGCTCCTCGCCCGCACTCACCTGGCTGAAACGCATGCCGCCGATCACGGGAGTGGGAGTGCGAGTAACGGCGCCGACCGAGCCGGTCGAGTCAGGAGCCAGCGTCCCGTTCCCCAGCTCGCCCATGTGGTTCACACCCCAGCAGTGCAGCGTCCCGTTAGGTGCGAGCGCGCACGCGTGGAACATACCCGCAGCGATGTCGCGAACCCCCTTCGAAAGAAATCCCGGTGTCGGCAGGGGCATGAGGCAACGGTAGTACTCGCAGGCCTTTGGCACGGCTTCCGGTTTGCCGTTGGCATCGACGAAACCGCCGGTCACCCCGCGGTCGCACCAGACCTCTCCATCAGTCGTTAGGCCGCAGCGAGTGTAGTCCGATGTCGCCATGGTGCGGAGGCGCGCCGGGCGGCCGTCGGCGCCGAGGATCTGCTCGGGCGTGCCGTCACGTCGGCCGAGTGCGCCCCAGCAGAACGCGTCGCCGGCGGTGGTGGTAAGGCAGGTAGTGCGTCCGCCGGCGGACAATGAGGCGAGGGTGTCTCTGTATGGAGCGGCTGCCCGCTGCGCATGCGCGACTGATTGGAACGCCCCGCCAATCGCCAGGGCGAGAAAAAAGCGGAGGAGGAACATCAGAGCTCCTCACGACACGAGTACGCCAGTTGCGACTGTGGAACGGATCCGACGACCCGCGGGTGCCGGCGGGCCATGGTCATGCGGATTCGATCACGAAGGGTCGTGGACAGGAAGCCGCCAGGTCGCCCATGTGTCGGGTTCGTTCACTGGAGACGACTCTCGACGCCAGTATTGCACGCCGTCATACCCGCACGATTCGCCGGAAGTTGCGAACTACCCGCGAGCGCTGTGTTGGCTCACGCGGCGGCCGTGTTGTCAGGCGTCGCAGGCGGGAAGGTAGAGCGAACCGACGTGGTCACGACGTCTCGCGATGCGCAGCCGTCGCTGCTGGGCGGACCTCAGGAGGCTGCTGTCTTCGACGTCGAGCCGTTCGTCGCGAGCAGTTCGCCGAGCAACGTCGTCACCGCCGCGAGCGCGTTCGCGTTCTTGAGCGCACCAAAGCCGATCCGCAGGCGGTCGTCTGCGTTCAGTCCCTGTCGCGCGTAGGCGTTGATCGTCTCCACGACCTTTGCGCGCGTCTCGGGGCTGAGGGATCGGCCGGCCGGGGGATAGAGCTCGAGTTTCGGCGCATCGCCGCGGGTGACGCGCGCCGACCAACAAACCTCTTTCGACTCCACGCACTCGAACGCGAGCACGCCGGCAGCTGTTCCATCCTGCAAGCCGAGTTTTTGTGGACGCCCGACGCTCCACTTGATCAACGCGTCGAGGACCGCAACCAGGCGGGAGAGCTCGGGTCCGGTGGTGTCACGCTTCATGGCGGCGACAAACGCCTCTCGGGCGGCGGGCAACGTACGGGACATGGGTCGTTCCTGGTGTGAGAGGGACGAATTTCGCGCCCGACCGGAGACGCCAACGATCGAAGCCAATGTTGAAGAATAGCCGCCGGACGCCGACCATGCGCTAACCCCGTGTCCGGTGACTAGACTTCATGCAACCCAACGCAAAGGGATCAACGCAAATGGAAGACGAGCACGGGATGATCCCGATGGGCAGCCCAGAGGACCTCGACGTTGCCGAGGGTCCGCCCGACGCTCCGCCGACGCTGAAAGAGCGCAATGCGGTCCAGCAGGAGGTCAGTCGCCTCTTCGACGTGCTCGCCCCCGAGCGCGCCGCGCACCGCCAGGGCACGAAGACCAGTGAGATCGACAGGCACCGGACGCCACGCGGATGTGTCCTCCAGGCCGCAGCCGGCGCGGTGAGCGTGTCGTGGTTCCCGGATTCCGCTCAGGGCGCCGATCTCGGTGAGCTGCAGGTGGTTGCGTGGCGCGGTACCGTCTCGCGCCCGGGCTCCTCGCAGCGCGCGTCGGGTGCGGAGGTGGAGGAGCAAATGGTGCTGCGACCCGGCGATAGCCCAAGGGGCGGGATGGTATGGCGGACGACGGATGGGACCTCTTTCTCCACTGACTCGCTGGCCGCACACTGCGAGACGCTGCTGGAGCGTTGGACGAAGGGCAGCGACGTGGAATGATCCGCCCGCTTTCGGCAGGCGGATGGGTCGATACTCGAACGATGGGGGTCGGTTTGTAATTCACCAAAAGTGAATTACTTTTGGTGAATCCATATCCCTTTTGGACACACCGATTTAGGTGCCACCATGTCGGGCCGCCTCACCAACCTCCGCGACGTCCGCAACCCGTTCGAGTTCGGCCGCGAGCTGAGCGAGAGTGAGCTGGTTGACCGCGAGCAGGAGCTCGACCTGGTCGAGCGGGCCATCGTCAACCGAGGGAAGTTCTTCCTCATGGGCCCTCGGCGTTTCGGGAAGACATCCATACTGAGCGCGGTCGAGCACCGAGTGTCCGCGCGCGGGGCGGTCGTGCTGCGCTACGACGCCGAGGCGTACGAGACGACCGCGCTGCTCGCGCAGGCGCTTCTGACCGGCGCGGCGCGCAAGCTCGCCGGTCCGCTCGACAAAGTGGGCGACACCATGCGACGCGTGTTCGGCAGGCTGCGTCCGGAGGTCGCGTACGACCTCGCGGACCATAAGGTCTCGGTGACGATTGGCGCGGCGGAGCGCGCGGAGGAGCTCCCGACGCTGAGCAAGGTGCTCGATGGGATCGAGGCGATGGCTGCGGAAGCGAGCGGCCCTGTCGCCGTGATCGTCGACGAGTTCCAGCAGCTCATCGCCGACCACGGTGAGACAGCCGAGAAGCAGCTGCGCGCCACGGTGCAGAAGCATCGTCACGTGGCGTACGTGTTCGCCGGCTCGAAGACGCGCCTCCTCGCGGACATGACCGGTGATCCGGGGCGGGCGTTCTGGAAGCTCGGCGAGCGCCACTTTCTGGGCCCGATTCCGCGCCCGGACTTTCTCGCGTTTCTCCGCCGAGGCTTCGAGACCTACGGGCACGAGCCGAGCGACGAAGCGCTCGTTAGGCTGCTCGACGTCGCGGACGATGTCCCGTACAACGTCCAGCGGATCGCCTACGTTGCGTGGGAGCTCCTGCGCGTGGAGCCGGACGCGCCGCTCACCGTGGAGGTCGTCGAGCGGGCGCTCACGACGATCATCACGCAGGAGCACCCTGCGTATGCACAGCTCTGGACGAGCCTAACGACACCGCAGAAGAAGGTGCTGAAGGCGGTGATCCTCGAGGGTGGTCGGGGCCTCACGTCGGCGGACGTGCTCCGGCGCCATGGTGTGGCGGCAGCCACGATGCACAAGACGCTCGGCGTTCTGGACGACAAGGGGATCATCCGGGAGGACGAGGCCGAGGCGTCGCCGCGTTACAAGCTGGAGGACCCGTTCTTCGGTGCGTGGCTCAGGCACGTGCAGGAGTCTGGTCATGCCTAACGCTTGCCGCCGCACGATTTCTCGCAGCGCTACGCGAGGCCGTGCACGCGATCGAAGTAGCCCGGAAGGTCGATCACGAGCGGAGGGACGTCTGGATCCGGCTGCCACTCGATCGACTCGGTAAGCGTCTCGACGGGCGAATCGTCCGGGCGCCAGCGTTCGACGATTCGTTCATCCGTATCGACGATCCAGTACTCGGGGACCGCCTTCTCCTTGTACAGGATTCGCTTGCGACCTCGATCAGTGCGCTCGGTGGAAGGCGACAGCACCTCGGCGGTGAGAAGAAGTCGACCGACGTCGGTCCACGCCCGCATTGGCGCGTCGTTCACGAGCGGCACGACGAAGACGTCGGGCTGAACGAACTTGCGGGGACCGTACACGACAACGTCCGCGGGCGCCATGAGTGCCTCACCGATTCCGTTCGCGCGCACGTATGGAGCAAGGAGAAAGAGCAACTCACGCACTGCCCGCTGGTGAAACACGTTGGGCGCCGGCGTCACGAACAGCTCGCCGTCGATGACCTCGTAGCGGTTGCCGTCGTCGGGGAGGGCGCGGACCATGTCGACGGTCCATTCCGTGTGTTGGGCGGGCATGGCCATACGATAGACCTCTCGGCCGGAGGCGGGCAAGCGAACATGCGCCGAGTATGGCGTCGGCGAGCGTGTCGTGTGCCATCGAACCGATGCGCCGGTGGTCATTCGAGCGCGGCGCGGCCGACGATCATGACGCAGGAGCATCACGGGCGGCGCCCGTTAGGCACCGCCCGTGGAGTGGACCTGTGCTGCCGCGCGGCTAGAGCGTCACGTACTGCCCGAGGAACGCCAGCGCGGTGGGCGTGTCGAGCCGGCCGTCGTCACCTTGCGGACTCCGTCGAGTCCGGAGGTCTGCATGCCTTGCAGACGACTCTCGCCGTAGCCTACGAGGACTGCCCGGTCGCGGGCCAACCCGCCCTGTTGGTTGAGCTCGCCCAACAGGCCAAGTGTCGGCAGGTTGTAGACGGGGATGCCGGTAGTGGAGCCCTCTGGCAGGATGATCACGGCGATGTCGTCGTCGGTTGACGCAAACGCCGTCGTGGAGGGAATGAGCGCCGCGACCGGCGGTAGCGGGATGACGTCCGAGGCGAACGAGAACCCGGGCTGGCCCGCGTAGTGCGGCCAGCCCGGGTTCACTTCTTCCGGTGTCAATCAGGGTTTTGTACACCTGGTTCTCCGGATTGCCGAACCATTCGCAAACGCCGGCTCACCCGTTGCCAGACGCTCGGAGCCGTCGCTCAGGTAATGGAGCCGGGCCGATCACTTCCGGCTGATCGAGACCTTTACCGCGCCAGCCGCCGACGCCTGCGCAACCCACTCCGGTGCCTCATACGTCTGCGCCGTTGCGCGCGCCGAGCCGTTCAGCCACGCGCCTTCCGTCAGGATCATCTTCTGCGCCCACGCGGTAGGCGTCGTACCGCACGTCACCTGTGGCGCGGCGGCGGCGTGTACGTCGATGACCTGCCTACCGACCTTCTGATCCTGATGCAGCTCCAACGCGAGCCTGAACGTCTCATCGCGCGAGCACGTGATCGTTCCCGTGAGCAAAGCTCGGCCATTCGCCGCATCGACCTTCACGTTAGGGTCGATCGTGATCGTGACCTTCGTCCAGTCGTTGAACTCGAACGCGCCGACGTCGCACTTGGCGTCGCGCGCGACATAACGCTGATCGACGTCGCCACATAATGTGCCCACCGCGCCCGCGTTGAACGCCGGGCCCAGGTGACTGATCGCGTGCGTCATCGACGGTCCGCCGTTGTTCGCGAGCGGGAACAACTTTGGATCGGCGACCGTGATGCCGACCTCGCCACAGCTCCAGTCGTTCGAGATGTTCGTGCCCTGGTAGTCGAAGCCGAAGTAACTCGAGCAGTTCAGCTGTGGGCTTCCGTTGTTCGAGATGATCGAGTTGGCAAGGGCCACATATTGATACGACATCGGTCGCCCGTTCGGGCCGAGTCCCGCACCTGGCGCGTTGAACGCAATGGTGCTGTTGACGATGCTCACCAGGTACGACCCGCTGCTGTATTCCACTGCGTTCCTGCCCGCCGTGTTGCCGCTCACGGTGCTGTTGTAGAGAGCCAGCTCGCTCGCAAAGATCACGGACTCCGGTGAACGATTGCCGGACACCGTGGTGTGGTACATCTCGAGATGGCCGGCCTTGACCGCGGCGCCGTAGTCGGCGTTGCCCTTCGTGATCGTCAGGTTCGTCAGGAAGACGCGATTGCCATAGATGATGCGGAACTGATCCTTGCCACTGAGGGTCACGCCCCCCGCTGGGGCGTTGATCTGGACTTGAGCCTTGAACTCGAGGCCCGCGTCGAGCACGATCGTCTTTCCAGCCAGCGCGGGATCGAACTCAATGGCCCCGCCGACTTCCGCCACCTGCTGGGCGGCCCAGCGCAGCGACCCGGCCTCGGTGCCGCCGCTCGTGTTCGTGACGACGACCGTGATCTCCGTCAAGCCGCGAACCCCTGTGTTGGCATTCGAGACGGAAGCCTGCTTCGGCGCATTGGGCTCGTCGCTACAGGCGGCGAGCGCTGCGACGCCCAAGATGATGAGTGCGAGCGACCAGCGGTCGGCCCGCGATGCGAATGTCAGCATGTGCCTTGTATCCTCGGTTGGTTGAACTTCCTTGCGTGAGTTCTGCGGGACCAACCGCCATCCGAGGACATCGAGTGACCAACTCGAGCTGGATGCGATCACAGGAGCGCGACGGGGCGATACCTCTCTCGAGATGCCGCCCCGTTACTGCCAGTAGTAGATCGCCTTGAGCTCCTTGAGCAGCACGAGCGGCGCCTTCTCCTTCACCTTCGCGCCGTCGAACACCCGCACGACGGCGGAATCCTGCCGGAAGCTCAGCATCAGGTCGGCGATCTTGTCGCCGTTCATGCACCGTTGCGCTAGTGCGGGTCCCGCCTCATCCCGGCTCGCCGCTCCGCCTGCGCGCGGCGCGCCTGCAACGCTGGATCGGCGCGCTTCCACGCGTTGGCCACTACTCGATAATTCGCGGCGGCACTGTCGCGCCCGTTGGCCGCATCCCACGCCTCAGCGAGCAGCTCGTGAAGCTCCGTGCGCGTCACGTAGAGGTTCGACGACTCGATGGATCCACGCAGCGCCGGCTGCAGCACGCTAACCGCGTCGGCTGGTCGGCCGACGCGCACGAGAGCGCGGGCCAGCTCGTAGCTCGCGCGCGTGTAGCCGAAGGTCGGCGAGAGCATCGCCTGAGAGAACTCGCTCACCGCTCCCGCGTCGTCATGACGGGCGACGTGCATCAGGCCGCGAACGTAATGGTGCAAGCGGACGTCCCGACCAAGCCCGCTCGCGGCGCCTAACGACTGCATCGAATCCGCGAGCCGGGCGAGAGCCGCGGTGTCTCCGGCGGCGGAGCGTGCCGTTGCCGAGTGCGTCAGGTTCCACACCATGCGGCGCGCCGCGACCGGGCCCGACTCGAGCTGGTCACGCCCGCGCGCTATCGAATCGAACAGCGCCGCGGAGGCGCGCGCCCGGCCAACCTCCAGGAGGATCTGCGCCTCGAGCGCCACCATTGTCGACACCGAGCCGGGGACGACCGGCAGCGACGTCCGCGGAAGGATCGGGCGAATGCGTCGTGCGGTTTCCAGCGCTTCCGCGAGGCGGCCCTGCTGGCGCAGGCTGATCGCCATCGTCCAGTAGGCGTCGATACGCTCGCCGATATCGCCGGCGGCCAATACGTCGGCGAGCAAACGGTCCGCCGTCTCGAAATCGCCGGCGCGAATCAGATAGGACGCGCGGCGGTTCAACGCGTCCCCGCGCTGGATCGCTCCCGGACTCAGGGTGCGAAGCACCGAGTCGGCCTCCGCGCCGCGACCCTGAATGTCCAGAACATCCGTGAGCGCCAAGACGGCATTTCGGGAATCCGGCTGCAGCCGCAGCCATCGCCGAGCCACGCGCTCGGCGGCGCCGAGCGAATCGGCGAGCTGGTACGAGCTCACGATCCAGCGCAGCGCGTCGCATGCGCCGCACGGGGCCGCCACGTCATGCAACCCGAGCGAGTCCATCGCGACGACACGCCCGAGCGGCTCGAGTGCCTCGAGAAACCTCCCCTCCTGGACGAACGCGATCCCGAGGTTGAGGTGGCCGGCCACCTCCGCCGGGTAGCGAACCGCGAGCGTCTCGGCGATGGCGTGCAGCGAGGGGAGCGCCATGCCACTCGCCCAGCCGGCGAGGATCGTTAGGCGCTCGCGGTCGGTTGTTCGTGCCGCGAGTTGCCGGGCACGTTCCAGGCGCCGGCGAGATTCGATGACGTCGCGGGCGTCCACGGCGGCGTAGTACTGGGCCAGCGCAAAGAGCGAATCCTCGGCCACCGCGGCCTCGAAGAAGTTTCGCGCCACCGTGATGTCGCCGCGAACGTGGGCCCTCAGGCCCTGCTCGTACATGCGATACGCTGTGGTGGACCGTGTCGTCATATCGGCCACGGACCCCAAGGGCGGCGATACGCCAAGACCCGAGATGACGCGTGACGTCCCGCTGTCGGCGAGCGAGAAGATGTCCGGTGCCTCTACCGAATACGCGGCGCGAACACCGCCGGTGGCGAGATCGATACGCCGCAAGTCGAGACGGAGCCTTCCGTCGTGGTCGTAGAGCGCGCCATCCACGAGCTCCTCGGCGCCGGCTTGCTTGGCGACCTCGGCGAACGCGCCGCTCGTGCTGTCGCGTCCGTTCCCGACACGGCGCAGGAGATCGTACATCCGGGCGGTGCTGACGACGCGCACACCGGGAGCACGTCCGAGATTCGTCGCCAGGAGATCGGTCAGCGATCCGGCGATGGCCGCGGGCTCGCTCGTGCGATAGTCGGTGATGCGACCGACCGCGACGACGGGCGGTTCCACGCCGGTCGCGGTCCGACGAGCGCGCAGGGTGACGACGCCTAACGCCGCCAGTGCGACGAGCGCGCCGGCCAGCAGGACGAGACGGCGTGCATGCCGTTGGTAGAACGGCCGCCGGCTGCGCTCTGCCAGCCGGAAGGGCGGTGGCTTGGGTGACGGAGCCCACTCGAGCTCGACTTCGGCTGATTCGGCTGTCGGAACCTTCAACGACCGGGATCCGGCGGCCCGGACGCCTAACGCGCCGTCCGTCTCTTCGATCGGCGGCGACGGCGACGGCAGTGACGGTGACAACGGCGGCTGTGGCGGAACGACTTCCGTCGGCGTTAGGCTCGGCGCCGGGACAGGGGGCTCGGCGACGGCGACAGGTGCCGGCTCGCCCGCCGCGGCGACCTGTTCTCGACGCAGCGCTGCGGCGTAGCGAACCACCTCGCGATCGGGAGGAAGCGAGAGCTCCTCGTCGACGAGGAGCTCGTAGACCCGAGCGTGCTGGATCGCCCCGAGCCGGTCGCCGGCCGCGTCGAGCGCCCGCATGAGTGCAAGCGCGACGCGTGCGTCCAGCGGATCGTGGGCCGCTCGCGTGCGCCACCAGTGCGCGGCACTCGTGTGGTCATCGCGTTCCGTCGAGTCGCGCGCGAGCTGCTCGAGGAGACTCGTGTACGAGCGGTCGAGTAACTTGCGCTCGCGCTCCACCCAGCGCTCGAAGTCATCGGCGCCGGGGACGTGAAATCCGTCGAGGAACGGACCGGCGTAGACATCGATTGCCCGCTGAAGATCGCGCTCGTCGAGGGCCGACTGGAACTCCAGCACGTCGATCGAGACAATCTCGGCATTCAGCCGAAGCTCGCGAATGCCCTCGATGACGCCGTCGTTGCCAACCTCGCGGCGGATCGCGTAGACCGTCTGGCTGAACGTGTGCCGCGCGCGCTCTTCTTCGATGTCCGGCCAGAGCGCGGCGATTATCCGGTCGCGCGGAACTCCGCTGGGGCCGGCACGCGCCAGCAGGGCGAGGACGGCGAGCCGCCGCGGCTGCGCCAGCGCGCCGGAGAGCGCTTTGCCCTCGCGGTGGATGGAGAGGCCGCCTAACACCTTGAGCCGAAGCACGCTCGCCCGCCGATACGCTCGAGAGTCTACGCGTGAGCCGTCGCCCATACTATATAGAATAGATAGAAATAGAAGGAGGCGACCTGCCTCCTTTCCCGCCCACCCCATCAGCGATGACGCCCGAGCGGAAGCGATTGGTGCTGGAGAGTTGGCTGTCGGTGGCCGGCGACCACGACCGCATCGCCAGCATGTTCTACGAGCGGCTGTTCGAGATCGACCGGCACGCTCGGGAGCTGTTCGCACGCACGAACATGGTGGAACAGAGGGCGAAGGTGGTCGCGATGCTCACGGACATCGTTCGCGACCTCGACCATCTCGATGCGCTCATCCCCGTCGTCGTCGCGCTCGGGCGGCGACATCGGGAGTATGGCGTCCTCGATGCCGACTACGACCGCGTTCGCGAGGCACTACTCGGCGCCATTGGTAGCGCCCTCGGGGACGCGTTCACGGCCGAGGTGCGCGATGCATGGGAGGAGGCCTATGCGCTGACCGCGAGCGTGATGAAGCGAGCGGGGCAAACGGTGTCCGCAGCGGCCTCAGGCGACGCCCCGGGCGTTGCCTAACGAGATTGGGACGGCGTGTTGTCGACCAATCCGGAGCGGATGCGAATGGGCGGCACTCCCTCCCGG